>JACCDX011196555.1_pt1 | contig 34422 bp, 37 predicted proteins | sample 7449681 | NCBI WGS metagenome assembly JACCDX01 (sample SAMN15323450, study PRJNA562643) | freshwater metagenome | isolation source: river surface water | place: USA:Blue River Watershed | collected 2017-08-18
GAACGTTGTCGACTATAAATTTAAACCTGCGCTGATAAATCCGAATAATGGCTCATTAACTCTATTAAAAGGCGAAGCTAAATCCACTGCCATCGCGGAGAAGCAGAGAGCTTGTAAAGTTTTAAACAACTAAGATCGAACGTTTAGCTAGCCCCATAAAATAACCATCAATCAATGTCTCCGGTGCAGCCTCTGCATCGCTTGCGGCACCTAAAGTTACAAAGAGTGGCGTAAAGTGTTCGACAGTTGGATGCGCATAAGGCATACCTGGAGCCTTCTCTTTAAATTTAGCTAAAGTATCAATATCTCCATTTGCTAAAGCTTCTGCAGCCCATTGATCAAAATCAGATGACCAACCAGGAGCTTCTGCATCAATTCGCCAATCGCGCAAGAATGGCAGACCATGAGTTAAGAATCCTGATCCGATAATCAAAACACCTTGATCACGAAGAGTTTGTAAACGTCTGCCAAGAGCCATCAAACCTTCTGGGTTAGAAGTTGGCATCGACATTTGTAGTACTGGAATATCGGCATCTGGGTACATAACTTTTAGAGGTACCCAGGCGCCGTGGTCCAAACCGCGATTTGATTGATGAACCGGTTCGTTATCCGGCATCAACTTCGCGACCATTTGCGTCAATTCTGTTGCATCAGGTGTCTCATATGTCATTCGATAGAACTTTGGATCGAATCCACCGAAGTCATAGATAAGCGGTGTTGCAGCACCTGGTGCAGATAGAGTGACAGGCTCAGATTCCCAGTGAGCTGAGACGATCAAAATTGCTTTTGGCTTTGGCAGATTCGCAGCCACCCCACGTAGCTGCGAAGTCCAAAGTGGATCGTCTAATAACATCGGCGCTCCGTGGCCGATATATAGCGCTGGCATTCTGTCCATAGTCACATACTTTACAACATAGTTGAACTTTCAACTATTCCCAAAATGGTTAGGATTTTAGGCATGGATTTAGCTCAAGTGCGTAAGGCGCTCGATGTGGCAGTTGCTGCAATCGATGGCAAGCCGCGTACCGGCCAAATTGAAATGGCCGAAGCGGTCGCTAATGCACTTATAGATCAACACCATTTAATGATCCAAGCAGGCACTGGCACCGGCAAATCACTTGCTTATCTAGTGCCAGCAATTGTTAGTGGCAAGAAGACTTTGATAGCCACTGCAACTCTTGCGCTTCAACGCCAATTAGTCGAACGTGATTTACCGAAAATTGTTCCGGCTTTAGAGAAGGAACTTGGCCGCGAAATTACTTACGGAATTTATAAAGGTGTAGGCAATTACATCTGTTTGCAAAAGTTAAATTCAGACGAACCAGATCCAGATGGCGAGCTGCTCTTAGAAGTTTCATCTCTGGGTAAAGATGCACAACGTCTACGTAGTTGGGCAGAGACTCCCGGGGTTACAGGGGATCGCGATGAAGCCCCAGAAGTGGATCGAAGAGTTTGGGCAGCAAGTTCTGTAAGTGGCCGCGAATGTGTTGGGGCAGATATCTGTAATTATGGTGCGCAATGTTTTGCAGCTAACGCAAAGGCAAAGGCAATAAATTCAGATATCGTCGTTTCTAACCACACCTTGCTCGCATTGGAAGTTGTTGAATCTCATCCGATTTTGCCAGAGCGCGACATTGTCATTTTGGATGAAGCGCACGAGTTTATGGATCGCACTACCCAAGCTGTTACTGAAGAACTTACCGCTCCACGTGTATCACGCGCCGCTGCGATGGCTAGAAAATACAAAGCTCTGCCAAACAAAATGGTGGATTCCTTCACTCACGCATCTGATGACTTTGCCGATGCGATGGATGCATATGGCGATTTGATGCGTGGGGATACTGAATTCTCAAGAAAGCTAGATGCGTTACCGGATGTACTTGAAACAGCGGTTCGTAGAGTCCGGGAAACAGCAGATGCAATTGTTAAATTCTTGCAAGCCGATGATGAGATTATTGATACGACAGAACTTGCAGAACGTGCCCGTGTTAAAGGCGCCGTTAATGAAGTTAACGTAACCGCCCAGAAATTACTGAAAGGCAAAGGCGGCCAAGTTCTTTGGTACGAACCAACCTTTAAGACTCTTTATTTGGCACCACTTTCAGTATCTGACGTGCTGCGCGAGAACATGTTGCGCCAGACACCGGTGATTGCAACCAGCGCAACGTTAACTGTCGGTAGCGGTTTTAATGCGATGGCAAAACAAATTGGTTTTATTGTCGGTGACGATGCAGATCAAGAACCAGAAGAAGGCGCAATTGATCCTGCCAATGTGCAGATGCTCGATGTTGGATCCCCATTTGATTTTGCACAACAAGGAATGCTCTATTTACCAAAGCATTTACCTGAACCTGGGCGCGATGGAATCGCACCAGAAGTTCTGGAACATTTAGGCGAATTAATCGATGCAGCTGGCGGGCGCACATTGGCGCTTTTTAGTTCTTGGCGTGGGGTGGAAGCAGCAGATGCGCACTTACGTAAAGTTTTGGCGGAACGTCCGATTCGAATCATTACTCAAAAACGCGGCGATGCGGTTGCTCCGTTAGTTGAAAAATTCGCAAGCGATGAAACATCAGTATTAATTGGCACGATGACGCTGTGGCAAGGCGTTGACGTTCCGGGTGCTGCTTGTACTCTGGTTGCTATCGATCGCATTCCGTTTCCACGTCCAGATGATCCAGTTATGTCAGCTCGTAGCGCCGAAGTTGATGCTGCAGGCGGCAGCGGTTTCATGTCAGTTTCATTGCCACGAGCCGCGTTATTACTTGCTCAAGGCGCAGGCCGATTAATTCGTAGCGTTGAAGATCGCGGAGTAGTTGCAATTTTGGATTCAAGAATCGTCACCAAACGTTACGGAAGTGTTCTACTTAACTCGATTCCGCCCTTATGGCGTACAAGCGATGGTGAAGTAGTGCGCGAAGCGTTAAAACGCCTTGCTGAGTCCATGGAATAATTACATCTGTGCCGAAGATAAATACTGAAAAACTAGCGCAGCACCGCGAATGGCGCCGCCAGCAGTTAATTGATGCTGCCGCGGCGATTGCGCTTGAATCAGGTGGAGAGGCAGTCACCGTCGCATCAGTTGCAGAGCGCGCTGGATTATCCAGAACTTCTGTATACGAATACTTTGCTAGCAGTGCCGAATTGACTGCTGATCTAGTTATTGATGAATTAAATGGGTTTGTAAGTGCGCTAACTGAAGCAATTAAAAATCCAGAAAATCCAGAATTGGCAATAGAGCAATGGATAACCGCAGCACTTAGATATATCGCAGACGGCCGTCATTTGTTAGCGAAAGCGTTAAGTGCAACCGATACCCCAAAGGATCGTGCTGCTGAAATTGGCGCATCCCACCGTGCACTTCTTGCCCCACTTCGCAATTCATTAGAAGAGATGCAGATTAGCGATATCACTCAAGCTATGGCGTTAATTCAAAGCGCCACCGATGTTGCTACTAAAAGAATAGAAGGCGGCGCTGACGCAGATTTTGAGATTGCGACAACTACCGCCTTCTGTATTGCAGGCTTAAAGGGCCTTATTTAATTTTCACCGCAATTGTTTGCTTGAGTGCTAAATAAGTATCTGCCATTTCAGGTGCGCTCGCCTTTAGAGCACAAGCACCCTTCTTCTTTAGGGTTAATACATTTGAGGCTAAAGCACAGTTTGGACTCTTGGTGATTGAGTAGGTGATCTTTTCGCCGAAGTTAGTTGTGGCTGGCAAATTAATCTTTGCGCCAACTTTTCCGTTTGCGGAGATTGCAATTCGCTGCGTTCCTGGGTTTAGTTTCAATGGAAAGTGCGATGTAATTGTTGAATATTGTGCATTTCCAGCTGAAGTGACAGCGATATCGCAATAGCCAGTGCCTTTTAGAACAGTGACTTCATTACCGTTAATCGCACAAGCTGGTGCTAATGAAGCATAAGAAACGGTGACGCCTGATTTAGCGCTTGCCTCTACCTTAAATACATCGCGATATTTAACTTCTAGTGGTGCAGCAGGACTTAGGGTCTTGCCGTTTACCGATGCAGTAATTACGTCAGCAGGAAGAGCGGTTGCAGCATCGGCCACGAAAGTTAAAGGAATAAATTGATCTTCTGATAGGTCAGTCGGTGCAGTATGGTCTAAACGGATAAAAATCCCACAAGCAGATTTTGTGCAATCAACAGCGGTACTACCTGATGTGAAAGTTGCGGTTGGTTTGAATTGAATATCAGCATTTGGTGCAAATGAAGCGCCTTGAGATGTCGATATCCAAAGTTGTGCAGCCTGATTGCATAGTTTTGGGCGTGAGCTATCTGTTGATTGGACGCATTGCATTACATAAAGGCCACTTGTCGTAGGAAATCCGCTAAGTGCTAAATGAACTACTTGACCTGTAGCTTTTAGATTTGTGTACGGCCCGCCCATCACAGTGGTCTTTGCGTTAGCTGCAACTGGGGTGACTATTGAAAGAGCTAAAGCAATTATGGCTGCCTTATTGATAAGTTTCATCTTTGTCCTTGTCGGTTTCTTATTTGATTGTTACGGGGATAAAAAGGTCGTAAGAACGATCTTGCGCCATCAGATGATCGGCACGCACCGTGATTGCGCATTTGATTTTCTTGCAATCGTACTTTCCGATAAATCTAGAAATTAGAAGTTTCTGTGTAAATCGACCACCAGGGTTATAGGAGATCGCTAAACCTTTTCCATAAGGTGGAGGGTTTGATGAGATCCAAAATGAAGCATCACCGATTCCGGCTTTATTTGCGCCACCTCCACATGGGGTAGGAATCGCACCCTTACTGGGTAGGACACAGTATGCAAGATAGATCCCAACGCTCTCATCGAAGTGAGCGCCGTTAACTGTGGTTGTGCTTCCTGATTTAAATGAATTGGTGGAAGCGCTAATTGATTCTCCGTGCTTGCCCTTGACGGTTATGTTCTTTGCATTAGCAGGAGAAGCTCCAATGCCAATTACAAATGCAAGTGTTAGCGCCACCAACTTTTTCACGGTTCAAAATCTACAATTTTGCGGTTCTCTTTTTATCCGACAAATCTTTAGGAGGCGTCGGCGCCAAGAGTAAATAATTAAGGCAAAATAACCAGCTATGCGCCGGAAAATTGCCATTGCAGTCATTTCAGTTTTGGCACTAACCACCTTCAACCCAAACGTAGCTCAGGCAGAGCAATTAGATATTTCAGCAAATTCAATAAAGCCAATTGAACTCAAACCAATCTCATCAAAACTGCGGATTGTGGCCCTCGCAAACGGATCAGCAGAAGTCATTACTTCTCTCGGGTTGAAGAGCTCTCTAGTGGGGCGTGATATTGCAAGTACTACCCCAGAATTGAAATCAATTCCTCTAGTTACCAGTGGTCATCAAGTTATTGCAGAAAAGGTAATTTCATTAAAACCTAATTTGGTAATTATTGATTCAAGTGTGGGTCCGAAGAGCGCACTAGATGCAATTAAAAAAGCAAAAATTAAGATTTCATCGGTACCTCAAGCTTGGAACTTAAATGATATTTATATAAAAGTTGCGGCAATAGGAAAATTAGTCAACGAAACTAAACAAGCTGACGATTTAATAAAAAGTATGAAAGCTTCTATCACCAGATCTAAAACAGATCTTGGTTGGAAACCTAAAGTGATTTTCCTTTATCTACGTGGGCCGAGCTCTATTTACCTAATTGGCGGACCAGGTAGCGGTGCTGATTCACTAGTTAATGCCATCGGAGGTAGCGATATTGGCGCCAAAACACTCAAGAACCCATTTAACCCACTGACAAGTGAAGCCTTAATAGCTGCAAATCCAGATGTTTTCTTAGTTATGACGAATGGTCTTAAATCTGTTGGTGGTGTTTCGGGTTTCATGAAACTGCCAGGAGTGGCACAAACTAATGCTGGTAAGAACAAGAAGATACTAAGTGTGGACGATTCGCTACTTTTATCTTTCGGTCCCAGAACACCTGATCTTTTGGCGCGGATGTCAATATCTTTAAAGGCGCTTAAATGAAAAGAAGTTATTTATTTGCAGGTGTAACACTTTTAATTGTCACTTCATGGATCTCCTTAAATACGGGAATTATCAAATTAAATAATGTTTTAGCTCTGCTTTTAGGAAACGGGGAAGCGAGCCAAGTTTCAATTGCCCAAGAAATTCGTGGCCCCAGAGTCTTAGCAGCCATATTGGTAGGTGCAACGCTTGGTATAGCTGGCGCTCTTTCACAAGGAGCTCTTAAAAATCCACTCTCCGAGCCTGTTCTGCTTGGAACGACCGGAGGTTCTGCGCTCTTCACTCTATTGGGAATACTAATTTTCAATACCGAAATCGGTTCTCCATTAACTATTAGTTTGGGAATAGTAGGAGCTCTCTTTGCAACTTTATTAACATTCCAAATTGGAAAAGAAGGCCGTGACGGATTCTCATTTGTCATTATCGGAGTAGCGGTCAGCGCAATATTAACTTCACTAGTTGGTCTGGCAGCTTTAATTATCAATCGACCAGAGGCCAGGGGAGTAACATTTTGGACTTTAGGCACTCTCTCAATGGCTACCAAGTCTCAAGTTCTACTTTTGCTGCCTTTATTGTTAATTACCTGGTTAGCCGCATATTTGATTGCACCGAAATTGGATTATTTAGCGCTGGGAGACATCCGCGCTAAACATCTAGGCGTAAATGCTAGGCAGGTTCGCTTCAGAGTTTTTTTAATTATCTCAATCTCGGTTGGTTCTATTACAAGTATCTTTGGTCAAATAACTTTCTTAGCTCTAGCGATCCCGCACATCGTCAGGGGTTTGATTTCTCCGCGACATAAAAAATTAGTTTTATCCTCTGGAATATTGGGCGCACTAATTTTATTACTGGCAGATCTGGTTGCCCGAACCCTGGTCTCTCCAAATGAACTTCCAATAGGACTGGTTACTGCCTTATTTGGCAGTCCGGTTTTGATAATTAGCGTTAAGAGTTGGGCTAGCAAAAATGCTTAAAGTCGAAAAGTTAAATATTTCAAGAGGCGACAAGAGATTGATTAGTGATCTGGACTTTTCCATACCAGCTGGTGAATCTCTGTTAATCACCGGTCAAAATGGTTCTGGTAAAAGCACTCTTGCTTCAGTTATTGCAAGTGATTACTTAGCCGATTCAGGAAAGGTCCAGATAGAGGGAAGACTAGGAGTCTTACTTCAGAATATTGAAATTGACTTTCCAATCAAAGTTTCGGAATTTCTAGATTTGGCCGGTGAATCCAATATAAATCAAGAGTTAATTAATCGTTTGATTTCACCAGATTTGTTAGATAAGAAGATCACCCAACTTTCTGTGGGCCAGCTACAAAGAGTTGAAATAGCCCAGGTAATTAAGCAAGACCCAGATATCTACTTGTTAGATGAACCTTTTTCAGCCCAGGATCAGGGTTACTCAGCTATTTTGATTGAAATTCTTAAATCTTTGAAGGCACGGGGTAAATCAATATTAATAATCAATCACATCAAATTAGATTTAGAGGGATTAGTTGACCAGGTTCTGAATCTCTCTTGAGAGTAATTTCCAGGTCTTAGCAAAACTTGGATGAAGTTCTAATTTTGAGACCTCATTGATTTCAAACCATCCAATGTCATGAGTTTCGGTATTCCAAGTTGCAGTATCTAAATCTCCATGAGCTTTGGCGATAACCGTGTCATAACGCCAATCGCCGTGGTCATCAGAGAAAAGTCCTACAACCTCTACATGAGACGGGTCTATCCCGGTCTCTTCAACGGTTTCTCTAATTGCAGCTTCTTCAACGCTCTCATGCGAATCACGCGCACCGCCAGGTAAGCCCCAAGTGTCGCCATTATGAACCCACGGAGCGCGGTGTTGCATCATGATTTTCTTATCTCGAATAAGAAGTAGCCCTGCAGCCCCGTTTACGCCCCAATGTTTTCCACCGCAACGACATTGGATCCAACCATCGCCATCTCTCGCTGCCATGGGTAAAAGATAGCTGTGGATACGGAAATTGGCTGTTACGCCAATCTCTCTAACTTAAAGCCATGCGTAAATTACTTTTAATTCTCATATTTTCGATTCTTCCAATTTCAGAGGCTGCTGCTGAATGCACCACCAAAGTCTGTATCGATGTCTATACCGAAAATGGCCAACTAGTTATTGATGCTAAGAAAAATGGTGCGACTGCGACCCCTAAACCTCGTGTTGTACCTACCACCGCGCCAAAACCAAAACCAACAGCCACTCGTACGTACACATATAAACCGCGGACCACTGCTCCTAAGCCACGTAACACAACTAATTCATTAGCTGACAAAATTCTGCAATCACTGCCGACTTTGCAAGTTGCATATCAACCCGAAGGCAAAGTTCTGCCGAGAATCCCAGTTATTTTCTTCACTGATTTACCAACATTTTTCAACAAGAATTACCGAATCTTGGGGCAGAAAGTTTCGGTAAATGTTAAACCACAGTCAATGTGGTCCTTTGGCGATGGTTCGGTTCTTGTCACTAATAAATCTGGAAAGCCTTATCCATCAAGAGAAATAACACATTCCTATTCGGTTCCGGGTACATACACTGTTCTAGTTGCAACTATTTGGTCCGGAGACTTCACTGTGGATGGAGTTACCTTCCCAATTAATGGTTCGATCCGCCAAAGCACCGCAGTTGATGTAAAAGTTGTAGGTGCAGGTACTAAGTTTGTGGGTAAGTAAAAACTTTTGTCTTAGCAACTCACAACGATTAACCACTATGACAACAGTTAAAACACCACATGATTTACTCGCTGCGGTGCCATTTCTAATTGGCTACCACCCAACAGATTCATTAGTTCTGATCTCTGTTAAATCTGACTCTCTTGAGATGGCTATGCGCATTGATTTTCCAATCAATCCACCTGAAGGCGCATATCAACTATTAGCTTCGCACTTAAAGCGCGACCATGCAGAAGGGGCGCTTTTAGTTGCTTACGAACCAGAGGGCAACACAGATGGCCCAGAGGTGCTACGAAACGCTGCTGATGCGGTAGTTAACGCTGATATTCCAATCCGCGAATTGATGCTGGTACGTAATGGCCGTTGGCGTTCAATGCTCTGCAGTGACGAAAAATGCTGTCCGCCCGAGGGCAATGTGATCCAAGATTTCCAGAACAGCCGAATCGCTGCCGAACAAGTTGCAAGCGGAAAAGTTCTTCCTTATTTAGATTCTGAAGGCTTGACCCATTCAATTGCGCCAACATTATTTTCTAAAGATATTAATTGGAACGCGCAGGTCATTGGTTTCCGTATTGATCCGGAGGCCAACAACTTAAATGAACTGCAACGCGATGGCGCCGAATCAGTTTTACTCCTTGCTGACTTTTACATTCAACATGGGGTCTGTAAGGATTACGATTTAATAGCACGAGTCCTTGGCCGTTTATCTGATGTGCAGGTACGTGATTTCGCACTTGGTTGCCATAGCGATCAAACGCTAAATGCTTTTTGGACTATGTGGCGCGACTTATTACGTATCGCTCCACCAAAATTCGTTGCACCGGTTGCATCGCTATTTGCAGCTATCGCCTACGAAAACGGAGAAGGGGCGCTTGCTCATCGTGCACTAGATCGTGCTATCGAAGATGACAATGAGTATTCACTTAGTCGATTGCTTCGCCGCGTATTTAGTAGCGGTTGGCCACCAACAGGTTTCGCGCAGTTACGCGCAGAGCTACACCCAAGGGTCACTAAAACAATCTTTGGATAAACCTTCAGAGGGTTGCTAAACTTCGAGCCAGGTCACGAATTCCAACATCAAGCCCCGGCTCGTTGGGTGGCAACCCTCTAGTCGTTAGTGGGGTGCTCCGGGTGACGACCAGACTGTTTCAAAGTGAATCAGTAAGTACGACAGGAGTTGAAAATTGCCTATTCCACACGTAACAGGTGCGTGGCTTGAGGGTGAAGATCCAGGAGATCGCAAATTCATCAAAGTTGGCGACATTGTTCTGGAATCTGGCGAAGTTATTCCGGATGTAACTATTGCTTACCAATCATGGGGCAAGTTAAATTCCAATAAAAATAATGCAATTCTCGTCAATCATGCATGGACTGGTTGGTCTGATGTCGAGAGCTGGTGGCCAAATCAAGTTGGTCCAGGAAAGCCTTTAGATACAGATAAATATTTTGTGGTCTGTCCGAATGTGATCGGCGGCTGTCAGGGTTCAACTGGCCCTGCTTCAAAGCATCCAGATGGAAATTTCTATGGTTCTCGTTTCCCATCTCTAACAATCCGCGACATGGTCGCAGCCGAAGTTGCTTTTACTGATGCACTTGGCATTAAGAAATATGTTTTATCTTGCGGCCCATCACTTGGCGGAATGCGTTCATTGGAATGGGCGGTGCAATTTCCAGATCGAGTCGGCGGCATCTGCACAATTGGTTCTTCTGCAGTAGCAACCGGGGATCAAATTGGATCTGTATCAATTCAAGTACATGCAATTAAGAGCGATCCAAATTTCAATGGCGGCGATTATTACGATCTTGAATATGGCCCTGAAGTTGGGATGGGTATTGCGCGAAAAATTGCTCATCTAACTTTCCGCACCGAGATTGAAATGGATATGCGCTTTGGACGCGAATTGCAGGGCGATGACACTGGCCGCTTTGCAGTCGAGTCATATCTTGACCACCAAGCCAATAAGTTAGCCCAACGATTTGATGCCAACACCTACATAATTCTTGGCGAAGCGATGAATAGCCATGACATTGGCCGTGATCGCGGCGGGGTAGCGGCGGCACTTTCAACCATAAAGGTTCCGGTGATGGTTGTTTCAATCGATACCGACCGCCTCTTTCCACCACGCTTACAGCAGGAGCTTGCAGAGTTGACCCCCGGTTCAAAGCTTGAATTACTCAGTTCGCCATTTGGCCACGACGGATTTTTAGTTGAATCTGAAGCAATGGGCGAACTGCTTCGACATGCCATCGAACACGCAGAAGGAACTCATAAACACTAATTTTTTGTGGTTTCCTGAGAGCTTTCGGTACAATTACGCAATCGCAATCGCTCGCTGCCATACCCCTAAAAGCAGCAGGTAGTTTGTAAAAAACAATCAGAAGGATCATTTGTGGTTACTCGCGCGCCTAAAAGTAAGGCACCTGCTAAGAAAGCAGCTCCAGCTAAGAAAGTTGCACCTGCAAAGAAGGCAGTAGCAAAGAAAGCTCCAGCTAAGAAAGCTCCAGCTAAGAAAGCGGCACCCGTTAAAAAGGCTGCAGTTAAAAAGGTCGAGCCAAAGATCGAATTAAAGAAAGAGTTAACCGCTGCAGATGTGAAGCAGATCCTTGATGCTCGCGAATTAGTTGAGCGTCAAAAAGCTGTTCTTGCTGAATTGGAATCTCGCGGAGTTACTTCACTTAATCGCATTCCAAAGAAGGCTGATAAAGAGTTAGTCGATGAAGCAAAAGCTTTAGGAATTTCTGTTCCTAAAGTTACCGAGAAGCTAAAGAAAGCCGGCCTTGGTTCTCCATACCGCATGTTAAAGAACACTGAAAAGGCTTTAGTTGCACCAAAGCCAGAACCAGTTGCTGCAGCTCCGGTTGTAGATTCAAAAGGTGCAAAGACAGATAACGCCCCAAAGACTGTAATCATCGACGGCGAAGAAGTTGAGTTAGTTGAAGAAGAAGATTTAGATCTAAATATCGATAACCTCGATGAAATAAAAGAAGAGGTTAAAGAAGAGACCCGCGTTATCAATCTCTCTGATGAAGCAATTGATGACGGTGAAGGCACCTTCGTACTTCGTGATTCTGATGAAGAAAAAGAAGAAGAACAAGGTCGTTCAGAGCGTGCAAAACTCCGTGGACGATTAGCTGCGGTTGCGCTGATTAACGAAGCGATTCGCGCAAAAGAGAACGATCCATCAAAGACAGCTCATAAAGCTGATTCACGCCCACTTACTGCAAAGCAGTTAGAGCTGATGATTACCTCAGTTGATTTAACTGAACGCGGTGCGAAAGCGCTTATCGATTCAATCAACGCAACCCCTGTAAAAGAATTTAAAGATGCGCATAAGGTTGTTGAAGCAACTATGCGTAATATCAAGGTGGAAATGTCACAACTTCCACCAGAGCAGACAGTTCTCACTGCTGGTGCGACCGCTGACCCGGTTAAAGACTACTTAAAGCAGATTGGCCGCGTGGCACTTCTAAATGCAGAGCTTGAAGTTGAACTTGCAACTCGCGTTGAAGCAGGGCTATTTGCCGAAGAGAAGTTAGCAACTGAGAAGAAGTTAGATAAGAAGTTAAAGCGCGAACTTGAATGGATCGCCGAAGATGGTCGCCGCGCAAAGAACCATTTGCTAGAAGCAAACCTTCGCTTGGTGGTTTCGCTTGCTAAGCGTTACACCGGCCGCGGCATGCTATTCCTTGATTTAATTCAAGAAGGAAACTTGGGTCTAATCCGTGCAGTTGAGAAGTTCGATTACACAAAGGGTTACAAGTTCTCCACCTATGCAACATGGTGGATCCGCCAGGCAATCACCCGAGCGATGGCTGACCAAGCTCGTACTATCCGTATTCCGGTACATATGGTTGAAGTCATCAACAAACTCGCACGTGTGCAGCGCCAGATGTTGCAGGATCTCGGCCGTGAACCGACCCCAGAAGAGCTTGCTAAAGAACTAGATATGACACCTGAAAAGGTTGTTGAAGTTCAGAAGTATGGCCGCGAACCAATCTCGCTACACACCCCACTTGGTGAAGAGGGCGATTCAGAGTTCGGTGATTTGATTGAAGACTCCGAAGCGATTGTTCCTGCCGATGCAGTTGGTTTCACTCTTCTTCAAGAAGAGTTACATAAGGTCATGGATACTCTGTCAGAGCGCGAAGCTGGAGTAGTAGCGATGCGCTTTGGACTAACCGATGGCCAGCCAAAGACACTTGATGAAATCGGAAAGGTTTACGGCGTTACTCGCGAACGAATCCGTCAGATCGAATCAAAGACAATGTCTAAGCTACGTCACCCATCACGAAGCCAAGTACTTCGCGACTATTTAGATTAATTTCTAAATTAAAAGACCGCCTAAGGGCGGTCTTTTTTATGGCGTTACGAAAGTTCGAACTGCCATGTTATGAATTAAATTGACCCAAGTTTCATCATCGACACCAGTTGGGTTGTAATCATTGACCATTTTTCCAAGAGTGTAGGACTGGATGAATACTGCAGCAGCTTTAGGGTCTTCATCTGCACGAATGTAACCGCGATTTTGCACATCATGAATAATGTCGGCAAGTGCGTCAGTGTGGCGTTGAGTTTCGATACCCATTTGTTTCGCCATTCGGGGATTATCAAAACATGCTGCGAGAGCTCTAGCTCTTTCGGCTCTTGCACCTTTACGATCTACTGATTGTGTTAATTCTGTTAATTTACGGAGAGATTCAATGAAATCTTCTTTTGAGGTTGCGCCCAATACATATGTAGTCATAAATTCGATTGATGCATCAATCCACTTCGAATAACGCTGTAACTGTGCCGTTTCAACGAGCTCTTGGAGATCTTCGAAGTGGTGGTACATGGAGCCCTTGGAAACACCTGATTTTTCTAGGACTTCATCGGCCAAAATTTCATTCGGCTTTTTAGTTTCCAGCATGGCAACAACGGTTTCGACAAGAAGTCGCTTAGTTGGATGTAGCGAGGAAAGCATGTGCCTATATTATTCGGATATGGCTAATCCACGAGTTTTTGTTAACCCTAAGAGCGGTTCTATAAAAATTACCGGCACCGTAGATATAGTGGATGCAGAGGGAAACGTAATCAAGACAACTGATAACGTGAAGTTCTGTGGATGTAAGTTAACTAAAGATTATCCATATTGCGATGGATCGCATAAGGCGATTACTGGCGGACCAGAAAAGCCAAAAGAAAATTAATTAATCTTTGAAGTTTCGTCTTGAATCTTTGCAGAGACAGTCTTTAATTTCTCTGCATATTCTTTAGCGTGATGTCCGCAGAAAAGAAGTTCGCCGCCATTTAGGAGAGTTGCACGAACATAAGCTTGTGCGCCACAACGATCGCAGCGATCAACAGCGCGTAGCGGTGTTTGTTCAAGTAGAACTTGTTCTGTCATGGTCTTTCCTCTCCGTATTGCTTGTTAGTAGGAACTATAAAAGCATAATTTTTATTCCCGTGCATGAATATTAAGAATTATTTATGGGTTAAATCACGATACTAGGCATATTCTCAGTATCTGAGCACCTTTACGGCGCGCTTACCTATCTAATTGCAAATAGTTCGCTATTTTTCGCGGTCGTGGCTGATGAAAAAGAATCCGTAGAGTCCTCATATACCGCTAAAGATTTGGCGGTCCTAGAGGGCCTCGAAGCCGTCCGTAAACGTCCAGGTATGTATATCGGTTCTACCGATTCACGTGGTCTCATGCACTGCCTTTGGGAAATTATCGATAACGCAGTTGATGAAGCGTTAGGTGGACATTGCAAGACAATCGAAATTAATTTAGAAGCTGATGGATCAATTGAAGTTCATGATGATGGACGAGGCATTCCAATTGATAAAGAACCAAAAACTGGTTTAACCGGCGTTGAAGTTGTTATGACAAAACTTCATGCTGGTGGAAAGTTCGGTTCAGGTTCATATGCAGCATCTGGTGGTTTACATGGTGTTGGCGCATCGGTAGTTAATGCTTTGTCATCACGTTTAGATGTAGAAGTAGATCGCGGCGGCAAGATTCACTGGATGTCATTCCAGCGCGGTACTGCAGGCATTTTCGATGGTGATGGACCAAAGGCGCCATTTACTGCGCAATCAGGATTACGTGTAATCGGAAAGATTTCTTCAAAGATCACAGGTACTCGCGTTAAGTATTGGCCAGATCGTCAGATCTTTATGAAAGATGCCGAACTTGATATGGAAGATATCTATGCTCGCGCCCGCCAGACTTCATATTTGGTTCCAGGTTTAACTTTAGTTGTAAACGACAAACGAACTAAAGCTGGAAAGTCCGAAACTTTCTTTCATAAAGGCGGAATCTCTGAGTACTGTAATTTCTTACAACCAGATGATCCTGTCGGCGACGTAATTCGAATTGACGGAACAGGTAACTACGAAGAGACAGTTCCGGTTCTTGATGATCAAGGACATATGGTCTCGACAGATGTTCAACGCGAAATGGGCGTTGATATCGCACTTAAGTGGGGCAATGGTTACGAAACCACAATGCGCTCTTTCGTAAACATTATTGCAACTCCAAAAGGCGGAACCCATGTACAAGGCTTTGAAAGATCAATCACCAAAGTAATTAACGAAGCTGCGCGTTCTGCAGGAATCTTAAAGAAGAACGAAGCAGATGTAATCAAAGATGACGTGCTTGAAGGTTTGACCGCGGTTATTACCGTGCGCATGACCGAACCTCAATTTGAAGGTCAGACCAAAGAAGTTCTTGGTACCAATGCAGCTATCAAAATTGTTGGCAATGTGGTCGCAGAAAGCCTTAAAGCTTTCTTCAACACCACGAAGCGAATCGATAAAGCTAACGGAAAGTTAGTTCTTGAAAAGATTGTTAGCGCATCACGTATACGTATTGCGACCCGTAGCCACAAGGAACTTCAGCGCCGTAAAAATGCGCTTGAATCATCATCGCTTCCGACAAAGCTTGCAGATTGCCGTTCTGAAGATGTTAATCGCACCGAACTATTTATCGTAGAAGGTGACTCAGCGCTTGGTACCACCAAGGCTGCGCGTAACTCTGAATACCAGGCAATCTTGCCGCTTCGTGGAAAGATTCTTAACGTACAGAAGGCATCGTTATCTCAGATGCTCGAAGATAAAGAATGCGCATCAATCATTCAGGTTATCGGCGCTGGTTCAGGAAAATCATTTGAATTAGATCAGGCTCGTTATGGTCGCATCATCATGATGTCCGATGCGGACGTTGACGGATCGCATATTCGTTGCTTGCTTCTAACTTTGCTTTATCGCTACATGCGTCCATTGATTGATTCTGGTCGCGTATTTGCGGCGATGCCTCCACTACACCGAATCGAAGTAATTGGTGGTGGCGGTAAGAAGGGCGAAGTTCTTTACACCTATAGCGATGATGAGATGAAGAAGGTAACTGCCGATTTAACTAAGCAAGGTAAGCGCTGGAAGGAACCAATTCAGCGTTACAAGGGCCTTGGTGAAATGGATGCAGATCAGCTTCGTGAAACAACCATGGATCCTGACCATCGCACCTTACGTCGCGTAACCATCAAAGATGGCGAAGCGGCAGAGAAGATGTTTGAGCTTTTAATGGGCAACGAAGTGGGTCCACGTAAGGACTTTATCTCGACAGCGGAAATCGACCGCGATCGAATTGATGCTTAAACGATTTTAGATCTACGTGGTGTTCCGAAGTTCTTTCCAACTTCAGATACCTCTTCAGAAACCTTCGCTTTAATCGCATCTTCGCTCTTTAGCAGGGCAGTCAGCTCAGCGATGGTTTTCTTTAGCTCTTTCTGTTCGGTATCAAGTTCAAGTTTGCTCATCTTAGTTAAACGGCGAAGTGGCATATCCAAGATATAAACCGCTTGCTCTTCCTTTAACTTGAAGTTCTTGATGAGTGCATCTTTAGCTGCAGGTGCATCTTCAGAACTGCGGATAATCTTGATTACTTTATCGATATCGATAATTGCTTTTAGAAGACCATCTACCAGAAGTAGACGAGCCTCAGCCTTGTTCTTACGAAACTCAGAGCGGCGCTTTACTACATCAATGCGGTGATCGATAAATACCTGAAGTAAAGATTTAAGACCAAGCTGCTGTGGTTTTCCATCAACTAGCGCAACAGCATTAATTGAGAACTGCTGTTCCATTGGAGTTAGTTTGTATAACTTCTCAAGGATCTCTTCTGGCTCGTAGCCGTTTTTAAGTTCGATTACTACGTTTGTACCGGTCTTGCCATCAGATAGATCTACGATATCGCTGATGCCTTGAACTTTCTTATTCTTAACAACTTCAGCGATCTTTTCGACAATCTTTTCTGGGCCTACGTTGTATGGAAGTTCCTTAACAATGATGCCTTGTTTACGAGAAGTCACCTTGCCGATTTCAACGGTTGCGCGGATCTTAAATGCGCCTTTACCGGTTTCGTAAGCATCGGTAATACCTTCGGTATCAACTAATTGACCACCAGTTGGGAAATCTGGACCCGGAACAAATTTCATTAACTGTTTTGTGGTTGCCTTTGGATTATCTATTAAGTATTTAGTTGCAGCGACAACTTCAGACAGATTATGTGGCGCCATGTTGGTAGCCATACCAACGGCAATACCGGTTGCACCATTAACTAAAAGGTTTGGAAAAGCAGAAGGCAGAACAAGTGGCTCTGCTAATTGGCCGTCATAGTTAGGGCCAAAGTCGACTGTGTTTTCATCGGCTTCTGCAACCATCGCCATAGCTGGGGTAGCAAGGCGTGCTTCGGTGTAACGCATTGCAGCAGGACCTGAATCAAGAGATCCAAAGTTTCCGTGGCCATCAATAAGTGGCAGACGCATTGAGAATCCTTGCGCCATACGAACAAGTGCATCATAAATTGCAGTATCACCGTGCGGGTGCAACTTACCCATAACTTCACCGACTACACGCGCGCTCTTTACATGTCCGCGTTCTGGGCGAAGACCCATCTCTGACATCTGATGAAGAATGCGACGATGAACAGGCTTCAGTCCATCACGTGCATCTGGAAGTGCACGTGAATAAATAACAGAGTATGCATATTCTAAAAATGAATCTGACATCTCGGATGAGACATCGATATCAACGATGCGTCCTGGATGTTCGCCTGGTTTTGGACCGGCGTTCTTTCCTTTTGTTGTCTTGTTCGGTGTCTTCGCAGCCATAGTGCGAAATTCTGCCAAAGATAGATTTAATTTAAGGGAGGGCGCGCGCCAACAGTGGCAACACATTTTGCAGCGAGGGCAGTGCCTGCTGAAAGTGCTTGTTCTAAATCACTTGTTTCAAGCCACTTTGGAATAAATCCTGCCGCAAATGAATCACCGGCACCGGTGGTATCAACCACATTTGTTGTGACAGCCGGAACCTTTGCAAATTGATCTTTATATACTCCCGTTGCACCGCGAGAACCAAGTTTGATTACAACTAGCGGAGTAAGTTTCTGAAGATTTGCTTCCGCCTCTTCAATGTCATCTGATTCGCCTAAGTAGCGCGCCTCTTCGTTATTTAAAAGAATGCCATCACACATACCAACCCATTCCAAAATTTCAGATTTTGGGGCAGCTTTCATTGCGCCAGTAGTGGTCGGATCAAAGAAGATCGGAATATTACGTTCTCGGAATTTATGAACCATCGCAATTGCAGCGTCACGTGAACGGAAATCAAGGAGTGCATAACCAGATAAAAAGACTCCATCAACATCATCAAGCGGCGGCAAATCACTAACTTCTAAATCGGCATTCGCGCCGTTGTCGGGAAACATAGTGCGTTCGCCATTTGAATCAACCAGAATAACTACAACGCCTGATGGACGACCGGAATTCATAAGGCCGTGGTGTTCGACGCCGTATTTATCTAAATCGCTAATTAACGCGAAGCCAACCGGATCATTACCTACGCGGGCAACAATTACCGCTTTATTGTTAGTGCGAGTAATCCATGTTGCAACATTGGCTGCTTGGCCACCTGGATGGGTAGAGATCTTGCTCGCCGTGTCATTACCGTAATTAATCTGTTCTTTAAGTTGCGCAATAACATCAAGCGCAACATCTCCCATGCAGAGAATCTTCTTCACAGCGCTGCTGCAATCTGTGCGGCAAGTGCGCTATTGCCCTTGATGATGTCAATATTTACTCGGAGCGATTCGCCCTTTGATTCAGTATGGAAATACTCAAGCAAGAACGGTGTGGTCTCTTTACCGTGGATGTTGTTTTCAGCCGCAGCTTTCAAACCACCTTCAAGAAGTCGATCGTGAAGTACTTTATCCATTTGATTTACAACAGGGTTAGCAACAATTAGCGCATTACCTTGAGTGCCCATGTTGTAACGAGCATTCATCACTGCTGCAATCTCTTCAGGACTATTTACTTGGTATTCAAGTTCGAAACCTGAATCGGTTAGATAAAAGCCAGGGAAGCGCTTGGTTTTGTACCCAAGTACGCCAATTGCATAAGTTTCAAGACGTTCTAAAGTCGCGGCTACATCAAGAATTGATTTAACTCCTGCGCAGACCACAGTCATATCTAATTGAGATAGCGCAGTTAAGTCAGCAGATTCATCGAAAGATTCGTTTGCGCCTCGATGCACGCCTCCAAGACCGCCTGTTGCAAAGACTTTAATGCCAGCTTTTGCAGCTAGGTGCGCAGTTGCCGCAACTGTAGTTGCTGCCGAGAGTTTCTTTGCCTCCGCGATTGCAAGGTCACGAGTTGAAGCTTTAATAACATCGTCGCGGTTTGCGATTGCAATTAGTTGTTCATCAGTAAGGCCAATATGTGCAACGCCATCAATCAATGCGATTGTTGCTGGGGTTGCGCCATTTTCACGGACGATGGTTTCAACATCACGAGCAACTTCTAGGTTTGTTGGGCGAGGTAATCCATGACTGATAATCGTTGATTCCAACGCCACCACAGGAGTACCGTTCTTGAGAGCCTTTTCAACTTCCGGCGAGAACTTCATATTGAAAGTTTAGAGCCTTTTTAATGAAAGAATAAATCCATGAAATTGAGCGAGATAACCCCTGCGATTTTTGCAGGCTTAGGTCTCTCTCAATACGAATCTCGGTTAGGCCAATCTCCAGCAGGGCGTGAAGTACTTTTTTTAATTGATGGATTTGGTGCGCACGCGATGGATGATTACGAAGATGTGATGCCAAACATCATGGCAGCAAAGAGCTTTGGCGATGTCACGACTGCATTTCCTTCAACAACTTCGACATCACTTGCAACTTTGTTAACGGGATCATTGCCCAACGAACATGGAATGTTGGGATACACAGTGCGTGTTCCGCATTCAAATGGCAGAGTTTTAAATGCACTCAAGTGGGATGAAAGAGTCGATCCAGTTATCTGGCAACCAAAAGAGACTTTCTTTGAAATTGGCGCACGGAACGGAATTAATGTCACCCATGTAGCAGCAAAGCGTTACGAAGGCACCGGGTTTACACGCGCAGTTTTTCGAGGTGCAAATTATCGAGGCGCTAATTTATATCCAGATTTAGTTACCGAAACTATAGAGGCTCTTAAGAAGACCCCTTCTTTCGTATACTTATATGTAAATGATTTAGATGTCGCCGGACACGTTGCGGGATATGGTTCAGAGAAGTGGTTAGAGGCGCTTCGGATGATCGATAACTTGGTTGGCCAGTTACGCAACCAATTGCCTAAAGGCACTCGTATCTGGATTACCGGCGATCACGGCATGTTAAATGTGGGGCAGAAGATTGTGATTGGGCGCGACAACTTACTTATGACAGAGGTTGCCACAATTGCCGGAGAGCCTCGTGCGAGACATATCTATTTAGCACGGCCTGAAATATCTAATGAAATCGTTAATCTATGGAAGAGCGAACTTGGTAACACCGCAACAATTTACACAAAGAGTGAAGCGATAAACGCTGGTCTATTTGGGCTACCCATGCCAGAGCAATTTGCAGATCGTGCAGGGGATTTAATTGCAATTGTCAACGACAATTCAATTTTGATTGATCCTGCGAGGGAAAAATTAGAGAGCGCGATGGTGGGCCATCATGGTGGTTTAACTCAGGTGGAATCAAATGTTCCACTTCAACAATTAATTATCTAAATTATTTTCTTCGGTTGCTTTTGTGCCAAACATAATTTCATCCCATGATGGAACTGATGCGCGCTTCTTTACGCCATCTTCAGCATCTTCGTTTTCACGAATTACAGAAAGTCGCGGAGTCGGGGCAGTATTGATCTGGACTGTAGGCACAGGATTTGTGTATACAAGTCCGTGATTGATTTCAGGTTCTGGAGTACGTGCTGGCGCAGCTGGAGCAACTTCGCCCATAATCCACATCGCGCCATCATCTTCGGAAACAATTACCCGTTTTGCCATATCGAAGAACCAAACAGCATCGCCGTGGCCATCACCAAAATTATTTACAGTTGGATATGAAAGTCGAATCACCCATTGGCCATCGTCGCGGCGATGCGTGTTCCAATTTAAGGAATCTGCAGAAACGCCATTGGCTGCTAATCGATTAGTTACAACTTCAATGAAAGTTAGCGAACCGGTACTTTTAATTACAACTGCATTTGCCAAACTCAGTACATAAGCACGTTCCTGCAAGATAGGACCGGCAAATCTTTCAACCTTGTCATAAGACCAACCTGCTTCGCGAGCAAGATCTTCAATTGTTGCACCAGCACGTAGACGAGCTTGCAGTTCTTTGATGCTCATTGTTGGTTCTGGATTTTCTGTTGGCACAGAAGCCAAACGTGGTTGGTTGATAGTTGCGCGAAGATTGTCTGAGATACGTAATGTGAACTCTTTATCTTCGGCATCTGTCAGTAACAGATGTGAACCATCCTCACTTCTGCCAGTTACACGTAGCTCGCTCATAGAACGTCAGCCTACCTAAAGGGGTACGCTAATTCCATGAACGAACTGCTCGATTTAGCCGTACGGATTGCAAAAGAGGCAGGGGAGTTACTGCTAAATAGACCGGATCAGTTATCAATTGATACCAAGAGCTCAGATATCGACATCGTCACTCAGATGGACCGCGCATCTGAAAAATTGATAGTTGAATCTATTTTGGCAGCTCGTCCTGATGATGGAATCATCGGAGAAGAAGGCGCGGATCGTCCAAGTAAATCTGGATACACCTGGGTTATTGATCCAATCGATGGCACCGTAAATTATTTCTACAACATGGCCGGATGGTCCGTGAGCATCGCAGTAAAAGATAATGAAGGAACAGTGGTCGGAGTTGTTTATTCGCCGACAATAGATTCGATGTTTACGGCAATCCGTGGGGGCGGTTCATTTTTAAATGGCCGAAAATTAAAGTGCAATGATCCAATTGAATTAAATCGTGCGTTGATTGCAACTGGCTTTGCATATCGCCAGGAACTTCGCGAAGAGCAGATCACTCAATTCAATAACTTAATTTTGAAAATTCGCGATTATCGTCGCAATGGTTCAGCGGCTATTGATATCTGCCATGCGGCAGCGGGCATCGTCGATGGTTATTACGAGATGGGGCTCTATGAATGGGACCGCGCAGCTGCAGAATTGGTAGCCACTGAGGCAGGGGCGAAGGTCACAGTTCACGGGGAACTGACTATTGCCGCAGGGCCTCATTTACACGGACTTTTAAGCGGGTATCTACTCGGTTAAATCCCGTTCAATCTCGATTTGGGCGTAATTCGAGGCTATGGCAGGATAAACCCCTGCGCTCGCGGATTTCCGAAATTGGACCGCAAGCCCATCAACAGGAGTAAAAAGAGATGAACGTATTAGATGCATTGGACGCTGCGAGCCTTCGCAAAGATATCCCACAGTTTCGCGCTGGCGATGAATTAAAGATTCACGTACGCGTTATCGAAGGTAACAAGTCACGTCTTCAGGTTTTCCAGGGCATCGTAATTCGTCGCCAAGGTGATGGCCTTCGTGAGACTTTCACTATCCGTAAAGTTTCATACGGCGTTGGTGTAGAACGTACATTCCCAGTACACACTCCAGTTATCGAAAAGATTGAACTTCTTAAGAAGGGCGACGTACGTCGTGCCAAGCTTTACTACCTACGCGATCTTCGCGGTAAGGCTGCAAAGATCAAAGAAAAGCGTGATGGCATCGAAGGTTACGGCGATGGCATTACCTCAACACCTGATTTGGTGTCCGAAGTAAATGAAGACATTGCTGTGGCAGAGGTTCCAGCTGAAGTTACAACTACAGACGTTGTGTCTGAGACTCCAGCGGTTGAGGAAGCAGTTGTAGAAACAACTGATGCTCCAGCTGCAGAAGAAACAGCAGAAGAAGCTAAGTAATTGTTTCGCAAGGGTTCATTCCTTCGCGAAATCCCCGCGCTCTTAATTGTTGCGGTAATAGTCTCATTAATTATCAAGACTTTTATCGTCCAATTTTTCTATATCCCTTCAGGATCAATGGAAAATACTCTTCAAATCAAAGATCGCGTTGCGGTAAATAAAGTTCCGTTCATTTCTCGCGAGATTCATCGTGGGGATGTAGTGGTTTTTCATGATCCTGCCAATTGGCTACCTACTTGGGATAACCAGGTAGGAAATAAATATGTTTTAAAAGCTAAAGAAGTTTTGGTAACCGTAGGAATCCTGCCAAACCCAGCTAAACAATTCTTAGTAAAGCGTGTGATTGGCGTTGGCGGCGACAACGTGCAATGTTGCTCAACAAGTGGCAAATTGATTGTTAATGGCAAAGAAACCAACGAACCATACGTTTTCGCTGGAAACGTGCCAAGCGATATGAAATTTAATGTAACTGTGCCTAAGGGCAAAGTATGGGTAATGGGAGATCACCGCGGTGCATCTGCAGATTCTCGTTACCACCAGGATGACATCAATAAAGGATTTGTGCCAGAAGATGAAATTGTTGGTCGAGTAGTTGCAGTTATTTGGCCATTTAAAAACGCGAAGCTAATCGAGCGCGTTAATGCATTTAATTGAACAATCTCTAATTGATGCAGGTCTATCTCCAATTGCTGGAGTAGATGAAGCAGGCCGCGGTGCATGTGCCGGGCCTCTAGTTATTGCAAGTGTGATTCTTAAGGACCTAAATTCTCCAAAACTTTTAAAATTACGTGATTCAAAAGAGTTAACCGAAAAACAACGCGAAGAGCTATTTCCGATTATTCATGAAGAGGCGCTCTCAATTTCGGTAATCAAAGTTTCGCCAGGAGATATTGATAGGCGCGGCGTACATGCCGCTAATTTGGATGGCATGCGTAGAGCAGTACAAGGTTTGGATGTAGCACCGAATTATGTTTTAACCGATGGTTATGCAATTGAAGGAATGGTTACGCCTAGCCTTGCAATTTGGAAGGGCGATCAAGTCGCGCCAAGTATTAGCGCAGCATCGGTAATTGCAAAGGTAACTCGCGATCGCATCATGGTCGAGCTCGAAGAGCGCTATCCAGGTTATGGTCTTGCAAAACATAAGGGCTATATCACCGCCGCACATACCAAAGCGCTCGAGTCTTTGGGTGTCACAGATATTCACCGTAAGTCATACGCCAATGTGGCTAAGTTGCTTGTGGATTAAATAAACGCTCCACAGGTGCGCGAAATTAACTTTCGCGTATGAATAACAAACAAGTAGTAGGAAAGATCGGCGAAATTGCGACCGCTGAATATCTTTTAAAACTTGGCTTCACAATCCTTGATCGTAATTGGCGTACCAAAGGCGGAGAACTTGATTTAATCGCCAAAAGTCCCGCGGGTAAAGTCCATTTCGTTGAAGTTAAGACGCGAAGCTCATTGGCGTTTGGTCATCCGCTTGAAGCAATTGATCGCGAAAAAGCACATCGTTTACAGAAATTATCATTGGCATGGCTAGTTACCAATCAACATTTTGGTGCGGATTATCAAGTAGATGTGGCTGCAGTGACTTTAAGCAGATCACTTCGCCCAACCATTGATTACCGCGCAGGTGTTTTATGACCCTGGCTACCACCAAAGCAATCGCGTTATCTGGGTTAAATGGCGAAGTAGTAACAGTTGAAGTTGATATCGCTGATGGTTTACCTGGATATACATTGCTTGGGCTACCTGATGCGGCTTTAAATGAATCTCGCGATCGCGTAAGAGCTGCAATTGTTAATACCGGACTGAATTGGCCAAATAAGAAAGTCACTATCGCGTTATTGCCGGCATGGTTACCGAAATCAGGTAGCGGTTTTGATTTACCGATTGCTATGGGAATTCTTGGAGCGCAAGGAATTGTTCAAGGCGTTGAGGAGCTACTTTTTGTCGGAGAGCTATCGCTAGATGGTAAGTTGCGGCAAACGCGTGGAGTTTTGCCTTCTTTAATTTGTGCATTTCGAAACGGAATTCGTCGTGCAGTAATTCCCGTTGCAAACGCGGCAGAAGCGAAATTGTTGCCCGAAATGGAAATCTATACCTTCGAAAAAATCGGAGATGTGGTTCATTGGCTACAGTGTGGTGAAATTGCAGAGCAAACGACTTTTGATTTGCAGATTGAAAATGATGAGAAGTCTTTGGATTTCGCAGATGTAGCGGGGCAAAGCGCAGCACGTCGCGCAGCGGAAATTTCTGCAGCTGGCGGCCATAACTTCCTAATGATTGGCCCGCCCGGTGTTGGGAAGACCATGATTGCAGAACGACTTCCCACAATTCTTCCGCCGTTATCAAAAGAAGAAACTTTAGAGGTTAGCGCTATACATTCGATCACGAATAGCGATCGAAAGCCGCTTTCAACGGTAGCTCCATTTATATCTCCGCATCACAGCACTACACGTATTGCAATGGTTGGCGGCGGTGGGCATGTAATCAAGCCGGGCGTCTGTTCTCTTGCTCATCGCGGTGTGCTTTTTATAGATGAAGCACCTGAATGCGGAAGTGGAGTATTGGATTCTTTGCGTCAGCCTCTTGAATCTGGATCAATCACAATCTCTCGCGCCAACGGCAATTTAACGTTTCCAGCGCAATTCATACTTGTCTTAGCTGCCAACCCATGTCCTTGCGGGAAATTTGCCGGCAAGGGATTGGGATGCAGTTGCACTTCAATACAAGTTCGTAGATATCTAAATAAATTATCTGGACCTCTGCTTGACCGCATTGATTTACGGGTTCAGGTTGAAAATGTAAGCCGCGTAGAACTTGCAGAAATGGAAAATGAATCATCCGAAATGATGCGCAATCGAGTTATTGCAGCAAGATCAGTGGCCGCAGAAAGATTCAATGAAGAATCTTGGAAATTAAATTCAGAGATTCCGCCCAGAGCGCTTAGGCAGAAATATCAACCCGACCGCCAAGCTATGAACTTTCTACATGAAGAGCTGGACAAAGAGCGGATCACTGCTCGGGGTTTGCACAAAATTATTAGAACCAGTTGGACCATCGCTGATCTAAAGGGAAGAACGAAACCAACTTTAGAAGAGGTAACTGAAAGTTACAGATTGCGAGAAGGAATTGAGTAATGAATTAGTAGCAAGGGCCCAACTCTTTGCTGCAATTGAAGGCGGGTTGCATTTTTGGTCACGTGAAGTATTTGAAAAGGGACCAGAGAAAGTTATTGAGCTCTGCAAAGAGGGTGAATATAAAGAAGATACCAAAGCAATTTTGGCTTGCAACGGAGATCAAGTTCTTGAGAAATTAGAGAAACATGGAATCAGCTTATATGTACCAAGTAAGAAGTTTGATGAACTTCCGGCGCCACCGATTGCTTTAACTTATAAAGGCAATATCGAACTAATAGAAAGTAGATCAATTGCAATTGTTGGCACACGTAATCCAACACAATATGGCATAAAAGTTGCTTCTGAGATGGCTGCTAATTTTGCCGATCGTGAATGGGTGGTTGTAAGCGGTGGCGCTTATGGAATTGATGCAGCGGCTCATAAAGGTGCGTTGATCGCAGAAGGCGAAACAATCGCGGTTTTAGCCTCTGGTTTGGATGTCTTATATCCAGCAGGTAATGCACGATTATTTAGTGCAATCGAAGAGAGCGGACTTTTAATTTCAGAATATATGCCTGGTTCGCCAGCGCTTCCGTACAGGTTTTTAAATCGAAATCGCATAATTGCTGCAATTGCTGAAGGCACAATGGTGGTGGAAGCTGCATTTAGATCCGGAGCGCTTCGCACTGCAAGAGATGCAGAGCAGATTAGACGTAAAGTTATGGCGATACCTGGTCCTATTAATTCTCCGCTTTCTGAAGGTTGCCACCGCTTAATTGGCGAGGGTTCTGCAGCGATTTGCACGGGTGTAAATGATGCATTAGAACTAATGCGATAATTCTCGTAATGAAATCTGGATTTGTAGCCATCATTGGCAGGCCAAATACAGGTAAGTCGACCCTAATTAATTCTTTAGTCGGCCAGAAAGTAGCAATTACTTCGCACCATCCAAATACCACTCGCCATGCGATTCGTGGCATAGTTAATGGTGAAGGATTTCAAGCAGTATTAGTTGATACCCCAGGCATGCATAAGCCGCGCACTCTTCTTGGTCGCCGTTTAAATGAAGTGGTTAATGAATCTCTTGAAGGCGTCGACATTGTCATTATGACTTTTCCAGCAAATGAGAAAACTGGCGCTGGAGATGAACACATTTTAAATATCGTAAAAGAATCACGAGCAAAGAAGATTGCAGTCGTAACCAAGATTGATACCGTGGCAAAAGAGACTCTTCCGGTTAGATTGATGGAAGTAGGAGAGCTAACTAATTGGGATGAAATCATTCCAGTCTCCGCAGTTAGGTCACTGCAAGTAGATGTGCTCTCTGGGTTACTTTCAAAGCATCTGCCCGAAGGCCCGCAGATGTATCCGGAAGATCAAAAGAGCGATCAGAGCGTTGAGAAATTGATTTGCGAACATATCCGTGAGGCGGCAATTCAAGGAGTTCGCGAAGAGCTACCACATTCAATCACTGTAACTATTGATGAGATGAAAAAGCGTGAAGGTAAAGATTTTTATGATGTACATGCAACCATACACGTCGAACGGGATTCGCAGCGCGGCATTTTGTTAGGTCATCGTGGTGAAACTTTAAAGAATATCGGTACGACAGCGCGCAAAGATGTGGAACGTTTACTTGGTGCAAAATGTTTCTTAGGGCTGCACATTAAGGTATCAAAAGAGTGGCAGAAAGATCCGAAACTCCTTGATCGCTTAGGATTTATGAAGAAGTAACTGGTTTCCTAGAAGCAAAGTAAGAGCCAAGTAATACCAATGGAAGACCAGTGAGAATTCCGATTGTCAGCGGCTCTCCAAGAATAATTACACCGAGCACAACGGCGAAGGCAGTATTTAAATAGGTAACTAAAGAACCGCGAGCTTGGCCAATCTCTTTGATGAGCGTGAAGTAGATTAAGAAAGCCCAACCGGTACTCAATACACCCAGACCAATTAACGATGCGGTTGCATTGAGCGAAGGCATCTCTGTTGGCAGACTGGTTAAAGCAGCTGGCGCAAAGATAATTGCTGTAATTGCCATCGCAATGGCATTAATCGCAACTCCATCGCCATTTGGCATACCTCTCAGGATAATTGCCATAGCAGTTGAATAGAGAATTGCCGCCAATATCATCTGGAAAACGCTAAATGGATCTGCAGCTCCAGAAATAGTTTCAATTCCGACAATTAATACCAATCCAATAAAGCCGATAATAATTCCCATTAAACGCTTCGCATGCCAAACGGTTTTATCGCCAGCTAGTGAAGAATAAATGGTTGACCAAATCGGAACTGTTGCAACAAGTAAGCCTGCAAGGCCTGAGTTAATTTTGGTTTCGGCATGGGTAATTAAGTACCAAGGTCCGCACATCTCAAAGATTGCGTAAGCCAAAATCCATTTAAAGCCACGCAATGTTTGCTTTACAACACCGCGACGAATTGCAATCGGGAAGAGAATGGCAGCGCCAATTACTACGCGCCCGAAGACCACAACTGATGGATCGAATTCGCGGACTGCGACTCTCATGAATAGATAGGGAACACCCCATAAAAATCCAACGAAAATAAATTGGCCAAGGTGTTTGCGAGTCATAAGGCTCGAGAGTCTACTTTAAGACAGAGGCGTAAAGCTTGATTGTTTCTTTCGCTACGGCATCCCATCCAAAGTGTTTTTCGGCACGAATACGTCCAGCTTTACCCATCTCTTTCAAAAGTGATGGATTGGCCATTAAATCTTCGATCTGCGAAGTGAAATCACTTTCAAACTTTGATGGGTTATTTGCATCGTAATCAACTAATCGACCAGTTTCATTATGTGCGACAACTTCAGGAATTCCACCAACACGAGAACCTAAAACTGCTGTTTCGCATCCCATCGCTTCTAGGTTGACAATACCAAGCGGTTCGTAGATTGAGGGGCATAAGAAGAGGTCTGCATGGGTAAGTAGCGCGGTTAGCTCATCGTGTGGCGCCATCTCCTTAATCCACCAGACATTTTTTCGTGTCTTTTGAAGTTCGGCGATTAAATCTGCAACTTCTTGTCCAATGCCTGGTTCATCTGGAGATCCTGCGGCAAGAACCAGACCATATTCAGGTGAAACGTTCTTCCAAGCACGTAGTAGATGTGCCAAACCTTTCTGGCGAGTTATGCGACCAACAAAGATCGCATAGCGACCTTCGATGCCATGTTTAGTTAAAACATCGCGCTTCGTATTTGGCGCAAACTTTGAGACATCTACGCCATTTCGGATTGTGACAACTTTGTTTGGGTCAACATTTGGATATGACTTTAAAACATCGGCGCGCATTCCATCTGATACAGCGATGATTGCGTCGGCTGCCTCATAGGCGCTCTTTTCAGCCCATGATGAAATTCGATATCCGCCGCCTAATTGTTCGGCTTTCCATGGACGAAGTGGTTCGAGGGAATGGGCGCTGACAATATGCGGAATGCCAACCAGCAAGTTTGCGGTAAATCCTGCGAAGTTGGCATACCAAGTATGCGAATGTATAACATCAACATTTTTTAGATTGTCTGCAATTGCCAAATCAGTAGCGAGTGCCTGCAAAGCGGCATTTGATTTCGCAAAGGCTGTTGGAGTGTCATAACCAAATGAATCGCTTCTAGCACCGCCAAAACAGTGAACATCTACAGAAATATCTGCTTGATTGCGAAGTGCTTGTGAAAGTTGGACTACATGAACACCGGCGCCGCCATAAACTTGTGGTGGCCATTCTTTGGTGACGAGCCCTATTCTCATGACTGAACTTTAAATAGAAAACCCCTATCCCGCCAGCGATTTGGTCGCTAACATTCAGCATGGCAATTCGCGATGTTCCACTAGGAATAGTTTTAGCAGGTGGCGAAGGAAAGCGATTAATGCCATTGACTGCAGATCGCGCAAAACCAGCTGTTCCATTTGGTGGTTCATATCGTTTAATCGATTTTGTTTTATCCAATCTCGTAAACGCTGATTTGCGCCGTATCGCAGTTTTGACTCAATATAAATCTCATTCGCTTGACCGCCACATCACCACTACTTGGCGTATGTCTACTCTTCTCGGTAATTATGTAACTCCGGTACCAGCTCAGCAACGACTCGGACCTCGTTGGTATACCGGTAGCGCCGATGCAATTTTGCAGAACTTTAATTTGATTCATGATGAAAATCCGAAAGATGTTTTAGTTTTCGGCGCAGATCACGTCTATCGCATGGACCCAATGCAGATGTTCGAACAACATCGCGAAACAAATGCTGGTATTACAATTGCAGCGATTCGTATTCCTCGCGCAGAAGCTTCCGAATTTGGTTGTATTGAATTAGCTGAAGATGGAATCACAATTAAGGCATTCCACGAAAAACCTGTCAACCCACCTGCGATGCCAGGACATCCAGATTTAACTCTTGTATCAATGGGTAACTACATTTTTAAACGCGATGTGATGGAAGAGGCTTTAATACTTGATTCAGAGAATCTGGAATCCCGCCATGACATAGGTGGCAACATCATTCCGATGCTGACTGCACAGGGGCAAGCAAAGGTGTATGACTTTGCAAATAACGTGGTGCCTGGTGAAACCCCTCGCGATAAAGGATATTGGCGCGACGTAGGTTCAATCGATGCATATTTTGATGCCCATATGGATCTAGTTTCGGTTCATCCAATTTTTAATTTATATAACCGTGATTGGCCATTACTTACAAATCCACCATCTCTGCCTCCTGCGAAATTTTCAGAAGGTGGCTTGGCGCAAGATTCAATCGTTGCCGCTGGTTCAATCATTGCGGGGGGACATTTGGGACATTGTGTTACGGGTTATGACGTGATGGTCGGAAGCGGCGCGTTTATTGATCATGCAGTTTTAATGCCATCAGTTCGAGTCGGAGATCGCGCAGTTATTCGCCGTGCGATTATCGATAAAGGTGTAGTTATCGAACCAGGGGCGCAAATCGGCGTTGATCTCGAGCGTGACCGCCAGCGATTTACCGTAACCGAAAGCGGAATTGTGGTTGTGGGCAAAGGCGTTCGCGTAACCGCTTAGTAGTTTTACTCGCCAGTTCGGGTTAGAATTCCAACACGTCAGCGTTGACCCTTCGGCTTATAGCCAAAATTAATTTTAAAATTATTTGGAGTTTTTCATGCGTATTGGTGTGCTCACTGGCGGCGGCGACTGCCCAGGTTTAAATGCAGTTATCCGTGCAGTAGTTCGTAAAGGCGTAAAAGAATACGGCCACGAATTTGTTGGCTTCCGTGATGGTTGGCGTGGACCGCTTGAAGGTCTAACTATGGAACTTAATATCCAGACAACTCGCGGAATTTTGCCTCGTGGCGGAACTATTCTCGGTTCATCACGTACCAACCCTTTTAAAATCGAAAATGGCGTTGAACGTATCAAAGAGAATCTAGAGAAGATGGGCGTAGATGCGCTTATCGCAATCGGTGGAGAAGACACTCTTGGAGTTGCGACAAAGCTTGATGCACTTGGAGTAAAAGTTATCGGCGTTCCAAAGACTATCGATAACGATTTAAATAACACTGATTACACATTTGGTTTTGATACCTCTGTAAACATTGCTGTTGAAGCAATCGATCGTTTACACACAACTGCAGAATCACATCACCGTGCATTGATTGTTGAAGTAATGGGTCGACATGCAGGTTGGATCGCACTTCACTCAGGTATTGCCGGCGGCGCTGCATGTATTTTGATTCCGGAACAGAAGTTCTCGGTAGACAAGGTCTGCGAATGGGTTGAATCTCGTTTCAAGCAGTCATATGCGCCAATCATCGTTATTGCAGAAGGTGCAATTCCTCAGGATGGCGACATGGTCACAAAAGATCAGACTCTTGATGCTTTCGGCCATGTGAAGCTCTCGGGTATTGGTGATTGGTTAGCGCAACAGATTGAGGCGAAGACTGGCAAAGAAGCTCGCACATCTGTGCTGGGTCACATCCAACGTGGTGGTTCACCAACAGCGTTTGACCGTGTTCTTGCTACTCGATTTGGCTTACAGGCGATTACAGCCGCATCTGAAGGCGATTGGGGCAAGATGGTCGCTCTTCACGGAACAAATATTGTTCGCGTTCCATTGGCATCTGCAACTGAGAAGTTGAAGACCGTTCCTCTTGAACTTTATAAGGAAGCGGAGATCTTCTTCGGTTAGTTACAATTTCCAGATGACTACAGTGGATAGCCTCTTTAACAATAACCTTGTCGCTGCTCAGCAGCCACAATGGCCGGCCGACGAATTAGCGAAAGCGGTAGAAGAGTTAAAGAGCTATCCACCTTTAGTTTTTGCAGGTGAATGTGATGATTTACGTACACATATCGCAGCAGCAGCTGAAGGAAAAGCATTCTGGCTACAAGGTGGCGATTGTGCAGAGACATTTGCATCTGCAACCGCTGATTCAATTCGCGATCGCATCAAAACAATTCTCCAGATGGCTGCAATCTTGCAGTACTACTCATCAATGCCAGTCATCAAAGTTGGCCGCATGGCGGGGCAGTTTGCAAAGCCTCGTTCATCAGATACAGAAACTCGCGGAGATGTAACACTTCCGGCATACCGCGGCGATGCAGTGAACGATTTAGCTTTTACGCCTGAAGCGCGCCGTCCAGATCCACAGCGTTTAGTGCGTGTTTACAACACTTCTGCCGCAACTTTAAATCTAGTTCGCGCATTTACCCAGGGTGGCTTTGCAGATCTTCGCAAAGTTCATGATTGGAATAAGGGTTTCGTAAAAGATAACGCTTACGCTGCGCGCTACGAAGCAATGGCTACCGAAATCGGACGTGCGTTAGATTTCATGAAATCGGCTGGCGTTGATTCAGATGCATTTAAGACAGTTGAATTCTTCTCTAGCCACGAAGCGCTAATCATGGAATATGAAAAAGCGCTTACTCGTATCGATTCTCGTACTGGCAACCCATACGATGTATCTGGCCACTTTATTTGGATTGGCGAACGTACCCGCCAACTAGATGGCGCACATGTTGAATTTGCATCAAAGGTTAAGAACCCAATCGGCGTAAAGCTTGGACCAAAGTCGACAGTCGATGATGCACTAGCGCTTATCGATAAGTTAGATCCAAACCGGGAACCAGGTCGATTAACATTCATTACCCGAATGGGAGCAGGCAAGATTCGCGAAGCGCTTCCTCCACTTGTAGATGGTGTAACAAAATCAGGCGCAAAGGTGCTCTGGGTCTGCGATCCAATGCATGGCAATACTTTTGAATCTTCAACCGGTTACAAGACTCGTCAATTCGAAGATGTAATGGATGAGGTAAAGGGATTCTTCGAAGTTCATAAGGCCCTTGGCACGCATCCTGGAGGAGTTCATATCGAACTTACCGGCGATGATGTAACAGAGTGCTTGGGTGGTGGCGCGAAGATATCTGCTGAAGATTTAGCGTCACGCTACGAAACTGCATGCGACCCTCGCTTAAACCATACTCAGTCACTCGAGTTGGCATTCTTGGTTGCGGAGATGTTGCGCGACCGCTAATTTTTGCAAGTGCCTTTGCTGACTTCCACCTTCGATTCTCCGATCGGAGGCATTAACCTAATTGCAGATGGCTCAATTCTTTTAGCTGCAAATTTAAGCAATTTTAAAGCAGCTAAAGAGTCACTTCATTCAGATTACGACGGTTTTAAATTCGAATCAGTGAAGAAAATCCCAGTCATAACTGATTTACTAAAAGATTATTTTGATGGAGATATCTCCGCAATTAATGGCATTAAAGTTTCTCAACCTGGCGCAGCTTTTTCACAGGCAGCCTGGAAAGCAATGCGTAAAGTTAAAGGCGTAATTTCTTATGCAGATTTGGCTGATCGCTCAGGATCTCCAGCCGCCGTACGTGCCGCAGGTAGCGCATGTGCAAAGAATGCAATTGTCTTAGTGGTGCCGTGCCACCGAATTGTTAAGACTGGTGGCAACTTAGGAAATTACGCTTATGGATTAAATAAGAAAGAGTGGTTGCTACGCCACGAGGGTGCGCTTTAAAACTTCGCAAGTTTCTTCAATATCTGCGTCAGTCAAATCCATATGAGTCACAAGTCGTACAAAATCTCGACCAAGTGCTCCAGCTAAAATTCCATTCTCTTTTAAAATTGCAACATATTCAGCCGCATGGAATGGATATTTAGAGACATCTAACGCCACGATATTGGTATCAGGCGCTGGAAGGCCAGCAGCTTCCGCAATTTTCGCAGCCCGTGAATGATCGATAGCTAGTCGATCAATATTGTAATCTAGTGCGTAATTAACCGCGCCAGCTAATAAACCTATTTGTCGCATGCCTGCGCCGTATCGTTTAC
>JACCDX010683606.1_pt1 | contig 34418 bp, 35 predicted proteins | sample 7449681 | NCBI WGS metagenome assembly JACCDX01 (sample SAMN15323450, study PRJNA562643) | freshwater metagenome | isolation source: river surface water | place: USA:Blue River Watershed | collected 2017-08-18
AATCATGCCGATATTGTTCAAATCCTTGCTGCTCCAGCAACGCGTGAGCCGCTCGAGCGAGTTCTTTTGAGCTTCTCTGCGTGGTCAGATCAACCTCAAGCTGCGCCGCGGTAATGATACGCAGGGCGTCAGGCTTGGAGGGACTGCTCAGTACGGCTTGAGAAAACTGTTTCCAGGCGGGACTGTTCGACAGTGAAGGCATAGGGCTCAGCAAAGAAAAAGGGAGGTGTTGAACAGTTAAAACGGCAGCTTGGCATTCGGGGCGAGCGCCAGCAGTTGCTCCCGAAATACGCCTTTGATGCGCTCAAGAGCTTCGGGGGTATCACCCTCGAAGCGCAACACGACGACAGGCGTGGTGTTGGAGGCGCGCGCCAGTCCAAAGCCGTCAGCGTAGTCCGCACGCAGGCCGTCGATTTTGAAAATTTCCGTAGCGCCCGCAAAGACCCCTTCGGTTTGTAACCGCTTGATGAGTGCGTGTGGCTCGCCTTCGCGCATTTCAAGCTTGAGCTCGGGTGTGGAGACTCCTTGGGGAAGTGCCTCCAGGACCGCCGAGGGATTGGCGTCCCGGGAGAGGATTTCGAGCAGGCGTGCCCCTGTGTAGAGACCATCATCAAAACCAAACCAGCGTTCTTTGAAAAACACATGTCCGCTCATTTCACCGGCCAGTGGTGCACCAGTTTCGGCCAGTTTCGCTTTGATCAGCGAGTGGCCGGTCTGCCACATCAGTGGCTTGCCGCCCGCAGCGCGCACTTGCTCGGCGACATGGCGACTGCACTTGACGTCATAGATGATCGTTTCGCCGGGGCAGCGCTGCAGTACGTCACGGGCGTACAGAATCAGCTGACGGTCGGGCCAGATGATCTGACCGGACTTGGTGACGACACCCAGTCTGTCGCCGTCGCCATCAAAGGCCAGGCCGATCTCGCAGTCAGTCGTCTGAACGCAACGGATGAGGTCCTCGAGGTTATGGGGATCGGCCGGATCGGGGTGGTGATTGGGAAATGTCCCGTCGACTGTACAGAATAATTCAGTGACTTCGCAGCCTAGACCCCGAAACAATGCGGGGGCCACTGCAGCCGCGACACCATTGCCACAATCGATCGCGATTTTCATGGGGCGGCTGAGTTTGATGTCTCCAATCACGCGCGCCAGATAGGGCGTCATGATGTCCACCACGGAGGCTGTGCCAGCTTTGGCTGCTGTCGCGGGGCCGGCGGCTACCTCGTCGCGCAATCCCAGGATCGCGTCGCCGTGGAGCGTCTGACCGCCCATCATCATTTTGAAACCGTTGTACTCCGGAGGGTTGTGGCTACCGGTGACGGCGACACCCGAGCCCGTTTTGAGCGTGTAGGCCGCAAAATACACGAGCGGGGTGGGGACTTCACCGACATCGATCGTATGGATCCCACCCTCTCGCATGCCTTGCTGAAGCGCGCCGGCCAGCTCTGGACTGCTGAGCCTGCCGTCACGTCCGACCACCATCGTGGTGACGCCGCAAGCGTGTGCCCGCGCAGCCAGTCCCAAACCGAGTTGTCTTGCAAAATCAGCATTGAGCGCAGTGGGGACGACGCCACGAATGTCATAGGCTTTGAATGCGGCGTGGGGAAAGTTCGACGAGGCAGGCACGGAAGAGGCTCCAGAATCAAAAATCACTTCACTCATATTATCGCCGATCTGACAGGAATGTTTCCTGTGCGTCCTAGGTGTGATTGGCGTTGAAATCGGGGGAACTCACCTACAATTTGATGTATGGCAATATGCCGAATCGACGATTGAGTCAAAAAAGCCCAAGAACATCGCAACAAAACAGTAAAAATCCGCCAGAAACCGAAAGAGAACTGAATGAGCGCACTGAAACAGCTACAGCAAATCGTGGGAGAGACCCAGGTATTGACCGGCGAGGCGATGACGCCTTACTTGATCGACTGGCGCGGACGTTACCGTGGCGAAGCCCTTGCAGTCGTGCGTCCGGGCTCGACTGAAGAAGTCGCCGCCGTGGTGCGATTGTGCGCCGAGCACAAGATTCCGATCGTGCCCTCGGGTGGCAATACGGGGATGTGCGGGGGGGCGACACCCGATGAGTCGGGTCGCGCGTTGGTGGTCTGTCTGGCGCGGCTCAATCGAGTGCGCGAAATCGATACGGACAACGATACGATCACCGTCGAGGCGGGTTGTATTCTTCAGGCTGTTCAGGAGGCGGCGCGTGCGGCGAACCGTCTGTTTCCTCTGAGCCTGGCTGCGGAGGGAAGTTGCACAATCGGTGGCAATCTTTCGACCAATGCTGGCGGCACACAGGTATTACGCTACGGCAACACGCGTGAATTGGCGCTGGGCCTTGAAGTCGTGACGCCACAAGGAGAAATCTGGCATGGTTTGCGCGGCTTGCGCAAGGACAACACCGGATACGATTTGCGCGATCTGTACATCGGGAGCGAAGGAACCTTGGGCATCATCACTGCCGCAACGATGAAGCTCTATCCGTTACCGGTCGCGCAGCGTATTGCGATGCTGGCCCTGAATTCCCTAGAGGATGCGATCGCAATGCTGTCGCGCGCACGCGCAGGTTTCGGTGCTTCGCTGACGGGTTTCGAGGTCATGATGGGACCGGTACTCAAGGCCGTGGTGCGACTGTATCCTCAGCAACGTTTACCGTTCGAGGGTCCCTCCGCTGACGCACCTTGGTTCGCGATTCTTGAGTTGTCCGACAGCGAAAGTGCTGAGCATGCCCAAGCACGTTTTGAGTCCGTTTTGGGCGCCGCGATCGAAGATGGCTTGGTCGTGGATGCGGCGATTGCTGAAAATATCGCGCAAAGCAAGGCGATCTGGCACCTGCGCGAAAGCATCCCGCTCGCCGAGGCAGAGCTGGGTAAGAGTATCAAGCACGATGTTTCGATTCCGATTTCCCTAATCGGTCAATTCGTCAAAACAACCAATGCGGCGCTTAAGGCCAAGTTCCCAGGTATTCAGAATATCGTGTTCGGCCATCTGGGCGACGGTAATTTGCACTACAACGTCGCGCGCGCGCCCAACCAGACTGAGCAAGAACTGCTTGCGACCCAATACGAGGTCTATCAGCTGGTGCATGACAGTGTTCATGCCCATGGCGGCTCCATCAGTGCCGAACATGGCGTCGGACAGCTCAAGCGCGACGAACTGACTCGCTACAAGACAGAACTCGAGCTCAGGCTCATGAAGCAAATCAAGCAAGCGCTCGATCCGCACGGCTTGATGAACCCCGGTAAAGTACTTCAGACCTAAGGAAAGCAGATGCTTCGTTTGACATGGCGGTTTTGGTGGACAGCGCTGTTGATGCTGACCTTGTTCCGCCTGTGTTTAGTGGTGTGGCAATGGCCACGTGTCGAAGCGGTCGATGGCTTTTGGCCAGTGATGATTGGTGGTTTGCGCATCGATCTGGTCATGATCGGGATGATGATCGCCATTCCGGCAGGAGCGGGGCCTTTTTTCGGGCACTTTGCGATTGCGGAAAAAATAACGGCCTGGTGGTTCAGGGTTTGCTGGTTTTTACTGCTGTTGCTTGAGGTCTCGACCCCTCAGTTCATCGCCGAATACGACACGCGCCCCAATCGCTTGTACTTCGAATATCTTGGTTATCCCCGCGAAGTCTTCTCCATGCTTTGGGAGGGCTATCGTCTTGTCTTGCTCGCTGCGTTCGTGGGGCTGGGTATCGGGATGTGGGGCGCTTTCAAGCTCTTCAAGGCAGGCAAGCCTGACAAAGAGCTTCGCTGGTGGTTGCGTCCGGTCGTCAGTGTGGTCCTGATCCTGTTTTGTGTTGGCTCGATCCGTGGGACATTGCAGCATCGCCCGATCAATGCTTCGTCCGTGGCCTTTGGCAACGATGCGATGGTCAATGCGCTGCCCTTGAATGGTTTCTGGAGCGTGACCAATGCGGCCTATCTGATGAAGAATGAAAAGTCTTCGTTTGATATGTATGGCAAGTTACCGATCGAGGAAATCAACGACATCGTCCGTCGCGCGGCTGGGATTCCTGACCCGGTGCTGGATCCGCATCTGCCAACACTTCACGCTCAGACTGCGAGTATGAGACGTGACAAGCCTCTCAATCTTGTCATCATTTTGCAGGAGAGCCTGGGGGCGCAGTACTCTAAAAAACTGGGTGGCGCGCAAGACTTGACCCCTGAGCTGGATAAGTTGGCCGAAGAGGGGTGGTGGTTTGAGCGGGCTTACGCAACAGGCACGCGCTCAGTGCGAGGCTTGGAAGCCGTGAGTTCCGGCTTTTTGCCAACGCCCGCCCAAGCCGTATTAACACTGCCACGCTCGCAAACGGGCTTTTTCACCATTGCAGAGTTGCTTGGGCGGCATGGTTATTACTCGCGCTTCATTTATGGCGGTGAGGGCCATTTCGACAATATGCGCAGCTTTTTCCTGGGTAATGGCTTTAACGAAATGGTCGATTTGCCCAAGTTTGTCGCGCCTAAGTTTGTGGGTTCCTGGGGGGCTTCCGATGAGGATATGTTCACCGAGCTTGATCGTGTTTTGCGCGAAGACAATGCCCGTCCGACCGTGACGATGGCCTTCTCTGTTTCAAACCATTCCCCATGGGAATATCCAAAGGGTCGCATCGAGCCGATCGGTGAACCTGCTTCGGTCGTCAACACCGTTCGCTATGCAGACTGGGCCATTGGTGATTTTTTCAAAAAAGCCCGTCAGTCGCCCTACTGGGATCACACTATTTTTCTGATTGTGGCGGATCACGATGCCAGAGTCTATGGAGGATTAGTGCCCGTACGTCACTTCCATATTCCCGCGTTGATCATCGGTCCGGGTGTCAAGCCCAAGTCCGATCCTCAGGTCATGAGTCAGATTGACCTTCTGCCCACACTCCTGTCTCTGATGGGAATGGATACGGTGCATCCCATGCTGGGTCGAGACCTGACGCGTGCCGCCGCTAATCGGGCCATGATGCAGTTCGGAGATAACTATGGCTTTTTGAAAGCTGGACCCGAGGGAGAAAAGCTGGTGGTACTCGAGCCTGGCAAACCTGCGCGCACTATGCGTTACGAGATGCCGGATCGCTACACGCCTGTCGAGTCTGATGAACAACAGTCACGAGAAGCCCTTGCGCATGTTCTTTGGCCGAGCTGGGCGTATCGCGAGCAGCGTTACGCTTTACCACCACGCGCGCCCCGCTAGTTCAAACTGGCAAGCCTAGATTTTCTGGCAGCTTGGACAAAAATATGTGGCGCGCTGTCCTTGCACGATCCGTTTGATCGGCGTGCCGCAGACTCTGCATGGCTCGCTCTCACGTTCGTAGACGGCTGCATGTAGCGTGAAATACGCCCCAGCTTCCCCTGTGGCATTGACGTAGTCGCGCAACGTACTGCCCCCTGACTGGAGAGCATCGGTGAGCGTGCTTTTTAACGCTTCGACTAAGCGCTCACAGCGGGCAAGGGATACCCGGGAAGCTTGGGTTTTAGGGTGAATGCGCGCCCGGAACAAGCTTTCAGAAGCATAAATATTTCCTGCCCCGACGACGACGTCTCCAGCTAGCAGGGCTTGTTTGATCGAGACTTTTCTGCCTGCCAGGCCTTGCTTGAGCCATTGGGCATCAAATTTGGCATCAAATGGCTCAATCCCCAGCTTACTCAGCAAGGGGTGGTCTTCAACAGGGCCGTCTGTTTTGGGGTGCCACAATACAGACCCGAATCTTCGGGGGTCATGCAGCCTCAGGGTGACCTCGTCAAATTGCCATTCCACATGGTCGTGCTTTCTCAGAAGCTCGCCGTTCTGGACGCTGCGCAAAGATCCGGACATCCCCAAGTGGATGAGCTGTGTGCCCGTATCGAATTCAATCAGAAGGTATTTGCCCCGACGACGACAGGCGCGTACGACCAGCCCGGAGACGTGTTCAGGCAAGTCTTTTGGGATCGGCCAACGCATGCGGGATTCGTGCACGATCATGTTGCGGAGGGTGCGACCTGTTGCAACGGCGTCAATTCCCCGGCGAGTTGTCTCGACTTCTGGTAGTTCTGGCATGGCTGAGTGCTAACATCCGTCCACTGAGTCTGTTGATTGTGCCACCAACCAGGCGGGTCGAGTGAAGTCGTTGTTTAAATCCATTGTTTCTCAAATTTCCGCTTTCGCCCTGCTTGGGGGTGTCGCCTTGTCCTGTGCCACGGTCGCGTGGGCGCAAACAGGGCCTCTCAAAGGTTTTGGGCAAAACGCCCAACTCCAGATTAAGCCCCGGCAACCCGAGTCGGAGGTTATTCGACTGCGTGCGGGTGAGCTGCCTGAGGTGACGCTGACCTCGACGATTTTGTTCCGGATCTTGGCCTCCGAGATTTCCGCACAGCGCGGTGCCTATGTGCCCGCCGGCAAGACGATGTTGGATTTGAGCCGTGAGCTGGGTGACTATCGACTTGCGCGCCGCTCGCTGGAGTTTTACCTGGCGGGGGGCAATCTTCCCGGTGCGCTCGAAGCATCGCGCGCCTGGTTGCGCCTGACTCCCGACGATCCAGAGGCTTCATCGACGGAGATGGCACTCGCTGCGGCTTCGGGGCAGACCAGCGGATTGGCGACCGCCTTACGTAAACAAATCGATGCCGCCACAGATAAATCTGCAGCGATTGGACAGGCTTTCGCTGTTCTGAGCAGAATGCCCGACAAGCGTGCGGCCTTGAGGATTTTGAGCACAGCCATTGGTGACAGCAACGCGCGTCACCTCGCCTCAGGCCATATGGCTTTGGCCGATATGGCGCGTGCCGCGGGTGACAATGAGCGAGCGCTCGAAGAGTCTCGCTTGGCGCTTGCTGCCGCCCCGCGTTCTGAGGATGCGGCTTTGCGTGTGTTCGAGTATGGACTGAGCGTCGACCCCGAGCGCGCTTTGCGTGACGCTACCGAATTTGCCGCTTTGCAACCAAACGCACGACGTCTGCGTGTGATTTTGGCGAGTCATCTGGCTGATCGTGGACAGTTCGACGCGGCGATGGCCGAGCTGACTGCGATGGCCAAACGCTCCCCTGAAGATTTCGATTTATTGTTCATGCAGGCCCAGGTCGCCTACCGGGCAAAAAAGCTTGAGCAAGCACGCGGTTTTCTGGATCAATATGTCAATGTCCAATCGCAACGTCTACGCGCATCCGCAGCGGCAGGCGCCACGGATGCACCGATCGCTCTTGCCGAGGCCTATCAGCTCTTGTCCAAAATCGCTGAGGAGCAAGGACAGCTCGATGAAGCAGTGAATCTTCTCGCGAAGATTGATGATCCATCGATGCGTTACACCTCCCGCATCAGACAAGCCCTGATTCGCGCCAAACAAAAGAAAGTCGATGAGGCGCTTGCCCTGATCGACTCGGCGAATGCGCAAACCGATGAAGAAATCATGATGGGGGCTTCGGCGGGGGCGCAAATCTTGCGTGATGCAAATCGATTGCCCGAAGCGATCAGGCGCATGCAGGCGCTCGATCAGCGTATGCCTGATACGGTTGATGTGAAGTACGAGCTCGCGATGCTGCACGAGCGTGCGGATCAAATGCGTGAGGCGGAGCGATTGTTGCGGCAGGTCATCGCCCTGGATCCAGGGCACGCGCATGCGCACAATGCCTTGGGCTACTCACTGGCGGATCGAAACCAAAGGTTGCCTGAAGCTTTGGCGCTGATTACCCGTGCCCTGGAAATTTCACCCAGAGATCCTTTCATTCTCGATAGCATGGGCTGGGTTAAATACCGGATGGGTCAGTACAAAGAGGCTGTAGACTATTTGCAGCGTGCTTACGACAGGCGACCCGAAGCGGAAATTGCCGCCCATCTTGGCGAAGCGCTTTGGAAGTCTGGTCAACAGGATGCGGCGCGCAAGGTTTGGCAAGAGGGGGTCGCCAAGGACGCATCGAATCCTACCCTGCAGGAAACTTTGAAGCGGTTTGGGGTTCGACCTTGATTTTCCGTATGTTTTTCAGGATTGCTCTTGGCGCGTTCCTATTTGCGCTGGCAGGGTGTGCCACTCAAATTCCCGGCTCATCCGAAACGACAGGGTTGGATGAACTGGTCCGTCATGGCCGTTTTGCCTTACGTGCCGAGGAGCCCAATCAACCGCCTGAAGCCGTTCAGGGTGGTTTTGTGTGGCGTGATGTGAAGGGTCGACTGACACTTGATTTGACGAATCCTTTTGGAAACATTCTTGCGCGGGTTTCTGTGGATCCCGGCCAGGCAACGCTGACACAAGCCAATGGCGAAATCTTGCGCGCGTCCGACCCTGATGGGCTCGTGCAGCAGGCAATTGGCCAACGCGTTCCTGTGCGAGATCTGCGCCAGTGGCTGAGACTGCCTTTGCGAGCGTTACCCTCGATGCGGGAAATCAAAAGAGACGACCAAGGCAGGATTTCTTCTTTCGCCCAAAGTGGTTGGGAGGTGGAATTGTCGCGCTTTGATCAGCAAGGCCCACGTCTATTGGTCCTCTCACGCAACGAGGGGAACAAGCATATTGTGATCCGCCTCATTGTCGACGTGCCTTGAACGACAAATCCTGACCTTCCATCAACATGCTGTACGACCTCTCCGCGCCTGCCAAGCTGAATCTTTTTTTGCATGTCGTCGGTCGGCGCGCAGATGGTTACCATCTCTTGCAAACCGTTTTTCAGCTCATCAGCCTAGCGGATAGTCTGAACATCGATACGCGCGCAGATGGTTTGATTGTTCGTGAAACGGACATGCATGGTGTGGCGCACGATGACGATCTCGTGGTGCGCGCCGCACGTCTCCTTCAGGAGAAGACAGGGACCAGGTTTGGGGCACATATTCAGCTGACTAAGCGGATCCCTTCAGGGGCCGGATTAGGAGGGGGGTCAAGTGATGCGGCAACGGTATTGATCGCGTTGAATCGTCTCTGGGGACTGGGTTTAACCCGTTCGGAGCTGATGCGGCTCGGTCTCCAGCTCGGGGCAGATGTGCCGGTTTTCATTTTGGGTCAAAATGCGTTCGCAGAAGGGGTCGGAGAGTTGCTCACCCCGATCGAACTCCCTGGACAAGCATTTTTAGTGATCCAGCCCGCTCAAGGCGTGCCGACACATGGTGTTTTTCAGGCCCCTGATTTGACAAGAGACACCGAACCGGTCAAAATAATGGACTTTTCTGGACGTCAAGCGATCACTCGCTTGGGGTTTGGTCACAATGATCTGCAACCAGTGGTTTTAAACCGCTACCCAGTTGTTCGTCAGACGCTTGACTGGCTAGAACAGGCCGGTTTTAAAGCGCGGATGACCGGGTCTGGATCCTGTTTTTTTATCGGATTCAAGAGCGTTCAGCAGGCCGAGGTGGCACGACAGGAAATGCTCGTTAAAATACGTGTTGATTTTTCTGATTCTGCGAGTGCGGGTGTTATGAGTGATGGGTGTTTCGGCTCAGTGAGTCCGATACGAAACATCTTGGTCTGCCAAGGCCTTTCAGAGCATCCGTTGCACGATTGGATTGAAAGCTAGTTGGGGAGTCGCCAAGCTGGTTAAGGCACCGGATTTTGATTCCGGCATGCGAAGGTTCGAATCCTTCCTCCCCAGCCCCGAATTCTGTAGAGCTGTCCCACATTTAATCTGACGGTCTGTGACTGCCCACATCATGCCTAATGATAGTTTCATGATTTTTACCGGGACTGCGAATACGCGTCTTGCGGTTGATGTGGTTAACCATCTTGATATGTCCCTCGGTCGTATGACTGTTGGACGTTTTTCGGATGGTGAGGTCATGGCTGAAATTAATGAAAACGTCCGTGGTAAGGACGTTTTTGTACTTCAGCCAACCTGTGCGCCCACCAATGATAATTTGATGGAAGTCATGGTGATGGTGGACGCCCTGCGTCGCGCCTCCGCTGGACGCATCACTGCCGCTATCCCCTATTTTGGATATGCACGACAGGATCGTCGTCCTCGTTCCGCCCGGGTGGCCATCACGGCGAAGGTCGTGGCAAACATGCTTCAGGTAGCGGGTGTTGATCGCGTCCTGACCATGGACTTGCACGCAGACCAGATCCAAGGATTTTTTGATATACCCGTCGACAATATCTATGCAGGGCCGATTTTGTTAGGGGATATTTGGCGTCGCAATCTAAGTAATCTCGTCGTGGTTTCACCGGATATCGGTGGTGTGGTGCGGGCCCGTGCGTTGGCTAAACAGCTTGAAGCCGATCTGGCCATCATCGATAAGCGTCGTCCTCGCGCCAACGTCTCCGAGGTGATGAACATTATTGGCGAGGTCGATGGTCGCACCTGTCTGATCATGGATGATATGGTCGACACGGCAGGCACGCTCTGCAAGGCTGCCCAGGCGTTGAAAGAGCGCGGCGCGGGTGCCGTGTATGCGTATTGCACGCATGCGGTGCTGTCTGGGGGCGCCATTGAGCGCATTGCAAGTTCTGAATTGAATGAGCTGGTGGTCACTGACACGATTCCTCTTTCGGACGAGGGTCGTGCTTGCAGCAAAATCCGCCAGCTTTCTTGTGCGGCTTTGCTGGGCGAAACAATTTTACGTATTTCGAACGCCGAGTCCGTCAGCTCGTTGTTTGTAGATTAAAGAATCAAAAGCGTATCCGGAAAGAGGATGCGCGAAGTGATTTGCGGTTCACTGGTCGCGGTGAGCTGCGAAGCCACGATTCGATACCCGGATCGTGTTTTAACAGGATGCTAGTCATCCCTTTTGGAGTTTTTCATGCAATTTAATGCAACCCCACGTAGCGTACAGGGAACGAGTGCGAGCCGCCGCCTGCGCCGTGCGAGCCGCGTCCCCGCCATTGTTTATGGTGGCAAAGAGCAGCCCGTCAATATCGAACTCGATCACAACGAGATTTATCACGCTCTGCGTAAAGAGCAGTTTCACGCATCCATTCTGGAGATGCAACTCGAAGGCAAGAGCCATCAGGTTCTGTTGCGTTCGGTTCAGTGGCACCCTTACAAGCAGATCGTCATGCACGTCGACTTTCAGCGCGTGTCCGCCGATCAGGCGCTCCATACCAAAGTGCCTTTGCACTTCACGAACACTGAAATTTCCCCAGCGGTCAAGCTCAGCGCTGCGATCATTTCGCATGTGATGACTGAAATTGAAGTCGCTTGCTTGCCATCCAATCTGCCACAGTTCATCGAAGTGGACTTGTCCAAATTGGTGGGCGGCGCGTCGATTCACTTGGCTGACATTACGTTGCCTAAAGGCGTGACTTACGTTGCGCACCGTGGCGATGCAAACCCAGTCTTGGTGACAGCCATCGTCAAGGGCGGTTCTGCTGAAGCTGCTGACGGCGCAGCACCTGCCGCTTAATTCACCTTCTTAGAAGTGCTCTCCAAGCCCTGTCCGTTTTGTGCGGATGGGGCTTTTGTATTCATAATGGCGTGATGAATCATCCGATCAAACTCATTGTTGGGCTAGGCAATCCAGGTCCCGACTACACTCGCACGCGACATAATGCGGGCTTTTGGCTGGCCGATGCTATTGCAGATGACCTGCGCTGCGCCTTCAACATCGAAAAATCATTTTTTGGTTCGGTTGCCAAGGCGCGCTTCGAGGGCGAGCAAATCTATTTGGCCAAGCCTCAAACCTTTATGAATCGTTCTGGCCAGTGCGTCGGAGCGCTTGCCCGTTTTTACAAACTCGTCCCGGAGGAAATACTCGTGCTCCATGACGAGCTCGATCTCATGCCAGGTCAGGTCAAGGTCAAGCAAGGGGGCGGTCATGCGGGTCATAACGGATTACGGGATATCCAGGCAGCGCTTGGAAGTGCTAATTTTTGGAGACTGCGTTTGGGAATCGGACATCCTCGCACCTTGAAACTTGCTCAAGAGGTCGCTGATTTCGTACTTCATCCTCCCCGGCGTGAAGATCAACAGGCAATCGATGATTGTCTGACGCGCTGCCGCGCGGTGACGCCATTATTTTTGAAGGGTGAGTTTGTGCGCGCGATCGAGCAGTTGCACCGTGACAATCCGCCATGACAGTGATGCGCTTTCGGGACGAATTCAGACTATTTTTTAGTTTTGTCCGACGCCCAAGTCTCAAGCGTGAGGTTAAGCATGCAACACCGGTCAGTGGTTGGATGGCGGACTGGTGGCCTTCCTGCAAGATATCGCGGCTGCTTGCTTGGGCGGGCGCGCTTTGGCTGATTAATATCGTTGCGCTTGGACCGCTTGTACTGACCGTTTTTGAAATGAGTGGCGCGACGCATCGCATCAGTGTGCACAATTTGCCCTGGTTTCAGGCGCTCCTGTGGGCCCCCATTATTGAAGAGATGCTTTTTCGTTTTGGTTTGCGCCGACCCCTGTTGGCATTGCTAGTCGTGCCTGTGTTGATTTATGTCTTTCTGAACGGTTTTGCCTGGTGGGCCAGCAGTCTGATTGTATGTGTGATGCTCATGCTCATCTGGTCGATGCGTCACGCACGCATGCCCTCTGGATCTGGCTGGAATTGGCTTAGAACATATCGTTGGTCGTTTCCTGTCGTGATGCACCTTTCTGTCTTGGGCTTCGCGGGGCTCCATATCCACAACTATGAGTTTGTGGATTTGCCCGCGTGGATGATGGTGGTACTCGTGTTGCCGCAATGGGTGACCGGACTGGCGCTTTGCTGGATCCGTGTGCAACGTGGCATCGGCGCGGCCATACTGGTCCATGCATTTTTCAATGCGGGACCTTTAGCTGTGGCATGGCTGGCCTTGCAGGTCGCGGGTGATGCTATTTAGCATGGGCGCCGTAGCGCTCGCGCAATTCTCGCTTCAGGACCTTGCCAATTTCGCTTCTGGGTAATGTGTCCGTCAAAACAAGATCGGCCAGGCGCTGCGTTTTTCCGAGCCGGGCATTAACCCAGGCAAGCAGATCAGTGCGACTAATCGTCGCAGCAGGTTTGAGTACAACATACGCCACTGGTGTTTCTCCCCACTGACGCGAGGGCACACCGACGACTGCGGATTCCAGTACCTCAGGATGTTGGCCGATTTCAGCCTCAAGATCGCTTGGATAGATATTGAAACCGCCTGAGATGACCATGTCTTTTTTGCGATCCGCGAGAATCAGAAAACCATCTTCGTCGTAGCGTGCGATATCGCCTGTCCGGATAAAGCGTTTGCCTGAAGGGTCGAACCATTCGACCTCGCGGGTCTTCTCCGGCATTCCGTAGTAGCCCTCCATCATCGCCGAGGAGCTTCCCACTATTTCACCCGTCTGACCTTGAGGGACCTCTTGTCCTGCCTCATCGATGAGTCGAATATCGTGACCGCTGGCTGGACGCCCGATGGTGTGAAGCTTGTGCGGATAATTGTGCGCCTCGAGTTCGCAGCGACCACCGCCTTCGGTCATCCCGTAGATTTCGGTTAAACGACCAGGCCACCGCTTGAGGACTTCAGCTTTGAGGGCTGCACCAAACGGGGCGCTTGTTGAAAATTTTGCCTGAAAAGCCGAGAGATCAAAGCGGTCAAACTCGGGTTCGTCAAGAATACGCTGATACTGCACGGGCACCAGCATGGTGTGCGTCACTCGATGCTTTTGAGCAAGCTCAAGGTAGCGACGCGCGTCAAACTTGCTCATCAGTACACCTGTGCCACCGAGCGCGAGCGTGGGCAACAAGGCAACAAGTGTGGTGTTCGAGTAGAGAGGTGTAGAGGCGAGCGTCACCGAATCAGGCCCATAGCCGTTGGTGGCCGCGCGTTGGACGTGCGACCAGCGCATGGAGCAGGGCTGAACAATGCCTTTGGGTGTGCCTGTGGTGCCGGAGGAGTAGATCAAGTTAAAGGCCCAGTGGGGTTGTGAGTCCACGGGACGGGGCTGCTTGTCGCCAGATAGCCATTCGCCCCAGCTGTCTGTTCCCTGCGGTTCGTCGATCCATATCCTGGTCAAGCCATTTTCGACCAAGCTGTCAGTCGGCCAAGTGGTCGCGCAGGCACGATCTTGGAAAAGGATTTTGGCACCTGAATTGGCGAGCATGCCGTCCAGATTCAGAGGTGTCGCGGTGGGTGGCAGCGGTGTCATGACCGCACCTGCGCGTAAAGCCCCCAGAAATAGCGCCACATACTCGAACGAGGTGCCTGCGCACGCGGCGATTTTGTCGCCCGGCACGTATCCGTCGCGCTGCAGCGAGGCCGCGACACGGGCGATCAATGTGTCGAGCTCTGCGTAGGAGAGTGACTTGTCGTTGAGAATCAAAGCCGGGTGCTCAGGTCGCTGCGAGGCAGCAAAACTGACCATTTCCGGGATGGTGCCAAAAGGGCGGGCGAGAAGCTCAGCTAGAGTCATGATCTGGGAGAGAAATTAAGGGCGGAGCGGTTAAACTCATATTCTATACAGCTGTTTCACTTCTTAAGAACTTCGGGATTCTCATGGCTCTGCAATGTGGCATCGTTGGTTTGCCCAACGTCGGTAAATCAACCCTTTTTAATGCCCTCACCAAGGCAGGTATCGCTGCCGAAAATTACCCCTTTTGTACGATCGAGCCCAATGTCGGCGTGGTCGAGGTCCCGGATCCACGGCTCGATGCACTCGCCGCGATCGTCAAACCTGAGCGCATTCTGCATGCGACCGTGGAATTTGTGGACATCGCAGGTCTGGTGGCCGGTGCGAGCCAGGGCGAAGGCCTCGGCAACCAGTTTCTCTCTCATATCCGTGAAACCAACGCCATTATTAACGTTGTGCGTTGTTTCGAGGACGATAACGTGATCCACGTCGCGGGACGTGTCGATCCGATCGCGGATATCGAGGTGATTGAAACAGAGTTGGCGCTCGCTGATATGCAGACAGCTGAAAAGGCGATGCACCGTTATCAAAAGACTGCACGTTCCGGTGACAAAGAGGCCCAGAAGGTCGTCGCCATACTCGAGCAAGTCATCGCCCAGCTGAACGAAACCAAACCGATTCGCGCGCTGGATCTTTCGCCCGAAGATCGCGCCTTGATCGCGCCGCTGTGCTTCATCACAGCCAAACCTGCGATGTATGTGGGTAACGTCAGCGATCAGGGGTTTACCAACAATCCTTTGCTCGATCGCTTGAATGAGTATGCCGCCGCGCGCAATGCGCCAGTCGTCGCGATTTGTGCAGCCATCGAGTCTGAGATCGCCGAGCTCTCCGATGAGGACAAAGCTGTCTTTCTGGCGGACATGGGTATGCAAGAGCCCGGCCTGGATCGCCTCATTCGCGGTGCTTTTAAATTACTGGGTCTGCAAACTTATTTCACCGCAGGCGTGAAAGAAGTCCGCGCCTGGACTGTACCGATCGGCGCAACGGCCCCTCAGGCGGCGGGCGTGATCCATACCGACTTTGAGCGTGGTTTCATCCGTGCGCAAACGATTGCGTATGAGGACTTCATTGCCTACAAGGGTGAGTCGGGTGCCAAAGAAGCGGGCAAGATGCGTGCCGAGGGCAAGGAGTACATCGTCAAGGATGGCGACGTGTTGAATTTCTTGTTTAACGTTTAAATCAACATTCAAATATTCACACGTTACAGACTCATCAAAGGAACTCGTTGAATGGCTCAGATGCATCTTATCCCTGTCGATCGCTTGCGCGATGCAGTGCGTTATCTGGTGAAAGGTTTTGGTAGCGATGATCGTGAAATCGAACTCGTCACCGAAAATCTCGTACAGGCAAACCTGACGGGTCATGATTCACATGGTGTGGGGATTTTGCCGCGTTACGCCGAGGCGTATCTAGAGGGCAGTCTCAAGCCCAACGCAAAAATCCAGACACGGATGGATAACGGCTCGATGATCGGGCTGGATGGCGAGTGTGGCTTTGGTCAGGCGATTGGTCATCAGGCGATGGAGCTTGGCATTGCCCGTGCCAAGGAGCACGGCAGCTGTATTTTGGCGCTCGGAAACTCCCATCACTTGTGCCGGATTGGCGCTTGGGCCGAGATGACGGTTGAGCAGGGTCTGATCTCTATCCATTTTGTGAATGTGATTTCCCGTCCTATCGTCGCTCCGTTCGGTGGCGGAGATGCGCGCTTTGGCACCAACCCCTTTACTGTTGGCATTCCTGTGCCTGGTCAGGATCCCATCCTGCTGGATTTTGCGACGAGCGTCATCGCTCAGGGCAAAGCCCGTGTCGCGCTCAATAAAGGCGAGCAGTTGCCACCTGGTTATCTGATTGATGATCAGGGGCGTCCGACCACGGAGCCCGTTTACGCGGTGAAACCACCACTGGGCGCTCTGTGCACCTTTGGCGAGCACAAAGGCTTTGGATTGGCATTGATTTGCGAATTGCTGGGCGGTGCGTTGGCGGGTGGCATGACCACACAATCGCCTCCTGACGGTAAGCGGCGCATCATCAACGGGATGCTCTCCATTATTTTTGATCCTGCCAAGCTCGCAGATGGCTCGATCTTTGAGCATGAAATGAAAGCCTTTATCGACTGGGTCAAGGCCTCTCCACCCCAGCCCGGATATGACTACGTCCGTGTCGCAGGAGAGCCTGAGCGCGAGTCACGCGCCAAGCGATTGGCGCAGGGCGTTCCGGTTGACGAAACGACCTGGAACGAAATGCTGGAGACGGCTAAAAAGCTGGGTCTCGATCCAGCACAGCTACAAAAATTAGCAGGTTTATAAAAAATCAGAAATCGATGCTCAGGCATCGCGGGGAGACAAAAATGACTATTCAAAAAATGACGGGACGTCAGGCTTTCATCAAGCTCTTGCTCGACGAGGGCGTGACGCATCTGTTTGGAAATCCAGGTACGACCGAGCTTGCGATCATGGAGGCGGTCCCTCAGTTTCCGGAGCTGACCTATGTGCTGGGTCTGCAAGAGTCGATCGTGGTGGGGATGGCGGATGGTTTTGCCCGCGCCTCCAATCAGCTGGTGGCCTGCAATCTTCATTGCGCACCCGGCCTGGGCCATGCCATGGGAGCGATTTATAACGCCAAGTTTTCGGGTTCGCCTTTATTGATTACGGCGGGTCAGTACGAGGTTGGTTATGGTTTGCAAGAGCCTTTGTTGTATGAACCGCTGGTGCCGATTGCCGCGCCGTTGGTGAAATGGGCATTCGAGGTGACGCGGATTGAGGATTTACCTCGTGTCATCCGACGTGCGGCAAAAATTGCCCGCACGCCGCCGATGGGCCCTGTGTTTATTAGCCTGCCAGGGTCTGTGCTCGATGAAGAGGCGGAAATCGAGTTTGGTTTCCCCACGATTGTGGATGCGGGTGTGCGTCCGAGCGATTCCGCATTGAAAGATTTGGCGCAAAAACTGCTGGCTGCGAAAAAGCCTGTCATGGTGGCGGGGCGTGAAATCGCTAATGCCGATTTGTTCAATGAAGCCTGCGAGTTGGCTGAGTTGCTGGGTGCGGCTGTCTATCAAGAGTCCGTACCTTACAACGCGCGGTATCCTTCCTCGCATCCAACTTGCATGGGTGATCTGACACGTAATCAGAAAAAGGTTCGCCAAACGTTAGAGCAGTATGATTTCTTGCTTTGTCTGGGCGCGGACTTGCTGCGCATGTCCCCGATGAGTACCGTCGATCCGCTTCCTCCGGAAATGCCCGTGATGCATATCACTGAGCGCGACTGGGAGTTGGGCAAAAACTATTCGACCGCTACGGCGGTGCGTGCCGATGTCAAAGAAACACTATTGGCCTTGTTGCCGGTGCTACGCGACTTGCGCACAGCAGAACAGGCCAAGCATGCTCAAGCAAGACTGGCAGACCTGGCGACTCGCAACTGGACCGCCAATCGTGCGAAGACCCGTGCCGAGGTTCAGTCGAGTGCTTCGAGCACACCCATCGATCAACGCTATCTCGTGAGCCAACTCGTGGATGTCTTACCCAAAGACGTTATCGTGGTCGACGAAACCTTGACGGCTGCACCGGCGATCGCCGCGATGCTGCCGATGGACGACCCTCAGGCTTATTACGGCCTGGCGAGTGGCGGCCTTGGGTTTGGTATGGCAGGTGCGGTAGGGGTCGCGCTCGCGCAACCTGAGCGTCCTGTGGTGGCAGTGATTGGCGATGGTAGCGCCATGTACAGCATTCAGTCGCTCTGGACGGCTGCACATTTAAAACTGAACATTACCTATGTGATTATTAATAATCGCAGTTATCGCATCATCAAAGAGCGTTTGTTGGCCATGCGCGGTACAGATGATTTTGTCGCCATGGATATGAATGATCCCGCGATTGATTTTGCGGGAGTTGCCAAGAGTATGGGCATGTCTTCGCAAGTCGTGACAGATCCGACTCAAATCGCCGGCGTGCTCCAGGCTGCGATGGCCAGTCCCGGTCCTCAGCTCGTGGAAGTCATCGTCTCCAGAGGTTTTGGCGAGTAAAGCCGACTAGCGCATGAGGGTGCCGCCATTCACATCCATGATGGCGCCCGACACAAATCCTGCCGCAGGTGAACACAGATATGCCAGCATGCTGGCGATTTCCTCTGGCTGACCCATGCGTTTCATCGGATAGGCATTCGCATCATAGCCATGGCCGGCAGTCATGCCTGTTTCAATCGGACCCGGGGCCACTGCATTGACGGTGACGTGATGGGGTGCGGCGCGTTGCGCAAACCATCTTACCAATGCGTGAACGCCACCCTTGGACGCGGAGTAGTGCGGACCGGCGCGCAGACCTCCCGTCCATCCTGCAATAGAGCCACACAGCGCGATGCGACCGTGTTTGCGCTCCATCATTCCCGGCAAAATAGCACGTACGAGATTGATCGGCCCAAGCACATTGACTTGCATGACGCGCATGAACTCGACATCATTCCATGTCGGTGACAGCCAGTCATCATCGTACGGGCAAATGCCTGCGGTGTCGGCAAGCGCGGTGAGAGGATCGTGCCGAGTCACAAGCGCCTCAACTTGTGCGCGTTGTGTGACATCGCAGCATTCTACGGCGACCTGTCCCTTGAGCGAGTGGGCAAGCTGCTCGAGGGCGGATTGATTTTGCTCGATATCCGTCAAAACAAGACGGGCACCAAGCTGGCTGCACAGTCTGGCCGTTGCAGAGCCAATCCCGCCCGCAGCACCTGTGATAAGCAGGTGTGTGTGGGAGAGGTCAAAAGCTTGCGAAGCGTTTTCTCTTGAAATGTGCATGACCGCTCCGGTGCTTGATGTAAAACAGTATTAAACAGACAGGTAGCGTTGCTTGATATCCGCGTTGTCATTGAGCTCGGTGATCGTGCCGACAAAGACATCGGTGCCTTTGTCGATGACGACCGCACGGTCAGCGAGCCCCAGGCAGAAATGCAGATTTTGTTCTGCGAGCACGATCGTTTTACCCATTTCTCGCAGAGACTGAATCAGATCGCCAATTTTTTGCACCATGATAGGGGCAAGGCCTTCGCTCGGTTCATCTAGCAACAAGACATCCGGATTGCCCATCAGGGACCGTCCGACAGTCAACATCTGTTGTTCGCCGCCTGAAAGCTGTCCTCCCAGACGCTCACGCAATGGTTTGAGCAAGGGCAGCATCTCGTAGACGCGCTCGATACTCCAGTCATCCTCGCCATTGGCGCCACGCTTGATGGCGATATCGAGATTTTCTTCGACTGTGAGGTCTGGAAAAATTTGACGATCCTCGGGCACATACCCAATACCGGCACGCGCGATCAAGTGGGCGGGACGCCCTGTGATTGCCTGGTTGTGAAGCGTGATATGTCCGCTCTTGGCGGCGATCACGCCGGCGACAGATTTCATGGTCGTGCTTTTGCCCGCACCGTTACGACCCAGTAAGGCGAGCGTTTCGCCTTTGTGCACATCAAAGGATAAATTGAAAAGTGCCTGACTCGTACCGTAGAACACGTTGACTTGATCAACTTTCAACACCTGCGGACTCATGCGTGTGCCTCCCGAGGCGTACCCAGATATGCCTCAATCACGGCCGGGTTATTGCGGATTTGTTCAGCATTCCCTTCGGCGAGAACCTTACCGTATGACAGAACATGGATATGTTGTGAAATACGGAAGACGATTTCCATATCGTGCTCGATGAGCACAACGGTTAGTCCACCTTTTTTCCAGAGCCCATAGACCGTTTCGATCATTTGCTCTCGCTCCTCAGGTCCCATGCCAGCGACCGGTTCATCCAGCAGTAAGACTTTTGGACGTAAAACAAGCGCCAGCGCCATATCCAGGAGTTTTTGATCACCATGAGACAAATTGCCGCTCACAACATGGGCTTTCGTATGCAGACCAAGCTGTTCCATCACTTCGTAAGCGCGGTCACGCGTTTGCTCAAGAGGAAAGCGCCCGAGCATTTGTGCGGATTTTCCCAGAGGCGACATCAATGCGCCACGCAGCGATTCTTCGACGGTCAGTGTTTTGAATAACTTTGCAGCCTGAAAGGCGCGACCAATCCCTTTGCGTACGATTTCGCTGCTGGGTTGTCCGGTGATATCTTCGCCATCCAGAATAATCCGACCGGAATCGGGGGCTAATGCACCTGAAATCAGGTTAAAAAAAGTCGTCTTGCCCGCACCGTTGGGTCCAATGACTGCACTCAGCGATTCTGTTTTGAAATGAATCGAGACATCAGAGGTCGCGACGACGCCGCCAAAGGATTTGTGGAGATGTTCAATCTTGAGCATCAGCGCGCTCCATCAGACTTCTTGCCACGCGCTTTGGGGACGCCACCATACGTTTGCCACGTGGAGCCCGCCAGCCAGCCTGCGTCCACGGGCAAATTGATACCTGTAATCGCTTTAGCCGCAGGGGACAATAAAAAGCCGACAGAGTCCGCAATTTCATCCGGTGTCACCATGCGTCCCATCGCTGCCTGAGAGGTGAGGTCCTCTGGGTTGCGATCGTTACGATCAATCGCAGCTTGCAAAGCCTCGGTCAGAACATAACCGGGTGAAATGGCGTTGACGCGTACGCCGGAGCGGCCCCATTCGGCTGCCAGACATGCTGTCATCGCGGCGACTGCGGCTTTGGCCGGACCGTATGCGTGTAGGGGCGAGGAGCGCAAGGATGTGATCGATGCGATATTGACAATTGCACCGCCACCCAATTCGACCATGCGTGAGCCGTAGATCGCACAAGCTAGATAGGTGCCGCGTTGGTCGATGTCGACCACCCGATCCCACTCCGTCATAGTTAGCAGATCGGGGGATAAGCGGTTTTGCAAAATACCCGCACTGTTGACCAACGCTGTGACAGGCCCATGTTTGGCCTCGATCATGGCGGCAGTTTCTCTCATGCCGTCGTCGTCCGTCACGTTACATGGGTAAGCGACGACACCCATGGCGCGCATTTTTTCTTCCGACCACGTACCGGGCAAATCCAACGAGATGACATGATCGCCGCGCTTGGCCAGGTGACGTACGCAGGCCGCACCGATTCCGCTTGAACCGCCGGTGACCACAGTAATGTTTGGCTTGCTCATGAACGTGCACCTCGTTTGAAAATCATTTGAAAAATCTGCACTACAAAGTCTGTGATTCCGCGTTTAAAGCCCAGCGCAAAAAGAAGCACGATGACACCGAGCGCAAGACCGTGATACTCAGTCGTGCGCGTGATGATGTCGTTAAACACCAGGAGCAGGCCTGCACCTACGACAGGTCCGATAAATGTGTGGAGGCCACCCATCATGATCATGAATACGGCTTCGCCAGACATCGTCCAGTAACTGAACTCGGGATAAGCGCCTGAGACGAACAACGCCATGATGACGCCGCCAACGCTAGCGAAACAGCTCGCCAGAACGAAGGCATACAGACGGACGCGCCAGACATCGATCCCCAGAAACTTGGCGCGGTCAGCATTGTCACGCACCATTCTGAGGGTATAGCCAAAGGGTGATTGCAAGATATAGCGCATCAAGAACAGGCAAAGCACGCCAACGATGCAAGAGAACCAATAGAGTGTTTGCGTGTCGGCAAGATTGATGCTTCCCCAGACCCGCGGGATCCCGCCCATGAGACCTTGGTCGCCCCCCGTCAAAGAAGTCCAGGTGATGATGATGCTGTGAATCAGCATCTGGAATGCGAGCGTCAAAAAGGAGAAATAAATTTCTTTGAGACGTACACAGATCGCCCCGACCACTAAGCCTAACAATGCGCAAAAGATAATTGCACCAAGGATCGCAACAGGAATTGAGGCGCCGCCTTTTTGCATGAGCAAGCCAAAGGCATATGCGCCACCACCGAAAAACATCGCATGCCCAAATGACACCATCCCGCCATAGCCCACCAAAATATTGAGGGAGGTGGCAAAGAGTCCAAAAGCTGCCAGACGGATCACAAAATCAAGTGCGACTCGCCCCGGCGAGAAAAAAGGGATGGCGATCAGAATCGCCAAGCCGGCAAGCGCGAGTAAAAGTTCTTTATTAAAAGTCAGTTTCGAGTTCATCAGCGTGGCTCCTTACCCAGCAAGCCACTTGGCTTGAGGACGAGGATCAGCGCCATCGCCAAGAACATGATGCCTTCGACAAAAAGCGGAAAGCCGATCGAACCAAACGAGCGCACCAGACCGATTAGGAGGGCGCCGACGAGCGCGCCACTGACCGAGCCCATGCCGCCAATCACGGTGACAATGAAGGATTCGATCAGAATTGAAAAGCCCATGCCTGGCGACATGGAGCGAACCGGCGCCGCCAGTGCGCCCGCGAGGCCAGCGAGCGCGCCACCAAAGGCAAATACGCCTGCGTAAATCCAGGTCGTGTTCAAGCCCAGCACAGAAGTCATGGTTGGATTATGCGCCGCGGCTCGGACGATTTTTCCGATGCGCGTGCGTGTCATGACGTACCACATCACCAGACCAATCAGCGCGGCCGCACTGATCATGAAAAGATAAAAGACGGGCACAATTCCGCCTGCGATAAACACGGGTGGCGCCTGAAAGGCCGCGGGCATGCCCATCGACTGAAACTCATGTCCCCAGATGATCTTGACTGCATCATCGAGAATCAAAATAAACGCATAACAAACTAGCAGTTGTAGTAACACGTCAGCGTTGTAAACCTTGCGCATGAAAAAGCGTTCAAAGAATACGCTGAATAGCCCAACCCCCGCGCCCGCGATCACCGCGGCCAAAACATAGCTGTCGGTGATCCGATAAGCGGAAAGCGCGATGTAGGCGCCGAGCATGTAGAGCGAACCATGCGCGAAATTGATGACCTTAAGCACCCCAAAGATCAGCGTCAGGCCAGCGGCCACGAGAAAGAGGAGCGAACCCACAATCAGGCCAGTGCTGGTTTGGGTCACGATGCAAGACAAAGAAGTCAGGCACTCATACAGGGCGTTGGGATCCAAAGATATCTCCGGGAGATGCAGACGTATTGGGGTGCGGGTGACTGAGTCTCAGCCAGGATCTGGATGAGACTCAGTGCCCACAAACGTTCAGGGGATGGCTTTACGCCCAGCCTTTACGTTTTTTCCACTCGGCTTCCAGCGCGTAGATCTGGTCCCACTTGCCGTTGACTTGATTCGTCATGAAAGGCTCTTTGTTTGTCAGTGAGCCATAGCCGATCGCGTAATTGACGACAGTGTTGTCCTCTGGACGCATCGTGAGTGTGCCGTCAGCACCAAAGGGGGAATCGATCTTCAGGCCACGCATCGCTTCGGCGATTTTTTTGCCATCCGCGCTATTCGCTTTTTTCATTGCGGTGGTCAAAAATCCAATACCTGCGGCGTTTTGCCAGGACCAGTTCAGAGCCAGTTCTTTGAACTTGGCGCGATACGCGTCAGACCAGGCTGCATTCGCAGGCGTATTGGGGAAGCTGCGCAAGTAACGGTTGCCGGAGTGCATGTTGGGCGGAACATTCTTGACGGCAGTCAGTACCGCATACTCCGCCAGGTTGGGCGAGAAGAATTGCTTGTCTTTGAACAATGCATAGATGTTGGACTGGTCGATGAACGAGGTCATATCGCCACCCCACAGGCATGAATACACAGCCTGTGGTTTGCCTTGCACCATACGCGTGATGTTTTCGCTGTAGTCGGCCTGGAAGAGTTTTGGCCAGACTTGACCGACGATTTCGATATTGTTGTTGAAATGCTTGAGGTACTCGAAATACTCGGCTGTGGTGTCGCGACCATAAGCATAGTCAGGAGAAATACTCATCCATCGCGTGAGCTTAAGCTTTTTTGCGATTTCCGCGCCGTAGGAACCTCCGGCAATCGCATCATGGATCCCTTGGCGCGCGCAACGGAACGCGGTCGGTACACGCAGTTTGGGATCCGCTGTGAGCGAGGAGGTCTCTGAGCAAGTGTGAACCACGAGCACGCCAAGGTCTTTCGCGACTTCGTGGACGGCGAAGGCACCCGAGGAAGCTTCGGCATCCCAAATAATTTCGCAGCCATCGCCTGTGACCAGTTCACGCGCCACGCGAGCAGCCTCTTGAGGCTGACCTTTGGAGTCGCGCACCACCATTTCGATCATGCGACCGTTCAAACCACCCGCGGCGTTGAATTTTTCGACTTCCATCGCCACGGCGTTACGCGACGCAATCCCGAGCATCGCCACACGCCCTGACAGAATCGTCGGCATGCCGATTCGGATGGGCTTGTTCTGAGCCAGTGAAATCGCGGGCAGACCGAGTGTTGCGATACCGGCGGTTGCGATCGCGCCTTTTAATAATTTACGACGCGACGCTGCAGCCGAACTTTGGGTGTGGTTTTTGCTCATGTTGTCTCCAAAATTGATATTTCATTTTTTTTATGATTAATGTTGTCACTAGAACGACATCTACTTTTTGTTCATATCGCAATATGACGATCAGCCTGTCCAACTGTCAAGAAAGAGTTGGGTGGGAGAAACCCCTAGGTACCGATGTAGTTAGAAATCTCAATGAGGTTTTGATCCGGGTCACGAATATAAACAGACAGTATTTTCCCTTTAGCTCCAGTGCGCTCAACGGGACCGATTTCGACGGGAACACCTGCTGCCGAGAGCTCATCCATCACGACGCTGATGGGTGTTGTGGAGATAAAACACAGATCTCCAGAGCCTGCAGTGGGACGTTGTGCTTTGGGATCGTAAGTATTGTCGATTTGATGCAGATTGATTTTTTGTTGACCAAATCCAAGTGCCTTGCGATCCCCCAGAAACGTGATGACCTCAAAGCCCAGGATTTTCGAGTAAAAATCACAGGTTTTTTCAAGGCTTGCGACAGTCAGAACGAGATGATCAAGTCGGTCAATTTGCATTCTTGTGGCTCCTGTTTAAGATAGACTCGAGTTTAAACAGGTTTAACCCTTCAACGGATCGCTTGGAATATGACTTCTACTACCGCATCGAATGCAATGTTTTTCCCCGTTGTCGGATGTGTCGGGCTCGACCGTCGGCAAGCGGCTGATTACCACCAACGGTGGTTTGTCATCGATGCAAATAATCAGTGGCTCAGTGCTGAGCGTTGCGCGGCACTTTCAAATGTGGCGATCGAGCTCAAGCTCGGTTCGTTGGTGTTACGTGCGCCCGGGATGTTGCGGATCGACATCCCGCTCGATGTGATCGAGGATGACGACAGTGTCAAGCGGACTGTCCAGGTTGGACAGCAATCCGTGGTGGTGGTGGACGAGGGTGATGTGACGGCGACTTGGTTGACTCACGTAGCGGGCCAGCCTTGTCGTCTGGTCAAAGTTCACCCTGAAGCCGGGCCGGTTGAGTGGCCACAAGTCTAGACCTAGATGGCTTTGCTGACTTTGGCTTCGGTAAGTTTGTGATATTTGGCCATGAGGGCTTCCTGGCCCTCTTTCCATTCGGGATGCAACTCAATGCAGTCGACCGGGCAGACGACTTTGCATTGAGGCTCGTCGTGGTGCCCGACACACTCCGTGCACGCATCGGGGTTGATGATGTAAATGGACTCTCCCATTGAAATAGCATCATTGGGACATTGTGGTTCGCACACGTCACAATTGATGCATTCTTCGGTGATTCGCAGGGCCATTTGGGGAGCGTGTCTGAGAGTGTGAGTGAAATCTGGATTAGGCCTTGGGCGCTGCAGCGTTTTGTTCCCGACGCTCTTTAGCTTTGGCTTGTAACCAGCGTTCCACAGATGGAAACACAAACTTGCTGACATCGCCGCCAAGCTCGGCAATCTCCCGCACGATCGTGCCCGAGATGAACTGATACTGATCCGAAGGCGTCATAAACAGAGTTTCGACTTCTGGCAACAGGTGACGGTTCATGCCTGCCATCTGGAACTCATACTCAAAATCAGAAACCGCCCGCAAACCGCGCACAATCACGCGCCCTTCTTGCTCTCGCACAAAGTCTTTGAGCAAACCTGCAAAGCTCGCAACTTTGACGTTGGGGTAATGGCTCAGGACTTCACGTGCGATTTCGACGCGTTCATCCACGGAGAAGAACGGTCTTTTGTTGCGACTGTGGGCGACACCGATTACGACACGGTCAAAGAGGCTGGCGGCTCTGCGCACCAAGTCTTCGTGGCCGCGTGTCATGGGATCGAATGTTCCGGGGTAAATAGCAGTGATCATTTTTGCAATGCAGCAATTTGGAGGAGATGATAGTGTACGGCTCCTGCGCGATCTTGGCGCAATAACCTGTACCCGTCCGGGACTAAAACCGGTTTTTCAGCCTCAATGTAGACCAGTCCGTTGGGTTCCAACAAATCTGGCAAGAGTGGCCAGAGGGATTCTAGCCAGTTTTTGCCAAACGGGGGGTCAATAAAGATCAAGTCGAAACGGGCGGCTTCGAGACGTCCCAGGACGTGCATGGCATCTCCCGCGTGAATACGCACGGCTTTGGCGTCGAGTTTGTCCCTAAGCGCGCGCAGGGCTGCGACTGCCCGAGGGTGCTGTTCTACCATCTGGACGTGCGAAACCCCACGTGAGGCCGCTTCAAAGCCTAGGGCACCGCTGCCCGCGAACAAATCCAGAACGCGTTTATTCGCAAAATCACTATCCCAAAAATAATTTAGCCAATTGAACAGTGTTTCACGTACCCGATCAGGTGTCGGCCGTAATCCCTCAGCGTCAATCACCTCAATAGGCGTTCGACGAAACTGACCGGCCACGATGCGAATATACTTCTTCACTATGTTTCGCTTCTTCAAGAAAAAACCAATTCCATCTGAGTCTTCAGTCGAAGACCAGTCTCCTGCACTCGCCTCTCAGGAGGCAGAGCAGCAGCCGGATCAAACGACTGCAAAGGTGATCGTACCCGAGACGCAAAGTCCTGTGCCTCAGGCCCCATTTCGGCGCAGCTCTTTCGGTGCGGCGCTTGGGGGTGCTGGCAGCATCGGCATCGCTGGCGTCGGTGCGATGCGCGACGCTCCGCCCGCCGTTTCACCCACCGCTTCACCCACCGCTCCGCCGGGGCAAGATACTCCAAGAGAGGTTGCCGAGCCTATTCCACCGATCGCAGAAGTGGAAATCGTTGAGCAGCCCGAACAACTCGAACCAATTGTTCCAGAGCGCAGCGAGGAAAAAAAGGCTTCCTGGCTGGCGAGGTTACGAGGTGGCCTGGCTAAAACAGGTCAAAGTATTGGCAGTCTGTTCATTGGCGTGCGCGTCGACGAGGCGCTTTTCGAGGAGCTTGAAACGGCGCTCATCATGGCTGATGCGGGTGTCGAAGCGACTGAACAGTTGCTCAAGGCGCTGCGTTTGCGCGTCAAACGAGACCGTATCGAAGATGCCGAGGGTGTGCGCCAAGCTTTGCGCGAGGTGTTGACAGAGCATCTGAAAGTCCTGGAAAAGCCTTTCGATGTGGGGCGTGTCAAACCTCTTGTCGTGATGATCACAGGAGTCAATGGCGCGGGAAAAACGACGTCAATCGGCAAGCTGGCCTTCGCGCTGCAGCACTCCGGTGCTCGCGTGCTGTTGGCCGCGGGCGATACTTTTCGTGCAGCCGCTCGCCAACAGCTGATCGAATGGGGAGATCGCAACAATGTGAATGTGATCGCCCAGGAGGGCGCTGATCCCGCAGCCGTGGCTTTTGACTCTGTGCATGCGGGGCGCGCCCGCGGCATGGATGTTGTGATGGTCGACACTGCCGGGCGCCTGCCGACGCAATTGCATCTCATGGACGAACTCAAGAAAATCAGGCGCGTCATCGCCAAGGCCGATCCCACCGCCCCGCACGAAGTGTTGCTTGTGGTCGATGGCAACTCAGGACAAAACGTGTTGGCGCAAATCCGCGCCTTTGATGCGGCTGTGGGTTTGACGGGTCTGATCGTCACCAAGCTCGACGGCACAGCGAAAGGCGGCACGCTGGCCGCAGTCGCCGCTGGGAGTCAGGGTGTGCGTCCGGTACCTGTGTATTGGATCGGTGTCGGTGAAAAAATCGAAGACTTGCAACCTTTTGTCGCGTCCGAGTTTGCGGCAGCAGTCGTAGGCTGAGCGCTCTTGACTCAGCTCCAGGGCGGAGTTGAGTCTGCCAGGCATTTGAATGCCTCGGCCGCATCATTCGTGAGCGCCGCAAGACGCGCCTGAATCCAACCACAGGCAAACCATGCTTGGGGCTGACGCTCGATAAGTGCCTCGAAAAGCGGTTGCGCGACATACAGGTCGTTCATTTCGCCCAAAATATCTTGCACCGTCGCTAATTGCTTGCGATAGCGCTGAAGGTTTGAGTCAGGCAGCATGGATTCACAAAATTGCAACGCATAGCGCAAACGTTTGGATTTTTTTCTCAGCGCATGCTGTTCTTCGATCGTGAGCGAGCCAAATTTCAAGCCGCTACGTACAATCTGACGATGCCATTTTTTGAGCTTTTCAATCAACAGAGGTTTGAGTGGCGGTTCCCGACACTCTCTTGGTGAGCGGGGAAAAGCGAACGCTGTGTCGCTGCTTTCAGGTGAGATCACTGGGGCGTCTTGCTGTGCAGGGTTTGCAGCGGCTGTGGACGCAGCTGAGACTGGAATCGTACAAAGCTTGAGCATGTCGAGCAGCCAGGTTTGAAAGGCTGGACTAGAGACAAACTCGAGACCTGAACCCTGGATCGCCCGGGAGGGCAGCTCGATGGGAGGCAGTCCCGCAGCGTAGAGTGTCGGCAAAACCGACTCTTGCAAGACATCCTCATCCCGCGTGCCGCCGAGCTGGGAAAAATAACCGCTGATTTGCTCCCGATGCTCAAGGGGAGGGAGCTCAGTGATTCCGTTGAAAAATGACCAGGCCGATCGCAACCTTCGTATCCCCACGCGCAACTGGTGGACGTGCTCTGGCGTCGAGGCCCGGCAAATGTCTGCTGTGTCGACCTCGCACAGGATCGCCGCGTTACGTGCGATATGTTCCAGACACTCGCTTGTGACCACAGATAAAACCTGGGCGGCATCCCGCTCTTTGACAACCTCTTGCAGGGCAATCGGTTCGGCGCCGCGAGGTTTCCAGAAATTTGCGATGGCCTCTGGTGCGTCAGCCTTCTCGAGCGTTTGAGCCAGCATAGCAAGCTGATCTCCACGCTCCGCTTTACTGCGAAAATCCAGGATCAGTCCAAATTTCTGTTGCCATTTACGACCGATCTCAAAGACCGCCTCGAGTTTTCCGGTTTTGAGTTCAAACTCCACTTCTGAAATCGGAAGTTGCAATGCACCGGCACGCAGCCAGCCACGGTCATAGGCAAGCTCAACGACGCCAGATCGAGCGCGAATGTTTCGCAGCAACCGCAGCACATCCGTTTCATAGCATACCTGCAGGGGCTCAGTCAGATTCGAGAGAATATCCCCGGCCGGGGTGCCTGCATAGATACTGAGGTCTAACGTTGCCTCAGGTCGATTTTGATTGATTTCAACGCGGGAAAGGCTATGAGCGCCTGGCATTTTCAGCGTTTGCACCCATTGCGTTCCTTCGAGTCGAAGTCTGAGAGCAATACGTGAACGTACCAAGGCACGCGAAGGTGTATCGAAATACAGCGCACGTAATTGAACCTGTGCAAACTGAGCCCGTTGTACTTCGCGCTCAACGCGCGCTTGAGCCTTGACGGGCACATTGAGCTTGAGCTCTTGTTCTGACATCGCCATCCTCCCCCCTTGCCTGGAGCAAGTACTCCACCATTTCTACAAAACCCTCGCCACCTCGTGATGGCGTCACGAATTTGGGAGGGTGCTTCAAACGATGAAGCTGGCCTTGGATATTGGCCACGCCAACCGAAAAGTTAAAAAACTCGAACATCGGTTCGTCATTGGGTGAGTCGCCGATAAATAAGGCTGTTTCCAGCTGGTCCTGCAGGTTGAGCCCACACTCGCGTGCGAATAAAGTCTTGGTCATTGACAGTTTGTCGTAATCGCCAAACCAGCCATTGACATGAATCGAGCTCACTTTGGCTTGCGCGCCAACTTGCTTGAACATGTTCACGATCCTTTGTACCTCGGATTCGTTTAATGGTGGGACATCCTCGCAAAAATCGATCGCCAAATCGGCTTCTCGATAGTTTTGATCGCTGGCCAGTCCGCATCCGGGTACTGCCCGTAGTATTTGCGCGGAGAGTTCGTTTAACTTTTGACGATTAATCTGGCGTTGTGCCGAGTCAGCAAAATGATGCGTGATCATTTTTTTGGCGGTATGGTCGTACCGCATGTAAAAAGCACCGTTTTCCCCCACCACAGCAAATACGGGCCACATCCGGGCAATGTGGTCACACCAGCCTGCAGGCCGTCCTGTGATCGGAATCACCACGATTCCTGCTGCAGATAATTGTTCCAAAGCGTAATAAGCGCGACTCGTCATGCGACCCTCCGTCGTGATGGTGTCGTCAATGTCGCTCAAAACAAAGCGAATCTTGGCGGCTTGCTGCTGAGAAAGGCTGCTGAGAGCTTGCATGGGAGGATTCTGTGTGTGCTTTGTTAAGGGGATTCTATAATAGGTGTTTACACGTGCCCCTGCATAACGCCATCATGTCTGTCAAACCTTCTCCCGTCGCGTCTCTGGACGCCGAACTTGCGGCCGCGATATCTCCGGTTTCCGAGATCATCTCCGAGCTGAAAATGGGCCGTATGGTCATATTGGTGGACGAGGAAGACCGTGAAAACGAGGGCGACCTTGTGATGGCCGCCGAGTTTGTCACACCCGAAGCCATCAATTTCATGGTGACCCACGGCCGCGGGCTGGTCTGTCTGACGCTGACAGAAGAACGATGCCGACAGCTAGAGTTGCCGTTGATGTCTAATCGTAACGGCACACCGTATGGCACAAACTTTACTGTGTCGATCGAGGCCGCCGAGGGCGTTGAAACAGGTATTTCGGTCGCAGACCGCGCCAGAACCGTGCGTGTGGCTGTGGCGCGTGATGCCAAGCCTTCCGATCTCGTGCAGCCAGGCCATATTTTCCCCCTGCGCGCTGTGCCAGGCGGTGTTCTGGTGCGAGCGGGTCACACTGAGGCGGGTTGCGATCTGACAGCGATGGCTGGACTGACGCCTGCTGCTGTGATCTGTGAGATTTTGAAGCCAGACGGCACGATGGCGCGTTTGCCTGATTTGATCGAGTATGGACGTACTCACAATTTAAAAATCGGCACGATTGCCGATTTGATTCAGTATCGTAATGAGCATGAGTCTGTCATTGAGCGTGTCAGCGAGCGACAGATTCAGACGCCCTGGGGCGAATTTAAAATGATCGCATACCGGGATACCGTAGCGGGTCATCCCCATTTGGCGTTGGTGCACGGTGTGGTTGATCCCGCGCGCGAGACGCTGGTGCGCGTGCACGAACCCACCTCTATTCTTGATTTGATCGATGTGCACAGTCCCGGACACAGTTGGGGCGTTGCTACTGCCTTGCAGGCGATCCGGGAAACCGAGGCTGGCGTGATGGTATTTTTAAACTGCCAGGGCTCTTCGAGTCAGTTGTTCGATCAGATTATTGCCTCGCAAAGCGAAGCACCCGTGCCAGTCAAGCGTGAATCGGGCCGGATGGATCTGCGCACCTACGGCATGGGGGCGCAAATACTGCGTGACCTCAACGTCGGGCAGATGCGTTTATTGGCACGTCCCCGAAAAATGCCCAGCATCATGCCGGGCTTTGGTCTGGATGTCACCGGCTACGATCATCAACCTCCCACCCGTAACACATAGGAAGCACATCATGAGCCCATATACCCTGACCCCCGACATGAATGGAGAGGGCCTGCATATCGGAATCGTTCGTGCCCGATTCAACGAAGATATCGGTTTGATCGAACTCGATGCCTGCCTCCAGGAGCTTGAAAGCCTCGGTGTCGACGAGCGAGACATCATGGTCGTGACTGTGCCAGGCGCCTTGGAATTAGGTGTCACATTGGCCCGCATGGCTGAAACCTTCGAGTTCGATGCACTGATCGCTTTGGGCGCAGTGATTCGTGGTGAAACGTATCATTTTGAAATTGTCAGCAACGAAAGCGCCTCGGCAATCGCCCGCGTCGCACTCGAAACAGGCATTCCTGTTGCGAATGGTGTGTTGACGACTGAGACAGACGAACAAGCCGAAGCACGCGCCGCGGATAAAGGTCGCGACTGCGCCCAGTGCGCAGTTGAAATGGCGAACCTGGTTGCGGCACTCGAGCCCGAAGCCGATGATGAAGACGAAGAGGATGACGATCTTGAACAAGCCCCAGCAAGACGTTAATCCGGAGGCGATGCCCCCGCGCAGCGCGCGTCGTCGTGCGCGCGAACTGGCTTTGCAAGGTTTATACGCTTGGCTGGTGCGGGATACGGACAGTTTGCAGGATGCCGGTGAGATCGAAGCACACCTGCGAGATGAGGATGAGTTCGATCAAGCCGATGCTGTATGGTTTCAAACCTTGCTGCATGGCGCGATGAGAGAAGCGCCAGCCTTGCGCGAAAAATTCGTGCCCTTTGTGGATCGCCCGCTCGCCGAGCTTTCTCCTATCGAGCATGGAATCCTGCTGATCGGCAGTTTTGAATTGGTGCATCAGATTGATGTGCCTTATCGTGTCGCGATCAATGAAGCGGTTGAGCTTGCCAAGTCTTTTGGTGGCACGGACGGCTTCAAGTTCGTCAACGGCGTACTCGACAAGCTCGCCGCCGAAGTGCGTTCCACAGAGCTACGGGCCGCGACCCGTCGCTGATCGCGAACACAATCGTGGCGTCCGAATTCGATCTGATCTCCCGCTTTTTCAAGCGCCCCGTTCCTGCGGGGATGCTGGGCGGGGGGGACGATTGCGCACTATTTCGGGTGACACCTGGACTGGAGTTGGCCACAAGCAAGGATTTGTTGCTCGAAGGGCGACATTTTTTCTCCAATGTAGATCCCTACACGTTGGGTCACAAATCATTGGCAGTCAATCTTTCCGACTTGGCGGCAATGGGTGCGAAACCTGTGGCTTGTTTGTTGGGGTTGGCGCTGCCGTCTTTTGACGAGGACTGGGTCGCGCGCTTTGCAGATGGTTTTTATGCGCTTGCGGATTTGCATGGCTGTGTCCTGATTGGTGGCGACACGACGCGCAGCCAGACTGGGGTGGCCATCAGTGTGACGGTTTTCGGTGAAGTCGATCCCGCGCACGCCATGCGACGAAATGCTGCAAAAGCAGGGGACGACATCTGGGTCTCTGGCGTGCTTGGCGCTGCCGATGTCGCGTATCGACTGTTGGCGGGCTCGTTGAAGACCGAATCTGGCTCCGGACAACCATCGCGAGGTTTGTTTGCGCAGAGCGGAACCTTGCTCGAGCAAACGCGTGCCGCGCTCGAAACCCCTGTGCCCAGAGTATTTTTAGGACGTCGACTGAGTGCCCATGCGCATGCGGCGATTGATATTTCAGATGGTTTGGTACAAGACTTAGGACATATCCTTCATGCAAGCCGGGTGGGCGCCCGAATTGATGAGGGTCTATTACCCGTTCATCCTGCACTGCAAAACCTCAGTCCCGAAGACAGGCGGCGAGCCGTTTTAGCCGGGGGCGATGTGTACGAGTTATGTCTGACGGCATCGGTGGACCAGCGCGATCATTTTGAGCGGATCGGACTGGAGGCAGGTGTGCCGCTGACTCGCATCGGTCAAGTCGTCGCGGGTGCCGGGCTAGAGGTTTATGATCAGGCTGGACAATTGATTGAGCCGCTCCCCAAGGGCTTTGACCATTTTCGGGATTGATATGACGGGCGTTTCAACGAGGCACCGCACGACATGGCCAACATTGCGCTGGGTGTTTTCAGATCCGGGTCGCATCCTGATGTTTGGATTTGGTTCTGGGTTGATTCGACCAGGTTCTGGCACGTGGGGAACCCTGCTGGCCTGGTTCTTGTGGGTATTTGTTTCTCCGGGTGCGAGCGATCTGGCGATTGGTATTTTTTTATTACTTTGCTTGATCTATGGTTGTTGGGCGGCTCAGCGCGTGAGCAATGCGATGGGCGTACAAGACCATGTTGGCATCGTCTGGGATGAGTTCGTGGCCTTCTGGCTTGTATTGTGGCTGGTACCGAGTTCATTTTTAATGCAAGTCATCGCTTTTATCCTTTTCCGTTTTTTCGATACGGTCAAGCCGCCACCAATCCGTCAGGTCGATGCGCGCTTTAAAGGTGGAACTGGCGTCATGCTCGATGACCTGCTCGCCGCGTTTTATACACTTTTGGTCATGGCGTTCGTGGTGCGTTTCTGGCCCGCGTAATC
>JACCDX010723236.1_pt1 | contig 34346 bp, 31 predicted proteins | sample 7449681 | NCBI WGS metagenome assembly JACCDX01 (sample SAMN15323450, study PRJNA562643) | freshwater metagenome | isolation source: river surface water | place: USA:Blue River Watershed | collected 2017-08-18
AACAGCAAGGAATAAATCAGCAAATAAGAAACAGCCATCCTAAAAATAGCCAAACCCCGGACACAAAAATCCCCAAAGGCAACAACAAACTGCAGTAACATAAATTAATGTGGTGAATTAATTTTTATGCCAAACTAGACATTTTTAACAAAAAGTAATGCAAGAACTAAGAACGAATTGCAATTCCTTGATTTTTCAGAAAATTTTTCGCCTGAGAAATGGAATATTGTCGAAAATGAAAGATTGATGCAGCCAGAACTGCTGAGGCTCCAACTTTAATTCCATCAAACAAATCATCTAAATTACCAACGCCGCCAGATGCAATTAATGGAATTGAAATTTTGGCAGTAATTTTTTTAATTAAATCGAGATCATATCCAGATTTTGTTCCATCTCGATCCATTGATGTTAGAAGAATTTCTCCTGCACCAAATTTTTCAGCATTTGCAGCCCACTGAACCGCATCAATTCCGGTTGCAACGGTGCCGCCATGAGTAAAAATTTCATATCTTTCACCAATAACTTTTTTAGCATCAACAGCAACAACAACACATTGCGAACCAAACTTATTAGCAGCTTCAGAAATTATTTTTGGATTTTTAATAGCCGCACTATTAACCGAAATTTTATCAGCTCCGCTTTTCAAAAGATCTGAAAAATCTTCAACTTCTTTGATTCCCCCACCAACCGTAAAAGGAATGAAGCAGCTTTTGGCAACTTTTTTTACCATCTCAAGCATAATGCCACGATTTTCTTGAGAAGCTGCAATATCAAGAAAACAAAGCTCGTCGGCACCTTCACTGCAATAAAATTTTGCCTGACTAACTGGATCGCCAGCATCAATTAAATTTTCGAAATTTATTCCTTTTACAACGCGACCATTTTTAACATCAAGACAAGGAATTATTCGCTTCTTCAGCATCAGATCATCCTTTTTAAAACATCATTTTCCGCCTTATCAAAAAAACGATGCTTAATTACCGCGATAACATGAAGAGCCAAAACTGCAATCATCACAAAAGCGGATAATTCATGAAGTTCTTTAAAAAATCCTGCGTTCTCAAAATTAGTTTCAATAATTTTCGGCATTTCAATTGCAAAAAGATGAACTGGATATCCAGCAGAATTAGACATTAAATATCCCGAAAGTGGAATCAAAATCATCAACAAATAAAGCACTAAATGACCAATATTGGCCAAAATTTTCTCAATTTTTGGCATTGATTGCGGCAAGCTTGGAGCTTTAACAATAAAGCGATTAACTATTCTCAAAAAAGCAAGAATTAGCACAACAACACCGAGAGATTTATGCAAACCATAAATTTCAAGACGATTTGGAGCATCTTTAGCAACAAAATCAGTCATATAAATGCCAAAAGGCAGCATAAATATAATCAAGATCGCCATTAACCAATGAAGCAATCGAGATGAAATTGGGTATTTTTGCATAGTTAAAAATTTCTTTTTTGTTCAACGATTTCGTAACACTCAACAATATCTTTTTCTTTTATGTCTTCATAATTTTCGAAAGAAACTCCGCATTCAAAGCCAGATTTTACTTCTTTCGCATCATCCTTAAAGCGCTTCAAGGTTTTTAAAATTCCATCATGAATAACAACATTATCGCGCAATAAGCGGACTTTTGCATTTCTCTTTATCATTCCATCAATAACGAATGAGCCAGCGATTTTTCCAACACCAGAAACTTTAAATATCTGTCTAATTTCAGCTTGACCAAGATATTGTTCATTTTGAGTTGGATTTAGCATGCCAGAAAGCATTAACTTCAACTCATCAACCAAGTTATAAATGATTGAATAATAACGAATATTAACATTTTTTAAGCGCGCCATTTCTTTTGCTGAATTATTAGCGCGAACATTAAATCCAATTATTACCGCATCAGAAACTGCAGCTAAATTAATGTCGCTTTCTGACACTCCACCAGTTGCAGTATGAATAACTTTTATTGCAACTTCTTCATTAACTAATTTTGCCAAAGCTCCATTTATTGCTTCTGCAGAGCCATGAACATCAGCCTTAATTATAACATTTAAATATTTTAACTTTCCTTTCCCTGACTCTTTAAAAATATCACTGATTGATTTCGCCGAATTCTTCAAAGACTTCTCTTCTTTTTCTTTGCGTGCTCTATATGCAATAATTTCACGCGCTTGTCTCTCTTCAGAAACTTCAACAAATTTATCACCTGCGCTTGGCGCATTATCTAGTCCAAGAATTTCAACTGGAACCGATGGCACAGCTGAAGAAACAGACTTACCACTATCGTCAGACATTTTGCGTATTTTTCCGTATGATGTTCCAACAACAATCAAATCAGAAACATCCAGCGTTCCTTTTTGCACAAGAAGGGTTGCAACAACACCTCGATTTGGATCAACTCTAGATTCTAAGACAACGCCACTAGATTTTCCTTCGTAAACACTTTTCAACTCCAAAACTTCAGCTTGCAGCAATATAGCCTCTTCGAGCTTGTCTAAGTTAATTTTATTTTTTGCTGAAACTTCAACAAAAATAACCTCGCCACCCAGATCTTCCGAGATCACATCATGCGATAAAAGCTCATTTTTTACTCTGCGAGGATCGCAACCCGGTTTATCAATTTTATTTACCGCAACAATTATCGGAACATTAGCCGCCTTTGCATGATTAATTGCCTCAATAGTTTGCTCTTTAACACCATCGTCCGCAGCTACAACCAAAACAACAATATCAGTAACATTAGCACCACGAGAGCGCATTTCTGTAAAAGCTTCGTGGCCAGGAGTATCTAAAAATGTAATATATTTTCCACCTTTGGTTTGAATTCGAGAAGCGCCAATATGTTGAGTTATTCCACCATGTTCACCAGAAACAACATCGGTTTGACGCAAAGCATCAAGCAAAGAGGTTTTGCCGTGGTCAACGTGACCCATTATTGTAACAATTGGGGCTCTAGGCATTTTCTCAAAATTACCCTCATCATTATCATCTAAAACATTTTCAACATCAGAATGAGAAACTCTTTTTGCCTTATGACCAAATTCAGAAATAATAATTTCCGCAGTATCAGCATCAATAGCCTGATTACTCGTAACAATCATTCCCATTGAAAATAGCTTCTTCACAACATCTCCGGCCTTCTCTGACATTCTATCTGCAAGCTCAGAAACAGTTATTAATTCAGGCAAAGAAACTTCTCTTGATAACTTTTTATATTCTTTAACTTCCTCAACTGATTGCTTAGATTTATTTTTTTTCCTACGAAATCCTCCTGAAAAATCAGAATCAGCTATTTCTTCAGGATTTGCGCCATCAATTATGTAAGTTAATCTTCTAGTATTAACTCGGCCATCTTCTTTAAAATTTGGCTTAGGCTTTTTTTGCCCCTCATCAGGGGTAAAATTTTTCTGCCCAAACTTTACTGGAGAGGGAGAAAATTGCTTTTTCTTCTTCTCTTTTTCTAATTTTTCTGACTCTTCCTTTTTTCTCTGTTCAATTAATTTTTCACGCTCTTCTTTTTGGCGATTGGTGGTTTCTATACTTTGTCTTATCTTGTTTCTTACATCAAAATTATCGGTATTGTAGGCTGAATCGGCTTCTTCTTTTTTTGGAGCTTCTTTAACTATAGCAGTCTCTAAAACTTTTTCTTCAATGGTTTCAATTTTTATTTCTAACTCTTCTTCATTTTTTTGAACTTCCGAAACTTGAACTATTTCTTCTTTTGCAACTTCTTCTTTTTTTAAATCAAATTCGTTAACAGCGTCTTTAGCAACTTTTGCTGCCTTAGTAATTTTACTTAAGATTTCGTGAGCCTTAATTTCATTAACATCTTCAGCTGACTGTGATGCGGCCTTTATTCTTGCGGCCAATTCACTCTTATTTAAACCAGATTGACTCTCGTCATTTCTAACCTCTTTCTTTCTGCCTTTAATTGTAACTTGAACAGAAGAGCTACTTACTCTTCTATTTTCTGCAACTTTTATCGTTGGTGTCACCTGCTTTGAACCTTGACTAGGAAGTTTTAAGGTAAGTTTTTGGCGAGTTATATTTTGATTATTTGAGTCAGTCATCTATATGAGAGTATTCGAGGCTTGGGTCGAAATGACTCAAGCCAATTAACAGAGCGAATAGCGAAAAATTAAGCTATTTTTTGAATATATTCCTCAGCTCTACGCTTAATTTCTTTAGCAACATCTTCATCAAATCCTTCAATGGAGGCAATTTCAGAAACTTCAGCTTGAGCAAGCTCTTCTACACTAAAGAAACCTTCTGAGGCAAGCAGATTGGCAATCATATCTTCCACATCCAAAGCTTCAACAAATAGGCTCGAGGCTTGATTAAATTCAGTAGTTCGTCTTGCTGACTCTTGCTCATCAGTCATTACATCAATTTTATAACCAACTAATTTTGAAGCTAATTTAACATTTTGACCACCGCGACCTATTGCTAAACTTAACTGATCTTCAGCAACAACGATCTCGATTAAATCATTTTCCTCATCAACTACAACTTTTGAAACTTTCGCTGGTGTTAAGGCGCTAATAACAAGTTCTGCAACATTAGACGACCATTTCATGATATCAATTTTTTCACCACGAAGCTCTGAACTAACCGACTGAACTCTGCTTCCGCGAATTCCAATAAAAGATCCAATTATATCAATATCATCACGACGAGAATATATCGCAATTTTAGCACGAGATCCAGGATCGCGAGACACAGCTTTAACTTCAATATTTCCCTCATAAAGCTCTGGAACTTCTTGCTCAAATAATTTTACCAAAAATTGCGGATGAGTACGAGAAAGAAAGATTTGAGCGCCACTTATTTCTTTCCTTACATCCTCTATATAACAGCGCATGCGATCACCAACACGGAAGGTTTCTCTTGGGATCAAGCCGCTTTCGTGAATAATTGCCTCATAACCCTCGATTTCCATTACAATATTTTTTAAGCCAACTTTTTTCACAGAAGCACTAACGATGTCGCCGATGCGATCCTTAAACTCGTTATATTCTTTATTTTTTTCAGCTTCTTTAACTTTGCGAATTATTTCATTGCGAGCGACTTGTGCAACAACACGATTTAAATCAATAGGGGGAAGCTCTCTTGCTACAAAATCACCAATATTTACATCATTATTTTCTGACTTTGCGTCATTTAAAGAAATATGAGTTCTGATATCGAAGTCAGAAACAGAATCATCAACAACTTCAAGCTTATTAAAAAGCTTTATTTGACCAGTTTTTTTATTGATTTTGCACTCAATATCAAGATGACCGCCATATTTTTTCTTAGCAGCAAGCTTTAAACCTTCTTCCATGGCTTCCAAAATATCTTGCAAAGCGATTCCTTTTTCGTGTGCGATATTTTCTGCAACCAGCAAAATTTCCTTGTTGCCCATGATAGTTAAATTGCTTGCCATATTTGTTGATTAATAAGTTAAAGGAGGAGTCTGTAAGATACAGCGAATGAAATATATGGTGTATATGGATAAAAAAATGTTATTTGGTGAAAGTTTGAAAGCAATAGCTGAAATTGCTAATCGCCTGATTTTTCACCGAGTTTTTTCTCTAATTTTTTGATCTTATTTTTACTCTGAAAATTAGTAATTGAGTTTTGCAAAAATTTTTTTGAACACAAAATTAATCCGAAAAATAAACCCAATAAAAAAAAGGAAAACATCGCAACAAAAATTTTCGTCTCAATTTCGATTGGAAATGGATGAAAATAAATCTTGATAGATTCGCGATTACTTAACATGAAAGTAACCAAAAACAGCAAAGAAGATAATAGAATCAATCCTCTCAAAAATTTTACACAAGATTTAAGAAATAATATCATGATTTTAGGCTAATATTTTTTAATATTTCGCTAATATCAGCCTCTTCTGGCTTCCTTTTAAACCAAAGCTCGAAGCCAATTAGAGCTTGAAAAACCAGCATCCCAATTCCTGTAACTATTTTATTTCCTCGCTTTTGTGCCGCCAACAAAAGATCGGTCATTAAAGGCTTATAAACAATATCGTAAACCACAGCATCCGGCCTCAAAACATCAATATTTATTTCCAATTTTGGCTGATTATCCATGCCCAAGGAAGTGCTATTTATCAAAATGTCGCAATCAAATAAACTTTTTTCAAAGTAACTTTTTTGCAAAAAACACAGCTTACAAGAATTTTGCTCAGCAAACCAACTTAGATCTTTTATTAATTCATTCGCCCTTTCTTCATTGCGATTGCTAATAATTATTTTGCCAAATCCAGCCTTAATTAAAGAATAAATAATCGCCCTAGCAGCGCCACCGGCTCCAATAACAAAAGCATTTTTACCTTTGTAATCGAAGTTATTTTGTGAATATTTTAAATTATTCAAAAAACCTTCCGCGTCAGAATTATGACCAAAAATTTTTCCTTCCGAAGTAATAACCACCGTATTAACGGCTTTGGTTAAAATTGCTGTTTTACTTCTAAAATCGCATATTTGGTAGATTTCTTCTTTATGCGGAATTGTAACATTAAAACCTGCAAAACCCTTTTCAATAAAGGATTTAACGGCATTTTTTAATTCCGCTTTTTCAACTTTTATCGCTTCATAACTTCCTGAAATTTGATATTTTTGCAGCAAAAAATTATGAATTTTTGGAGAAGAGGAATGCGCGATTGGATCGCCAATAACTGCAGATTTAATAATAAATTTAGCCACTCAAAGCTCCTGACGAATTTTCACCTTCCGGATTTTTATTTGCCTTTAACTTACTGTGATCAGGCATGTAAGGCTCTTGTTTTGGAATTTTAATTTTTTTCAACAACTTTGAGGTAAAAAATTTATCTTTGAAATAGAAGATTTTTTTACACCTAATTGGCGGCTGCGACTCAATCAAAATAATTTGCTCATCACGCGGCATTTGAATCACTTCTTGTGGCAATAACAAAGCGCGCTGCGTGTCAGAAACATGCAAAGAACGAGCACCCGGATTTAAATCAAGATATTTTGGTTTATTGTAAGAAATCTGCTGCGCCGTCTTGTTGCCCAGAAGCTGCGAAATCAAATTTGCCGTTTCCATATTATTGGCCGCAAAAGTAACGCGGAAAGTGGCGTTTGACAGGAAAGAGTTCATGCCGCTTTCTTCGTAAATACCTTTTAGCTGTTCGGTATCTTGAATAATTAAAAACAAGCGAACGCGATAACCACGGAAATAAGCAATACCAGCCTGAAACTGCTCCATTTTTCCTAAAGTTGGAAACTCGTCCATTAGCATCAAAACGCCGAATTTTTCATGAGGTTGTGGCATTTTGGCTGTAAAAAATGCTGCTGCTTGCTGATAAAACATATTCATCAAAGGCTTCAATCGACTAATATTATCAGGGGTTAAACCAATGTAAGCAGTATGTGGAATTACTTTGAACTCATGAAGATTGAAATCGGATGTTGCAGTTGTGGTATCAATTAAAGGGTTAGCCCAAAGCTCCAAAGAAGAGTTAGCTGTTGATGTTACCGATCCGCGCTCTTTATCCGGCTTTTGCAAATAAGAAGCGATATTCATGTAAGAAACTGGGTGAATTTTTTTACCCATCGTATCCAAAACCACCGCCAAATTATAAACCACATCATCATTTCTAAGAGTTCTCACAACTTCGCCTAAAGTTGCTGGCTTGTCTTCCGCAGCAACAAGATAAAGCATAACTCCAGTTAACAAAGCGCGCGCTTCGTTTTGCCAAAATTCCTGCTCTGGCAACAAAAAGTTACAAATTTTTTGCACATCATCCACCATTTGACCTGGCTTTTTACTAATCCAATCCATCGGATTATAGCAATGCGATATGCCATCGGGATCAGCAGGATTCCACAAAAAAACTTTCTGCTTTAAATGATTTTTGCGCCACCCAGAACTTAATTCATAGTTTTCAAGTTTAATATCATGCACAATTACCGAATCTCGCCAAAAAAGTAGATTTGGAATTACGAAGCCCACACCTTTACCAGAACCTGTTGGCGCAAATAAAAGAATGTGTTGATAACCATCAGCAACTAGTAATTTTTTGTTAAAATTACCCAACAAAACGCCATGTTTTGAGCGCAAACCCATCTTTTTAATATCTTTCATCGTTGCCCATTTCGCATCGCCATGAATTGATTCTGGCTTTTTAAAAGGACGCCAATCCATTAACGGAGCCCTAAAAACCCAAGCAAAACTCATTAACAAAGTATAGGGCAAAAGCGTTGTGATCCAAAGCTTGGTGCTGAAGTAATTATAACTTGAGGAAGTTAGGCGATAAGAATTTTCAATGTAATATTTCCAATAAGCGAAAATTGTCTGATAAAGATAAATAAACTGCTTATCAATTTTTAAGGCCCAATATTTTTTTATAACCTCCCAATTGCCGTTAATTGTAATAACAACAAGGCTTCCTGTTATATAAAAACAACCGACAAGAACAAAAACGATCAAAGATGTGATAATGACAAAATTACGAAAATGCCTGAGTGCAGCGTTATCTTGTGTGGACATTATTCAAATTGATTAGAAATTTTGGCAGCTTTTAGCGCGAACTTCTCTAAATCGAAAAACAAGCAATTAGTTTTCGAAAAAGCTAAATTAGCATTTTGAAGATTTGTAACAAGAAATTGTAAGGGAAATTATGGCAGGAAAGATTGCATTTACAACATTGCCATTTCAGGGAAAAACTAATTTTCAAAAACCAATAATGCAATTTTTATCACCATTATTTTCGCGATAAATTTGTAAAAAAATCACCAAAAATAATTAGTTTTTACTCAAGAAGCTAATTGATGAAATGGAGTTTTTACTCAAAATAGAAAGAATTGATGCCATTTCTTGATAGCGTGAATTTTTATCAGCGGCAATTTTGATCGAAATTTCAGCACTTAATTTCGCTAAGTTTTTCAACTCTAAGTCAAGCTGCTCTAAAGAAACCAAATGATTTTCAAAATAAATATCCCCAGTTGCAGAAACTGAGATCATTTTACTAATATTTTTTGACTGCGAAACGCCTTCGGCCTTTGGAATGTCAACATTCAAATTATTTACCAATAACGGTGCCGTAACCAAAAAAATTATCATCAATAACAACATTACATCAACCAAAGGAGTGATGTTAATTTCGCTAATTAAATTTTCCCCTTTTTCATTTTCATCAAAGTCAAAACCAGTTTTCATTTTTCATTCTCCGCAACTTCAATTGATTTTTCCTCAATTAAAAATCTCATTTTTCTAATTAAAAATGCCGACTTTTTGGCATAAAAATTATAAGCAAAAGAGGCTGGAATTGCACACCACAAACCAATTGCAGTTGCAATCAAAGATTCACCAATTGGCTTCGCTACCACGGAAATATTTGCGCTACCGCTCGCAGCAATATCAATCAAAGCAAAATATACTCCGATAACAGTTCCAAAAAGACCAATAAAAGGGCTAAGATTAGCAATTGAAGCCAAAAAATTTTGACCAAATTGCAAACGATCTTTGTAAGACTCAAAAATTAAAGCCAATTTTTTACCAATTATCTCTTCATTTTGCCCGCTAGACAGCAAAGAAATCGCCTCATTCAACAATTTGTGAGAATTTGATTTTAGAGCAAAAAATTCAGACCTAAAAAAGAAAAATTTCCTAAAAATCAGAAACCAACTTGCGAAAGAAATTAAAATTAACACCAAAAAAACTAGCGACAGCAACCAATGCTGATGCAGCAAAATCTCTTTAAAATTCATTTTTATTTAGTTTGAAGGTTACAGGAACTAGAACTGAAGAAGAAATAAATTGGCCAAATTTTTTAGCTGGAATAAATTGCCATTTTTTTATGGCATCAATCGCCGCCTTATCAAGCAAAGGATGAGAGCTTGATTGAACAAGATCAACTCTTGCGACCAAACCATTGGATTCAACAAAAACTTCAAGCAAAACTTGCCCTTCATCGCCACGCTTTCTTGAAATTTTCGGATATTGCGGTTGCTCATTATTTAAACTTTCATGTTCAAAAATCACTCCCGATGAAGAATTTGAATCAATATTTTCCTTTGAAATATCGGCTTTATCAGATTTTTCTGCCAAAATTTCTTTATCGTTTTTTGTAAATTCTTGCGTAATTAACTTCTCAGAATCTTTAGAAAAATCGGCTGAGATCAGTTTGAAATTAGAACCAACCGAAAAATCAGAGATTTTTAATTCTGGTTTTGAAATTGAACAGAAAGCCAAAATAGCCAATAAATGCAGCAAAATAGCACATAAAATGGATTCAAAGTTTTTTTCCTGATGCGAAAAAATTCCAATTTTTACCATAAATTAAAATTCCGAAATTAGAGAAATTTTAAAAGCCCGCGGCGAACCTGGGCTAAGATTGTTGTTATTGTGCGCTGATTGAATATAGCCGCGATTGAGTAAATTTTCTAAATTAGCCTGAAGGCGGTAAGAATTATTTATCTTATAATAAACCGCCGCATCAAATCGATTAAAACCCTTCAATCTCACGCTATTATCAGCACCAGCGAATTGATCTGATTGATTAATAAAGCCCAAGGCCGCAGCCCATTTTTTGCTAAAATCATATTTGTTCCAAATAGAAATTCTTTGGCGAGGAGTCATTGCAATCTTTTTGCCCTTCGTTGCCACGCTTGTATCCTTTAAAATGGAGGCGTTTTGAAGCGTATATCCAGAAATTATTTGCCAAGCGGTATTAATTTTGCCACTTAGCGAAACTTCTAAACCTTTGGTACGAGACTCTCCATTTGTTAAATAAAAGCCCGATCCACTTGGATCTAAAATTTTGCTATTAGTTCTATCTAAAACAAATAAAGCCGCTGAACCATTCATTTTAGGACTTATATCCCACTTCGCACCAATTTCATAATTCTCCAACTTTTCCGGCTTCAACAAAGATGTTTTTGAATCCAAACTAACAAATTGCTCACCAGAACTTGGTAAATAACTCACGCTGTAACCACCGTAAAAAGAGAGATTTTCTTGCGGCTTCAGAACCAATCCAAAGCGCGGCGATATCATTGAATCAATTCTGGAATACCTGCTGCCGCTATTATTATCATCAATATTAACGCCAAATCTATCAAAACGAAGTCCAGCAATTAATTGTAAATATTTACTAATCTCGATCTGATCTTGAGCATAAGCCGCATAAACCCAAACATCAGAAATTGTATTATTTGCACCAGATTCGGCGCGATAAGTTACAGAGGTAAAATCAAGAGGATCGTCAATCGCAACATTTATTGAGCTTGTAGAATCATTAAAATAACCGTTTTTACGCAAATTTTCTGTCCTCTGATTGGTTAATTCAGAGCCAATCAAAAGTTGATGTTGCAATGAACCAGTAAGAAATTTTTTCGTTAAATCGGTTTGATTGGTAAAATTATTTCGCTGAGTTTCGTCGGAATAAGCCTTTAATGTTAAGACTTGCGAGCTACTAGCAGAAACATAAACATTCTGATAATATTTTGAGTTTACGCCATATTTTGTAAAATTTCTTAGCTTCAAACTTGAATCAAATTCATGATTTAAGTCAGCATAAATAGAATTTATCTGCGCATCAGCGTTATTTTGCTCAGGATTTCCAAAAAATGTCGAATATTTTGTTTTATAAGCATAGCCGTTAGAAGAAGGAATTCCGCGATCCGTAAGCCTATTATCAGAAAAATTTTCATAACCCAACTTTAAATCAGTATCTTCGTTAAAAATGCTAATAGTTGGACTAAATCCATAACGCTCAAAATTCACATATTTGCGATAAGAATTAGATTTTTCATAAAAGGAATTTAAGCGAATTGCCATTTTATCATCAAACTTATCACTTAAATCAAATTCAGCCCTTCTATTATCAAAAGATCCGCCAGAAATAGTTAAATTTTTTCTTTTTTTGCCGTCAGCAACTTTTGTAAGACGATTAACAACGCCACCACTTCCTCCGCGACCAAAAGCCAAAGCATTCGAACCCTTTAAAAACTCAATTTTCTCAATATTGTAAAAATCTCGTAAATACTGCAAATCATCGCGCGCACCATCAACGAAAAAATCAGAATTTGTTGAATTTCCTCGAATAGTAATTTGATCTCTATGCCCTTCACCTTGCTGAATATTAACGCCAGCAACATATCTTAGAGCGCCTTCCATATTAGAAATATTTTGGTCACGAATTTGATCTTGCGTAACAATCGCAATAGACTGCGGAATATTAATTAATCTGGTTTCTGTTTTAGTTGAGCTGCGTGAGAAATTAGCGCGATATCCATCAATATCAAAATTACCTTCATAATCAGCGGTAACCAAAATCTCAGAAATTTGCCTCTTATCGCCATAATGATAATCTTTCGCGTTAGCAAAATCAAAAAAAGATGAAACCAAGCAAAAAAATGTAGTAACGGGTAAATTTATTCTCACTTGAGTAATGTTTGAAAAATATTTGCCCAACCAATTCATTTTCTTAATTCACTAAAAAATAACTTAAAATAATATTTATTTCCTCAATTAGCTCAATTTACATAAATATTTTTAGATTTTTTAGCAAAATCTTATTCAAATCTCTTAAAAAAGAAAATAATCTAAAAAGCTCAAATTAGGAATAATTTTCTAAAATATGTAAATGTAAAAAATTCTTTATAAGAATGATTATCACTAATCTATAAATCAATTATTTTTATCGGAATTATCGAACACTATTAACCGGATCTTTTTTTCAAAAATATTTTAGGCAATAAAAAACCCCTCTAAAGAAATCTTTAAAGGGGTTTTTCTTTTTTGATTCTAGAAAATAATTACATATTTTCAGAAATATATTTAACCGCACTTCCAACGGTAGTAATTTTTTCAGCAGCTTCATCAGGAATTTCAATTCCAAACTCTTCTTCAAAAGCCATTACTAACTCAACTTGATCTAAGCTATCAGCTCCAAGATCATCAATAAAATTTGCAGTTTCAGTAACTTTTGCTTCTTCAGCACCCAAGTGATTAATGATGATTTTTTTTACTCTGTCAAAAATCTCGTTGTTGTTAGTCATAAAATTTTTATTTTGTTAGTAAAGATAGGTTAAAAATAACAAACCTATTAAAGAAGAGAGCTTCCTAGAAGCTCGGGGGCGCGCAAGCTAAATAACGATATTTAAATAGCAAATAGAAAACTACCAAATATTTCACGCCTTACTAGCGCATAATCGACATCATTTTTTGTTCGTAATTTTCTCGCCCCTCAATAAAAGAAAGCCAAGAAAAAGAGCCTAAAAATTTTCTTAAAAAACCCTCATCATCTTTAATTAAATCAACTTTCACGACTGGAGTTCGCTTTATATCGATATTCTTTTGCGATAAATATTTTAAAGCTTGTTCTTCACCACCAATTTCATCAACTAAACCAACAGCTAAAGCTTGTCTGCCAGTAAAAACTCTACCATCAAAAATAATATTCTGGGCTTTTGGATTTAACTTACCCGCCCTTCTTTCTTTTACTAAATCAGCAAAAAAACCAAATGAGTCATTTATTGAATCTTGAATTACCTTATCAACCACCAAAGAAGGCTTTTCAAATGGCGATGGACTTCCTTTTAATGGCGATGATTTATAAGTATTAAATTCAACACCAATTTTATTAGCCAATTCCGCCACATTTGGCGATTCCATCAACACACCAATAGAGCCAGTTAAAGTTCCATTATGCGCAATTATGTGATCAGAAGCTATTGCCGCCATATAACCGCCAGAAGCTGCAACCGATTTCATCACAACTACAATTGGCTTTACCGTAGCAATTTTTCGCAATTCATTGAACAAAATTTCGCTTCCAACTATTCCGCCACCAGGACTGTTTATATTAACTATTACAGCTTTAACTGAATTATTTTCTGATAACTCTTTTAGAATTTCGCTACGATTATCATCTTCAAAAATTACTCCACTAATTTCAATTTTAACAATTGAATCAGTAACAACACTACGATCAATATTGCCGCCAAACAAAAATCTAAAACAAAGTAAAAATGAAAACATCGATACAATTAATGCGATGTTTTTCCATTTATGTAACTTTGCCTTCAGATGTAGTAAGGCAGCAATATGATCAGACATTTTACTCTTTAGATTCTTTACTTACAGAAAGAGATTCCAAAACATCACCAGCTATACTGCCGATTGTTGCGCCACTTTCTGAAGGAGAATAAATATGAGCTTCTCTTTCATCGCTTTCCATGTCCTTAATGGAAAGAAGAAGTTTTCCAGTAACTTTATTAAATAAAGTAACTTTTGCCTCAACTCTATCACCAATTTCAAATTTCTCAGTTTTTTGATCTTGTTTATTATTTGAAAGATCCAGTCTTTTAATAATGGCTTTCAAGCCGCTATCAAGCTCAACTTCCAAGAAATCTTTTTTAACATTCAAGACAACACAAGAAACTATTGAGCCATCCACAATTTTATTTAGATCATCTTTGAATGCAGTACTATCAAGCTGTCTAACTCCAAGACTGATACGCTCTTTTTCATAATTACTGCCCAAAATCATAACTTTGATTTTTTCATCTTTCTTAAATTTCTTCAAAATTTCTTCTGGAGAACCTTCTGATGAAATATCAGAAACATGAACCAAACCGTCAACTCCACTATCAAATCCAACAAAAAGACCGAATTCAGTGAAATTTCTAACAACACCCTCAACAACATCACCAACTTGATGCTTCTCAGAAAAGGCCTGCCAAGGATTCTTCTCGCATTGCTTCATACCAAGAGAAATGCGGTGATTTTGTGAATTAATATCCAAAATCATCACCTCAACTTCTTGACCAGCAGCAATTGATTTACTTGGGGTTGAGTTATTTTTTAACCAACTCATTTCAGAAATATGAACTAAGCCTTCAATGCCAGTTTCAATTTCAACAAAAGCGCCATAAGTTGTAATGTTTGTAACTTTACCTTTCACAACAGCGCCAACTGGATATCTTTGCGCAATAGATTCCCAAGGATTTTGTTGAAGTTGCTTCATACCAAGAGAAATTCTTTTGGTTGATTCATCATATTTAATGACTTGAACCTTAACTTCTTGACCAACTTTCAAAACTTCAGATGGATGTCTAACGCGGCACCAAGAAATATCAGTCAAATGCAATAATCCATCAAAAGAACCGAAATCAATGAAAGCGCCGTAATCGGTGATATTTTTTACGATACCATCTAAAGCATCGCCAACTCTGATTGTTGAAAGCAATTTTTCTTTCTCAACATTGCGCTGAGATTCAAGAATTGCACGACGAGAAACAACAACATTTCCACGAATTTCGTCAATTTTTAAAACTTGTAATTTTTCAACTTTGTTAACCAAGAAAGTATCATCAGCCAAAAGCATTGTATCAACTTGACTTCTAGGAAGGAAGCAAGTGATTCCATTAACATCAACAGCAAATCCACCTTTTACTTTACCAATAATTTTGCCTTCGATTGTAGTTTTATCTTCTAAGCAATTTTTTAAGAAGTGCCAATTATTATATCGTCTAGCATTGTCACGACTAATTATTAACTCGCCTCTTTTGTTTTCTAAGCGTTCAAGAAATACATCAACAACATCGCCTTCGTTAACTTCACCATCTCTTTTAAATTCAGCAATATCAATAAATCCAACTGATTTTGCACCGATATCAACTGCAACGCCTTTGTCGGAAATTCCAACAATTACGCCTTTTACAACATTGCCTTCAACAAGTTTTTGACTGTCTTTTTCGTATTCTTCGAACAGTTCAGCAAAATTTTCTGATGCAAAAGGATTTTCTAGTTCTTGAGATTTTTGTGTCATAAATAATAAAAAAGCTCACGCCCGCAAAGCAAACGCAGCCTTGAGTTTAGGGTTAATAATACAAAGGCAATTTATATACTAAACAGCCTCTCCAAAAAGGAGGGCGCAACATAGAAAGAACGATTTTAGAATCAAGATCAGCGAAGAAAAATATTGAGGCAAAAAAAATCACTTTTAAAAATAACCTACTATTTTAGTCAGTAATTCATTAATCATCATAAATGATTCTCACAACAAAAGGGCGCTATGCCGTTACGGCAGTAATAGAAATCGCCAATTCAAATGCTAATAATCCAATCTCACTTCTAACAATTTCGCAGCGTCAAAACATTTCTCTTTCCTATCTAGAGCAGATTTTTTCGCGCCTCAAAAAAACCGGAATTGTAAAGTCAATAAAAGGTCCTGGAGGCGGTTATATTTTAGCAAGAAATCGTGGCGAAATCACAATTGCAGAAATCATCAAAGCGATTGGTGAGCCCATTAAAATTACTCGCTGCGGCAATGTTGAGAAAAGCTGCATCGCCAGTAATAGCAAATGCCAAACTCATAAATTATGGCATGGTTTGGAAAATAAAATTTACGAATATCTCAGCTCAATTTCTTTAGAGGAAACCTGCAAATGATCTATTTTGACAACAACTCTACCACCAAAATTGCTCAAGAAGTTTTGGCAAAAATGACCGAAATTTATCAGCTACCATTAAATTCTTCAGCCTCTCATCAATTAGGTCGCCAAGGAAATGTAATTTTAGAAGAAGCGCGCAATTCAGTAAAAGAACTACTAAACGCAGAAAATTACGAAATAATTTTTACCGCCGGCTCAACCGAAGCTAATAATACCGTGATTTGTGGCGCCGAAGCTGAAACGGTTTTACTTTGCGGAATTGAACATGCTTCGGTTTACAGTTGCAGGCCGCAAAATCGTGAATTTATCGAAATTGCTGCAACGCAAGAAGGTCAAATTGATCTAAAAGATTTAGAGCAAAAACTTGAAAATCTTGCCGGCAAAAAAATTTTATTATGCCTCATGTTTGCAAATAATGAAACTGGCGTAATTCAGCCAATCAAAGAAGCAGCAAAATTAATTCATCAAAAAGGCGGATTGATTCACTGCGATTTAGTTCAAGGAACCGCAAAAATTGCTATCAACCTTGAAGATTTAAACATTGATTACGCCTCAATTTCAGCTCATAAAATTCACGGCCCTCAAGGAGTTGGAGCGCTTTTAATGCGCAAAGGCCTTGATTTAAAACCGCTTTTGGTTGGCGGAAAACAAGAAAAATCAAAACGCGCTGGAACCACAAATTTGGCTGGAATTGCCGGATTTGGCATGGCTTGCAAAATCGCCAAGGAAAATATGAAAAAATATTCTGAGGTGAAAAATTTGCGCGATTTTCTTGAAAATGAACTCATCAAAATTGCTGGCGATAATGTAAAATTCATCGCTCGCGAAAGTAATCGACTGCCAAATACCAGCTTTATTTCGCTAAAAAACTTCGATTCTCAAACGCAGCTAATGAATTTCGATCTTAATGGAATATGTGTAAGCGCTGGCGCAACCTGCTCTTCTGGCTCAATAATTGGATCGAGAGTTCTCAAGACTATGAATATTTCTCCCGAATTTTTAAATGGCGCAGTCCGAGTCAGCCTCAGCTACGAAAATAACAAATCAGAAGTTGAGCAGTTTATTCAAGTTTGGGGCGATTTTTATCAAAAAAATTTTAAAGGTTAAAATGACAATTAAATTACCAATTTATCTCGACTATCAAGCTACAACGCCAATGGATCCACGCGTTATCGAAGCCATGATTGAATGCATGAAAAATGACTTTGGAAATCCACATTCAAGAACACATTCCTACGGATGGAAAAGTGAAGAATTGATCGAAATTGCGCGCAAAAAAATTGCCAACCTAATTAATGCCGAAGAAAAAGAGATATTTTTTACCTCTGGCGCCACGGAATCAAATAATTTAGCCCTTAAAGGCGTTGCAAATTTCTACAAAGCAACTGGAAAAAATCACATTATCACCGTTACCACTGAACATAAATGCGTGATAAATTCAGCTCGTGACCTTGAGCAAGAAGGTTTTGAAACAACATTTCTTCCCGTACAAAAAAATGGTCTAATTGACTTAGCGCAACTTGAAAAAGCCATTACCGACAAAACCTGCTTGGTTTCAATAATGGCCGTTAATAACGAAATTGGCGTCATTCAGCCTCTCAAAAAAATTGGCGCCTTATGTCGTCAAAAAGGTGTATTTTTTCACACCGATGCTGCACAAGCTTTTGGCAAAATTCCTCTCGATGTAAATGAAATGAATATCGATTTAATGAGCATTTCTGGTCATAAAATTTACGGGCCAAAAGGAATTGGAGCGATTTTTATTCGCCGCAAACCAAGAGTTCGTATCAAGCCAATTTTTTCTGGCGGCGGACAAGAGCGCGGAATAAGAGCTGGAACTTTAGCAACTCCATTAATCGTTGGACTTGGAGTTGCTGCTGAAATTGCTCAAAATGAAATGGCCAAAGATCATGCTCACATCAAAAAATTAAGCGACAAACTTTACGCCGGAATCACGAAGCAAAAGCATGTTTATCTAAATGGTGACAAAGAAAATCGCTATATTGGCAACTTAAATTTCTCTTTTGCTGGAATCGAAGGAGAATCAATGATTATGGCGCTTAAAGATTTAGCAGTTTCAAGCGGATCAGCCTGCACCTCATCTTCACTTGAACCTTCTTATGTTTTGCATTCGCTTGGCGTTGAAGATGAATTAGCGCACACTTCAATTCGCTTTGGAATTGGACGCTTCACCACCGAAGAAGAAATCGATTACGCCATCAATTTACTGCAAAATAAAATCCAGAAACTGCGCGATTTAAGCCCACTTTGGGAAATGATCGAAGAAGGAATTGACCTAAAAAGCATTAATTGGAAGGCGCATTAAAAATCACAAATTCAACAAAATAATCAAAAACATGGCATATTCACAAAAACTTTTAGATCACTACGAAAATCCTCAAAATGTTGGCTCTTTCGCCAAAGAAGAAAAAAATGTCGGAACTGGATTAGTTGGTGCTCCAGCCTGCGGCGATGTAATGAAACTACAAATTAAAGTTTCTGAAGATGGCGTAATTGAAGATGCGAAATTCAAAACTTTTGGCTGCGGATCAGCAATAGCTTCAAGTTCATTAGCAACCGAATGGATTAAAGGGCGAAATATCAGCGATGCCGCCAAAATTACAAATAAAGAAATCGCCGATGAATTGTCATTACCACCAGTAAAAATTCATTGTTCAGTTTTGGCAGAAGAAGCGATTAAAGCCGCAATCGAAGATTACAAAAAACACAAAAATAGCTAAACGCGATGGCTTTTAATTTTTCATCTTTAGGCAATCCAATCGTTGATTATGTCAAAATAACCGATGAAGCCTTTACGCAAATTAAAGATTTACTAAAAGAAAGATCTGAACCTTGCGAAGGAATTCGCGTTGGCGTTAGAACTCGCGGCTGTTCTGGCATGAGCTATACAATTGAATATGCCTTAAAAGATAAAAATATCACAAAATTTGACGATGTTGTAATTCGCGAAGGAATTTCAATTTTTATCGACCCAAAAGCGTCAATGTTTTTAATTGGCAGCCAAATGATTTTTAAAAGCGATGAAATTAACTCAGGCTTTGATTTTATAAATCCAAACGAAAAAGGCCGTTGCGGCTGCGGAGAATCATTCAAAGCCTAAAATTATGAAAAATCATTTCGACATTTTTTCCCTTCCAACTGCCTTTGAAATAAATCTCGATGAATTGGAAAAAAAATATCTCGAATTTCAGCGAAATTTTCATCCCGATAATTTCAGCGGCGCAGATATTGAAAAATCAATCGCCATAAATGAAGCCTATGAAATTTTAAAAAATGATTTGCGCCGCGCTTCTCATATTTTACAACTCAACAACATTGACTTAGAAAATGATTCAACAGCTCCAAAGGTTGACAGCGCAACGCTTTATGAAGTTTTAGAATTACGCGAACAAATTTTTACAAATAACGCGACGGAAATTGGAAATTTAAAAAAAGATTTAAGCGAAAAAATAAAATATTTAATCAACGAAACCGCTAAAAAGCTTCAAAATAAAGAGTTTGGGGCCGCATCTCAAATTTTAATAAAAGCAAAATATTTCGATAAAACTCTGCAAGATCTGAAAAGAAAAAAATAAAATGGCCTTAATAAAAATTTCCGAACCAATAACAGAATCGGATCAAAAGCAAGCGACAGAAACTGTTGTTGGCATTGATTTAGGAACCACAAATTCACTCATTGCAATTATTGAAAATGAAAAAGTTCGATTTTTTGCTGATGAAAAAGGTAAAGAACTCATTCCATCATTAGTTACTTACAATGATGTAGAAATCAGATCAATTAAGCGCCTAATGGGCAAAGGTTATGAGGATGTGAAAAATCTTGAATTAGCTTTTAAACTAAACCCACAAAACAGCGAAAAAGAAGCTCTGCAAATCGTTATTGGCGAAAATAAAATTACTCCAGCGCAAATCTCTTCCTATATTCTAAATTATCTAAAAACTTTAGCCGAAGAAACTTTAAAAACCGAAATAAAGAAAGCCGTAATTACAGTTCCGGCTCACTTTGACGAAGCGGCAAAAAACGCCACCAAACTCGCTGCAAATTTAGCCGGATTAGAAGTTTTAAGACTTATAAATGAACCAACTGCTGCGGCTTTAGCTTACGGACTTGATAACGCCGCCGAGGGAATTTACTGCGTTTTTGATTTAGGCGGCGGAACTTTCGATGTATCAATTTTGCGAATGCAAAAAGGGGTTTTTAAAGTTTTAGGAGTTTCTGGCGATAACGCTCTTGGCGGAGATGATTTTGATGAAGAAATTGCAAAACATTTAAATATTTCCACTCTCGATGCGCGCAAAATTAAAGAAAAATTATCATCGCAAAACTCTTTCGATAATTTTTCGCGAATAGAATTTGAAAAATTGATTGCCGAAAAAATCGACAAAACCGTTACCTTAACCACAAATTTAATTGAAGATTTAGAGTTAGAAATTGACGAAATTAAAGGCGTTATTTTAGTTGGCGGATCAACCAGAATTCCGTTAATCAAAGAAAAACTTGTAGCGATATTTGGCGAACAAAAAATTCTCAATAAACTTGATCCAGATCGCATTGTTGCAGCTGGCGCCGCTTGGCAAGCTTATAACTTAAGTGGCAATTCTGCAAATTTATTACTTGATGTCGTTCCTCTTTCTTTAGGAATAGAAATGATGGGCGGAATTGTTGACAAAATAATCATGCGCAACTCAACAATCCCAATGTCTGCAACAAAAGAATTTACAACTTATGCCGATAATCAAAGCGGCATGAAATTGCACATCGTGCAAGGCGAGCGTGAATTAGCGCAAGATTGTAGATCTTTAGCCGAATTTGAAATTAAAAAAATTCCCGCCATGAAAGCTGGAATGGCGCGCATCGCCGTTACTTTCAAAATTGATGCTGACGGACTTTTAACCGTTACCGCCAAAGAAAAATATACTGGCGAAGTTCAAGAGATTATCGTTAAACCTTCTTACGGAATTGATGAAAATGAAGTGAAGAAAATGCTTCTTGATTCGTTAAAAAATTCAAAATTTGACATGGAAAATCGCCTTCTAATTCAGGCTATTACTGATGCCAAACATGATATTGATATTTTGAAGAAAGATTTATCAATAATTGAAGATGAAGTTTCAGAAGCCGAAAAAATTGAAATTAATCAAAAAATTAACGAATTAGAAAAACTAATTTCTGAAAAAAATTCGCGTGATGCAATTATTGCAGCGCAAGAAAATTTGAGCAAAGCCGCAGAAAGTTTGATTTTACAAAAAGTTAATGCGGCTCTGAAAGAAAAAGTTGCTGGCAAAAAAGTTGATGAATTTTAACGCTTTAATTCACTAACCATTGCAAGAAAAGCCAAATAAAAAAAGCCAAGAACCCGTAAAATCAAAGTTCTTGGCTTAATTTTTACACGCTATTTGGCAAAAATTTACTTTTTCGCGCGCTCAATTCCTTCTTGAATTAAATCTTTAGCTTTTTGCGCCCCTTCAAAACCCTTAACTTTCACCCATTTACCCTTTTCAAGACCTTTGTAATTCTCAAAAAAATGACGAATTTTATTCACCAAAGTTTCAGGCAATTGCTCGTAAGATTCGATATTTTCATATTGCGAATTGAGCTTTTTTCCGGGAACGGCGATTATTTTTTCATCCATTCCTTTCTCGTCTTCCATAATTAAAACTCCAACTGGTTTAGCCGAAATTACAGCACCAGGAACAACTGGATAATCAGAAACAACCAAAACATCACAAGGATCGCCATCATCCGACAAGGTATTTGGCACAAAGCCATAATTACAAGGGTAGAACATTGGAGTTGCCACAAAACGATCCACAAAAATTGCCCCAGAATCCTTGTCCATTTCATATTTCACCGGATCGGCATTCATTGGAACTTCGATGATAACATTAACATAATTTGGCGCGTCTTTGCCAATTGCGATTTTTGAAATATCCATAAGTTAAAAATAAATTAAATTGAAGAACATGATTGAAATATTGAAACGCTAAAAACTTTTCACGCCAAAAAACTCAGCGCTTTAATTAATCTCAAGAATTACTGCCCCACCTTGTCCGCCACCAATACAAAGCGATGCAAGACCACGATTTTTACCACGACGCTTCAACTCACGAAGCAAATGAATAATGATTCTAGCTCCCGACATTCCAACTGGATGACCAAGCGCAATTCCACCACCATTAACATTCAAGATCTCATCTTTTAATTCACCAAAAGCCGGCAAATTGAAGTGTTTTTGGCAAAATTCTTCTGAGGCGAAAGCGCGCTGACAGCCTATAACTTGCGCCGCAAATGCTTCATTAATCTCAAATAAATCAATATCTTTTAGGCTTAAACCAGTTTTATCGAATAATTTTTTAGCTGCAAAAACCGGACCCAAACCCATCCTAGAAGGATCAAGACCAGCATAAGCAAAATCACGAATATAACCCAAAACTTCTAAACCTAATTCTTTTGCTTTTGATTCGCTCATTAAAACCGCAAAAGCCGCGCCATCAGTAATTTGAGAAGAGTTTCCAACAGTAACAGTTCCGGTAACTTTTTCAAAATATGGTTTTAATTTTGCCAAAGCTTCAATTGTTTGACCTTTGCGCACACCTTCATCTTCTTCGATCATCTGCGAATTATTTTCATCGCCATTAAAAACTGGAATTATTTCTTCTTTAAAAATTCCCGAATTAATCGCCAACTCAGCTTTATGATGCGATTTTAAAGAAAAATGATCTTGCTCTTCACGAGTAATGGCAAAATCCTTAGCCACATTTTCTGCCGTACAACCCATAATTAATCCAGAAATTGGGTCGGTTAAACCTTGCACCACACCAACAATTGGATTCAAAAAACCCAATCTAAAAGATAAAATTGTCTGAATTTTCTGCCCAAAAGTTTTTGATTTTGCTAAATTAGCAAAAAATTTGGTCATTTTTTTACCAAAAATAAGCGGAAAATTACTCATCGACTCAACCCCGCCAGCAAGAATAATTTCAGCCTCGCCATTCTGAATTTTCGACATCGCCGAAGTCATTGCTTCCATGCCAGAAGCACAATTTCGATGAACAGTAAAAGCCGGAATATTTTCTGGCAAACCAGCTTTTAACATTATTACGCGAGAAATATTGGCCGCATCTGCTGGCTGCCCACAATTTCCAATAATTACTTCATCAATTTTGTTTGGATCAATTTTTGACCTAATCAACACCTCTTTTGCAATTCTAGCCCCTAAATCGTGAGCGGAAATATTTTTTAAAACCCCTCCAGCTTTACCCATAGGAGAGCGATAACCAGCAACTAGCGCGATGCGTTCTTTCATAAATTAAGATTGAGATTGAGATTTAAATTGGGAATTTGTCCAGATGATAACATTTTTTAAATTCCATTATTTAAATCACAAACCCAATGCTAAACGAAGAAATCATTAAATTTGCCAATTATTTAGCCGACATTTCGCAGCCCATCGCACAAAAATATTACCGCCTCAATAATGGTGAAATTTCCAAAGAAGATGATTCTCCCGTAACAAAAGCTGATCGTGAAATTGAAGAAATTATTCGCCAAAAAATTAGCCAAAAATTTCCAGATCATGGCATAATTGGTGAAGAATTTGGCGATATTAAAACCGATGCCGAATTTGTGTGGATTCTTGATCCAATTGACGGAACTTCGTCTTTCATTGTTGGCCGACCGACATTTGGCACTCTTATTTCCTTAACTTACCAAGGAAAGGCCATTTTAGGAATCATGAATCAACCAATAACTAATGAACGCTGGATTGGAATCGCCGGAAATGGCAGCTATTTTAACGGCAAAAAAATTAGAAGCCGAAATTGTGTAGAAATTGAAAATTCGGTTATGTGTTCAAGCTCGTCTTTTCACTTCAAAAATGATGATGAGCTAATTTTAAAAAAACTTTCCGCCGCAACAAAATATCAAAAAATTGGCGGAATTATTTATGGCGGAGATTGCTATTCTTACGCCTGCCTCGCTTCTGGATTTGTTGACATTGTGATTGATCCGGGTTTGAAAGTTTATGATTATGCCGCACTAATTCCAATTATTGAAATGGCTGGCGGCGTTGTAAGCGATTGGCACGGAAAAGATTTAGAACTAAAATCAAATGTTAAATTGCTCGCAAGCGCCAATGCAGAATTGCATCAAAAGGCGCTAAAAATCATCAATGACTAAAATGAACAGCGCCAACATAAAACACGACGCCGGTGGAAAATCTCGTCCATTATGGCCAGCTGATTCCAAAATCAGCGCGGTTTTTTCTGAGTGTCAGCAATACCGTTATCAACTTCGTGAAATCTGGGATGAATCAAAACCCTTGGCCATGTGGCTTTTGATGAATCCAAGTGTAGCCTGTATTGATTATGCTGATCCAACTTTGATTCGAACTGGAAAGTTTGCGCGCTCTTGGGGTTATGGCGGACAATTAGTCGCCAATGTTCATGCTTATCGTGCAACTGATAAAAACAGACTGCTCGAAGTAAAAGATCCAATCGGTCCCAAAAATGATGAGATGATTCTGCAAATGGCCAGTGAAGCCAAAATCATTGTATTAGCTTTCGGACAACCGCCAAAGAAACTAAAATTACGCGGCCAAGAGTTAATCAATCTGCTAAAACACCACTGCGGACTTTCTTATTTGCGACTCTCAAAAGATGGAACACCAAGCCATCCTCTTTATTTGCCATCGGATCTGACGCCTAAACCTTACACCATCAATTTTGATTAATTTGAGAAAGTTTATTTAGAATTAGGCTCCGTTTTTTTCCAATTAGGTAAAAATATAAAATTGGAATTACGAATCTACTAAGCAAAGTGGCGGCAATTTCTCCAAAAATTAAACTAACGGCAAAACCGCCAAAAATTGGGTCGGAGAGCATGATTAAGCTGCCAAAAATTACCGCCGCCGCCGTTAACAACATTGGGCGAAAGCGTAAAATTCCAGCACTAATAACTGCTTCTTTTAGCGCAATTCCTTGCCGCATTCTTTGTTCAGTGAAATCAATTAAAATGATTGAATTGCGTACAATTATTCCAGCGCCAGCCATAAAGCCAATCATTGACGGAGCGGTAAAATATGAATTGGTTAAAGCATGTCCAATCATCACGCCAATTAAACTAATTGGAATTGGCGCTAAAATTATGATTGGAACCGAAAAGCTGCGAAATTTTATTAAGATTAAAATATAAATTGCCGCTATTGCAAAAATAAAGGCAGTGCCAAGATCACGAAACACTTCAAGCGTGATAAATATTTCGCCATCCCATTTCAAGATTGGCTGATCAAAATTCCATGGCAGCGACATAAAACGCGTTTGGTAATTTTTAAGCTTTTCGGCAAGTTTTGAAATTGCATAAACCGGCGCTTCTTCTGAGCCAGAAAGTTCAGCGGTCACATAATTTACGGGCATCAGATTTTTACGATGCAGAATTTCAGATTCTTGATTTTTTGACTCTTTTAGAACGCTTTCGGCTTTCACAATTCCCGATTGCATCGAGGTAATTTTAATGGCTGAAAATGGATTTTTTGCGGCACGAATTTCTTTTGGAAAAGATAAGGTTACGCCAATTTCTTCAGGAGCCGAGGCTTCATTTAAAATACCAAGTTGATTTTCAGAAAATAACAAAGCGGCGGAATTGGCAATTTGAGCGGCACTAATTCCTAAAGTTCCGCCATTTTCATAATCAAACTGATAAATTTGACGCTGGCGCGGTGCGCGCAATGAGCTGTCAAGATCGACAATAGTTGGCTCGCTAGCAAAAATATCACGAATTTCGGCGGTAATTTCATTACGCTTTTCCTGATTTTTAGCATAAATTTCTGCAACTAATGTTGCCATTACTGGTGGCCCCGGTGGAATTTCAAGAATTTTTGTAATTGCATGATTTTCTTCGGCAAATTTCTGAATTTGTGGACGCAAAGATTCAATAATTTCATGGCTTGAAGCTTGCCTTTGATGCTTATTAGTTAAAACAATTTGCAAATCTGACATATAATCGGCTTGGCGCAAAAAACTGTGCTTTACCATGCCAGAAAATGAAAATGGCGCTGGTTCGCCAGAGAAAATCTGCACTTTTAAAATGTCAGAATTTTTTACCAATTCTTTGGCAAGTTTTTGAGCTAATTTATGATTTTCTTCCAAAGGCGTGCCATTTGGGAAATCTAAAGTAATTTGAAATTCAGTTTTATTGTCGAAAGGCAGCATTTTTACTTTCACTGCTTTAAAATAAACCAAACTCAGCGAAGCAATAAAAAGCGCGGCAATCATCGCTAAAAATTTCAGCGCTGAAATTTTGTGATCGATTAGCTTGTGAATGATGCGATTGTAAAGGTTATCGAGATAAGAAAGTTTGGCTTCGTCTTGCGCATTGTGCGTTTTTTTCAAAAGACGAACGGCGGCCCAAGGCGTCACTACAAAGGCAACTAATAGTGAAAAAATCATGGCGAAGCTTGAACCAACTGGAATTGGTTTCATGTAAGGCCCCATTAAGCCTTGAACAAAACTCATCGGCAAAATCGCAAAAATTACTGCGAAAGTTGCCAAAATTGTTGAACCGCCAATTTCTGAAACGGCTCTAATTGCTGTTTTGCGAAGGTTTGAGTCGCGATCTTGAGAAAAATGGCGTTCGATATTTTCAACCACCACAATTGCATCATCAACCAAAATTCCGATAGCGAAAACTAGGGCGAACAAAGTGACGCGATTCAGCGTATATCCTAGAAAATAAAAGGATGCGAGCGTTAAAGCTAAGGTTACAGGAATTGCGATTGCAACAACCAAAGCGGCGCGAAAACCCATAAATAAAGCGATTAAGAGCGAAACCAAAATTGTGGCGATGGCCAAATGAGTTATTAATTCATCTGTTTTTTCTTTAGCGCTGGCGCCGTAATTGCGAACTATGTCTAAGTGAATTTCTGAATTTTTTTCAATAAAACTTTCGGCGCGCTGCAAAATTTCTTGTGATAATTTTACGGCATTTGCGCCTTTGCGCTTTGAGAAGGAAAGTGAAACGGCATTCGCAACTTCAGAATTTTTGTTATAAATTGAAGATAGACGAACAATTTCCTCCGGCCCATCAGTTATTTTAGCGACATCTTTTAAACGAATTACGCGACCACCGAAAGAGCCAATTGCAACATTTTCAACATCTTTAGCGTTATTAAAACGGCCACCAACATCAATATCAAAAATTTCGGCGCTGCCCAAATTCTTTCCGGCTGGCAAGGTTAATTGATTATTTTTAATAGCTTCAGCGATTGCTAATATTGAAGCGCCACTTTGCAGCAATTTTTCTTTGTCGATAATTATTCGAACCGCGCGTTTTTGTCCGCCCAGAATTTCAATTTTATTAATATTAATTGTGCCAGAAAGTTCACGCGCAAGTGGTGCAATTGCTTGGCGTAATTCGTAATTTGATTTGTTGGCAGAAGAGAAAGTCAGAACTAAAAATGGCACATCGTCGATCGAATAAGATTCAACTTTTGATTCGCTGGCGTTGCTTGGCAGCGTTGATTTTGCGACCATCAATTTGTGATGAACGGCAAGCAAACTATTGTCGAGTGAGTGATTAACTTTGAAGCGAACGGTCACCAAACTTTGGTGCTTTTGACTTTGCGAATAAACATATTCCACGCCACTAATTCCCCACATGGCGCGCTCAATTTTTTCCGTCACTTTGCGCTCAATTTCTTGCGCCGAAAAGCCAACAGCTTGGGTTGTAATGTCGATCATCGGCACCACAATTTGCGGCTCTTCTTCTTTGGCGATAAAAAACACCGAAGCAAAACCCATCAAAATACTGACCAAAACAACAATTAGCGTGAGTTTTGAATTAGCTAAAAAGTAGTTGGAAAGACTTCCGACAATTCCGCGCTTTTCGTTCATTATTTTAATATTAATTATTCGACTTTTTTAAGAATTTCCGAAACATCAACTTGCTGCTTGGTTAGTTTTTTGGCGCGAAGTTCAATTAACTGCATCTCGGCGTTGGAAAGATAAACGAAGTTGTCGAGATATTTCATAATTGCGTCTGACAAGTTTGAGGCGCTGATGGCGCCGTTTCTGAATAGTTCTTTAGAGATTTTTACATTTTTAAACATCAACACATCGTTTTTATTCGCCAATTTTACTGCTTCTTCCAGCGTTTTTATTTGTGAATTAATATATTCAATTTCAGCGCGTTCATTTTGCTGTTGAGCTAGAAATTCGTGTTGAGAAGCTTTTGTTTTGTCTTGGGATATTGATTTATTATTGAAACTGAGCGGATCGTAAAATTCCCAATGTAAATTTAGGCCGGCGATGTAACCGCTTTGATTGGCGCGCGAACCATGAAATCGGTAGTTTTGTGCGTAAGCATTGATTTGTGGTAAATTTTTGGCATTATTAATTTGCTCTTCATTTTTAGCGGCATCGGCTTTGGCTTTAAGCGCAGAGCTTTTGAAAGAATATTTTTCAATTTCTGCGGAGCGCAAATATTTTTCAAAATATTGTGTTAATGGCTTATCAGAAACATTCCAATTTGAGTTATGTTTAAAACCAAGTTCGTTCAAAATTTGATAAAGTGCTTTGGTTTTTTCATCATTATCAGTTAAAAAAATTTGAGTTTTATTTTGCGAAGCTTGCAAAATCAAAGCTCCAGAATAGCCGACGGGATTATTCTCGTTTCCCAAAGAATATTTTTTTATGATTTCATCAATGTTGGTGGAAATTTTTTGCAGCTGTTCTTTTTGCTTTTTCAAACTAACCAAAGATAGATAAATAGCGGCTGCATGAGCATATTGCTCAATCTCAATTTGCTTTAAATTATATTTCCAAGAATTTGATAAATCTTTCGCCATTGCTTCGGAGGCAAGGCCAGATCCGCCTTGATAAATTGGCAAATTAACTCCAACTGCCGATTTTGTGAAATTATTGCTGCTAGTGGAATTAATAGCTGCAACATTAAAATCAGAAGCGCGAATAGATCTTTGATAAAGATTTCCGGTAAAATTTTTTGCGGGATCGTTTGTTTGATAAGTTGAATTTTCAACATACAAACTAGGCAACCAATGTTTCTCAGCTTGTTTCGCTTCTTTTTCAGCCGAATTAAGTAAATATTGCGCTGATTTTTTGGCGTCAGAATTTTGCATTATTTCCGTCAAAACTTCTTCAATTTCAATTTCTCGAGCCTCAATTTTTAGGCTAAAAAAAAGCAAAATTCCGACGGAAAGAAAGATTTTTTTCATTCTAAAAGAAATTTTTACTTTCGCCGCCAAATTTTTTGAAAATCCAAGCCATTGGACAAAATTTTGTGAAAGCCGATTGAAACATCATCAAGCCAACAAAAAGGCTCAAATAAATAAAATTTTGATTTAACAAAATTGCCAAAATGCAGCCAATTGCCACCAAAAAACCGGCAAATCCAAGAATTAATCTATCAATACTCATCTAATCATCGCTTAAAGTTTCATTGCCAGCGGCAATCCAAGCCAAAATTCCGCCTTTTAAATTATATATTTCGAGATTTGGATTTTCAGAAAGTAGTTTTTTGCATGCTGAAGCGCTTCTCATTCCTGATCGGCAATGAATTACCAATTTTTTGTCGCGACATTGGCAATTTTCGCAAGTGCAATTTTCGCAAGTGCAATTTGGATTTTTGCATTTTGCGTCGCTAATTTTTTCTAAACAAATTTTAGCCAAAGGAATTAGCTTTGCGCCTTCAATTCTAGAAGCTTCATTTTCTTCAATTTCGCGCACATCAATTAAAATTGCTTCGTTCTTTTCGAGCCATTTTTTTAGCGTTTCGCAATCAATTTCTTTTACTGGCGCAGAAAATAAATCAAAAATCATTTTAGTTTGTTAATTAGAGGTTGCTAATATTTAGAGCTTAATTACTTGCAGTAAATTAGATACAAAGTTGATAAAATTGCTTCCACTTCAATACTTTCAATTCGATAAAAAACTTCTTGTCCAACTTTCTTAGTTTCAACCAAATTAAGGGCGCGCATTTTTGCCAAATGTTGTGATAAAGCTGATTGCGAAAGACCAATAAAAGCTGATAATTCTCCAACTGTTTTTTCTGTTTTAAGTAAATAACAAAGAATCATTAAGCGTTTGGAATTAGCCAAAACTTTTAACATTGCCTCAGCTTTTTTAGAGTTTTTTTGCAGGCTTTCTAAATCTAGATTTTTAGTTTTTTTGTTAGCTGTTTTCACAAATTTTAAGAGGATAAATATTAGAATTTTCTAAATTAATGAAATATTATTTTTAATTTAACAATGATAAAAATTCTTCCAATTGAACTGCTGCAAATCATAAATTTTGTTTCAAAATTGCGTTTATTTTTCTTGTTTATCCGCTTGCACACTGCTTTGCCAAAAAGAAAATCCGGCATTTCCCAAAAAATAAATTTTCAACGAATCCATTAAATTAATTTTAAAAAAATTTTTATGAAAAAACCTGAACTTTTGCTTCCCGCAGGAAATTTGGATCGCTTAAAAACGGCAATTCTTTACGGCGCTGATGCGGTTTATTGCGGCACGCCAGATATGTCGCTGCGCGTCAAGTCGGCATTTAGTTTGGAAGATTTGGTTGAGGGCATTGAATATGCACATTCAAAGGGCAAAAAAGTTTATCTGACGCTCAATCTTTTTTCGCATAACAAAGACATCGAAAAACTGCCGCAATTCATCGAAACCGTACAAAAAGTGAAGCCAGATGGCTTGATTGTTTCTGATCCGGGAGTTTTTCAATTTGTCCGCGAACGCGCGCCAGAGTTGGAGTTGCATATCTCAACTCAAGCCAATGTTTGCTCATGGCTAACTGTTGATTTCTGGGAAAAGCAAGGCGCCAGTTTAGTGGTGATGGCGCGCGAAGTCAGCTTTGAGGAGCTCGCCGAAATTCGTCAAAAATGCCCAAATATAAAGATCGAAACTTTCATCCACGGTTCGATGTGCATGACTTATTCTGGTCGTTGCTTGCTTTCAAACTTTATGGCCGAACGCGGCGCCAATCAAGGCTCTTGCGCGCATTCTTGTCGTTGGGGTTACAAGCTAAAAATCAAACTCAAAGACAACTCGGAACACGAAATCGAAATCAACGAAGACAACAAAGATTTGTTCGACTTTTTCTTGGAAGAAGAAATTCGTCCAGGCGCGCTGATGCCTTTTGAAGAAGATGTGAGCGGCTCATATATCTTGAATTCAAAAGACTTGTGTTTGCTGCCAAAACTCGACGAATACATCAAAATCGGCCTTGATTCATTCAAGGTTGAAGGTCGCAACAAAACTGAGTTCTATGCCGGATCGGTTGCTCGTGTTTATCGCGCGGCGATTGATGATTATATGTCCAATCCAAGTGAGTGGCGCGCCGATGACTACATGGATGAAATCAACGCTGTCGCTAATCGCGGCTATACTCTAGCTTTTCACGAAGGTCGTTTAACTAATTTAGCACATGATTACGAATCAACTGGTTCAACGGCATTTTATGAATTTGCCGGAAAAGTTGTTGGTTGGGAAGGAGATGATTTGATTATCGAAGCCAAGAACCGTCTGGCTGCCGGCGATGTTTTGGAATTTTTATCGCCATTTCAACGCGAGCCGATTTTGCTTCGGATTTATGAGTTCAACTATTCAAGAGACGGCAAAAATTGGAAAATTGTTGATGCTGTCAATGCAGGCGTGAAGCCGCTAGTTCGCATTCCAGCGAGCGCTTTCCACGAAATTAACAAAGAAAAACTTAAAGAACTTTTGCCACAATTTTCGCTAATTCGAAAAGAAAAAATGCTGGATGAAAGTGAGCGTCTGAAAGTTGAATCGCGCCATCTTTCACATCAACTTGAGGGCGGCGAAATCCGTCAGGAAAAATATGAAAATAAGCGCCAAAAATATTTCGCTGCGCTTGAGTTAGGTGATGAAAAAATTTCTCCACGAACTCCACGAGTCGGCGTCGATGGCTGCTGCGGCAAAGGTTGTAACGGTTGCCTAATCTTCTGGCACGACGATAAATATGCCAAAGCGCGCGAGATTTTGAAGAAGAAGAAAATTGGGGAGATGCTTTAAATTAAAGAATGCCCCGCCCCCTAAATTTCTAACACTTTTTCCATTCTCAAATTGATGTAAATCCAGCTGAAGTTTTTGGTTTTGGTTGGATAATTTTAACCATCAATTTTAGGAGAAATTATGTCAAAAGGTCATCCAGCGCTTAGTGAAGTTCAAAAAAAAGAAATCATTGCTCGCGTTTCAGAAAACGGCGAACGAGTTCCTAATTTAGCCAAAGAGTTCAATGTTCATTCCAAAACGATTTACAATCTATTGGAGCGTCAAGCTATCAAAGCCAAGGCGAGTTGATTGAAGCAATCGCAATCAAATCCATTACTACAACCACAGACGAATCCACAGCGCTCTAAAAATGCCACCAGTGGTTTTTTACCAAAGATTTAAAGCGGCAGAAAAATCAAAAAATTTCGCTGCGCCCAAAAAAGCGCCTTTGCATCCCTATTTGCAAATAAGAATGCAAAACAACCAAATCCCACCAAAAATAAATCCACCAATTGATCGTTTGGAAGCTCAAAACTATGAATGATTACAGCGTCGATTTAAGAGGGATAAGTTGTTTAAAAAAGGGGGCAGTTCATTGGGTGCGCGACGGATGATTTCTTTTTTCTGAGTTTCGTTTAAAGCGGGATAGCCTCTTGGCATAATTTCTTTTGAAAAATTAATGGATTAAAATTAACCAGCAAAAGCAAAAACTTAAGCTGGGATTTCATCAATTTGGAGAGAGAGTGTCTTAAAAATGGAGACATTGCCAGATAATCAACCCAAGCAACCTATAAACTAAAAATTTATGAAAACTTCATCAAATTCTCAAATAATATCAGGTGTGACAGGAAAACCAAAACCATCACCAGCAAAGCGTAAAAGAAAGAAAGAAGAACAAGATCTATCGCCAGAACAAATAGATTCGTTAAATGAATTTAGAGACTCCTTACTTCTTCCGCTGTTTAATAGAACAGAAACTTTGAATCTTATAGACGAAATTCTTCCCCAAGTCAGCCAAGAATCCCAAGCCTATCTGAATAATTTTAGAAATTATTATCCAGCTGAGGATGTAAAAGAGCTGCCATCCGATAATTTTCTTGCAAAGTTGGAAGCCTTTGGCAAGGAAATTCCACATCAAAAGTTCTTGGAAGCTGTTTCGAGCAATAAAGCGCAATCACTTTCCTTCAATATTTTGTGCCTTATTGATTCGATTCCTGAAGATGCAAGCAATGATGAGAAGTGTGATATAGCAAAATCTCTTAGATCCACTATACAGAATGCAAAAAATATTAAGACATTTAATCACACCTCTCCAGAAATCATTAAACAACTTTATAAGCTGGGGATTTTAACCTCATTTACGGGAATGCAGGCTAAACAAGGAATGATTACTATGGAGCAGTATGAGTTAGCAAAAGATTTGTTTTGCGATCAAGAGGTTTGGGATAGGGGTTTATTAAAATCATTTACGGGAATGCAGCATGGCCGAGGAATGATTAATGTGGATCAGTATGAGTTAGCAAAGGAATTGTTTTACGATCAAGAAAATAAGGTTTGGGATAGGGGTTTATTAAAATCATTTACGGGAATGCAGCATGGCCGAGGAATGATTAATGTGGAGCAGTATGAGTTAGCAAAGGAATTGTTTTACGATCAAGAAAATAAGGTTTGGGATAGGGGTTTATTAAAATCATTTACGGGAATGCAGGCTGGCCTAGGAATGATTAATGTGGATCAGTATGAGTTAGCAAAGGAGTTGTTTTACGATCAAGAAAATAAGGTTTGGGATAGGGGTTTATTAAAATCATTTACGGGAATGCAGGCTGGCCTAGGAATGATTAATGTGGATCAGTATGAGTTAGCAAAGGAGTTG
>JACCDX011355569.1_pt1 | contig 34327 bp, 30 predicted proteins | sample 7449681 | NCBI WGS metagenome assembly JACCDX01 (sample SAMN15323450, study PRJNA562643) | freshwater metagenome | isolation source: river surface water | place: USA:Blue River Watershed | collected 2017-08-18
GATTGATAAGTTTGGTGCAGATGGTGTTCGTGTAGGCTTGTTGTTGAGTGCTTCGGCAGGAAATGACATTATGTTTGACGAAGAATTGTGTAACCAAGGGAAAGCATTTACCAATAAAATTTGGAATGCGTTCAAACTGATTAAAGGTTGGGAAGTATCAGATGCTATTTCGCAACCGGAATCGTCTAAAGTAGCGATTGAATGGTATGAAGCTAAATTACAACAAACCCTTTTAGAAATTGAAGATAATTTTGAAAAATATAGAATTTCAGACGCTTTAATGGGTATTTATAAATTGGTTTGGGACGATTTCTGTTCTTGGTTTTTAGAAATGATCAAACCTGGATATCAACAACCAATTGACAGTCTGACTTTGGCGAAAGCCATTGAAATGTTAGAAAACAACTTGAAATTATTACACCCATTTATGCCGTTCTTGACAGAAGAAATTTGGCAATTATTGGCTGAAAGAACCAAAGAAGAAGCGTTGATTGTTTCCACTTGGCCAACAATGAAACCGTTTAATCCGAGTTTGATTACTGATTTTGATAACATTATCGAAGTGATTTCGGGTATTAGAACGATTCGTAAAGACAAGAACATTCCGTTCAAAGATGCTATTGAATTGAAGGTAGTAAATAACGACAAGTCTTCGACTTATTTTGATGCAGTTGTTAGCAAATTAGGTAATATTACTACTTTAAACTATGTGTCTGATAAAGTAGATGGTGCCTTGTCTTTCCGTGTGAAATCAAATGAATATTTTATTCCAATTACTGGAAATATCAATGTAGAAGAAGAAATTGCTAAATTGACTGAGGAGTTAAATTATACCAAAGGTTTCTTGAAATCCGTTCAAGGGAAATTATCGAATGAAAAATTTGTATCAGGTGCGCCAGAAAAAGTAATCGAAATGGAACGCAAGAAAGAAGCAGATGCTTTGGCAAAAATTGCAACGATTGAGCAGAGTTTGGCAGGATTGAAATAAGTGCTGTCTTTTGAATAAAAAAAATCCCGTTCTAAATCAGAACGGGATTTTTTATGAATTATAGCGAAAATTAACCTAATAAAAATAAGAAAAGTAGAGGGAAAATAATTCCTGCAACGGCTAGTTTCCAACCGCGCTGTTTCCAGCTGAATTTACCTGCTTTGATCATAATAGTTCCAGTTAAGGCAATAATGATTAGGCTTATTGCAAATATATCTGAATAGTAAATCCAAAAATTTGAGGTGTTCTTATGCAATTGCATGGTTTGACTGATAAGTGGTGTTTTTAAGAATGAGATAATTTCACCCTTACCTGTTTTGAGGTCAATTTCTATATCTTGGTTTTCGAAAGACATTCTAAATTCTCCTTTTTTAACCATATGTCGTCTCATCTTACCTTTTATGCCTAGTTGTTTGCCTAAATCTTCGGCATATTTTTCGTTGATGTCACTTTCTGCGGGTAATTTAACTTCAATGGCTTTAGTTTCAATAGTATACTTTTCAGGGTGCCATATTTCACGGTGATTCATTAGAAGTCCAGAAAAGGCAAAGGAAACAATTAGTCCGATATAAAAATAGCCTAAGTCACGGTGTAAGTTTCTCCAATTGATTTTTTTCATGTTGTTTAGTTTTTTGGTTTATATATAGACTAAGCGAATATAAAAAGGTTTAATTAGAATTTGTATTTAATGCTAGTCATAATTTGGCGAGGAGCAATTGGATTAACGCTATAATTTTCGTGAACAGTATAGTTTAGTTCGTTTGTGATATTAGAAAGTTTACATAAGATACTCCATTTTTTCCAAGCGTAACCTGTAGATATATCGATAGTGGTATATCCTTGCAACGGAATATCTCTGTCATTGATGGTTACTGTACCCGTTGTAGCATTTACTACATATTGATCGTTCCAACCACCAAAACGATCTCCAATATAGTTTCCAATAGCTCCAATAGAAAGTCCTTTTAGTTTTCCTGTAGGAATGTTATAAAAGAAACTCAAATTGGCTGTGTTGGCTGGAGTTCTTACCAATCTGTCGCCTTCTATAAAACCACCATTTACCTTGTCAGTCTTGCTGTAACGGCTATCATTATAACTGTAACCTGCAGTGATGTTCAATCCTTCAATAGGTTTTGCGGCAATGTCAATTTCGATTCCTTTACTCTTGGTTTCACCGTTTAAAACTTTTATAGTAGTGTCGGTATTTGGTGTAATTCCATCGGCTTTGAATTCGGCGGTTTGTGCTAAATTACTATTGGTTATTTGATACACCGTAACATTGGTACTCAATATTCCGTTCCAAAAATCTTTTTTAACACCTATTTCATATTGATCAATAATGGATGCGGCGATTGGTTTTAAATCGGCTGTTGTTCCAGTATTTGGCGTAAACGAATTAGAATAACTGGCAAAAACAGACGAATTTTTATCAGGTTGGTAAACGAAACCAATTTTTGGAGAAAAAGCCTTGTCTTTTAGTTTTGTGCCTTTTGTAATAGTAACTGGATTGACAGTTAATTTATGAGTTAAGGCTTCTGCTTCTTGCCAAGACCAACGAATTCCTGCTAATATTTTGAATTTTTCCGTAAACGAAATTAAATCTTGGGTATATATCCCAAAACGGTTGGTAGTAGTAACTACTTTTTGGGTATTCGTAGCATTGGGTTCTGTAGTTGTTTGATTGGTTGGGTCAAAAGTAAATACATTTATTGTGTCGTAATTAGTAGGTGAGAATGCAAAAGTATGAGCTGTAGCAACCGAATTTTCATAATCAATTCCAGAAAAGATTTGGTGTTTAATTGTACCGGTTTTGAAACAACCTTGCAAACTGATTTGTTCCCCTAAAATAGCTTCTACGTTTTTATTTTGACCTAGTGGACGGCTCCAAGTTCCATTAGGATTGGTAATTTGAATACGCTCTGTCCCTTTCCATTCGCGGTCATAATTTTGATATGACGAATTGAAATTCAGTTTCCAATTTTTATTAAACGAATGATTCAATACTGCAGAAGCACTTGCAGTTTTCGTATTTCCGGTAGACCATAATGCTCCGTAATAATTGTTTCTTAGTACATCAAAAATTTGCTTTCCGATGAGAATTGTCCCAAAATCAGGTGTCCAATTATCATTCATCAAATCTCCTTGTACAGTAAGCTGTGTTTTTGCATTCAAATTAAATAAGAAAGAAGGGTTGATGTAATAGCGTTCTCTTTTGACCACATTTCTAAAACTTTCAGAATTTTCATAAGAAGCATTAAATCGGTAAGCAATAGATTTGTTTAAGGGGCCGTAAAAATCGATAGAAGGTTTGTAAAATGCATAACTTCCTATTTGCATAGCAATTTCTCCTCCTTTTCTGAATGAAGGGGTTTTGGTTACCAAATTTAAGATTCCTCCAGGAGCTACGTTTCCGTACAATAATGCTGAACCTCCTTTTAAGAATTCTACTTTTTCAAGAGAAGAAATTTCTGGAATGGAGCCTGAATTGTATCGAAAACCGTTTTTGAACATATTATTGGCCGACATATCATAACCTCTAGACCAAAACGATTCTTGTGCGCCACCCCGAGCAGAACCCACATAGACACCATTTGCATTTTTAATTACTTCGCTCAAGCGAATGGCTTGTTGTTGTACAATAATTTCGTTATCAATAATCTGTATACTCTGTGGAATATCCATTGGCTTCAAGCCAGAACGTACTGCACTTACTTTTCGTTTATTTGGACTTTCTTTTATTACGATTACGATTTCCCTGAGTGTTTCCATTTGCTCTTCTAAAGTAAATGTCACTTTGTTAATTTCATTGGCGACTACTTTTATGTCTTGTGTTTGTTTTTTTAAACCTTCAGCTTCAATGGTAATTGTGTGTAAACCAACAGGAAAGTTGTCAAATCGGAACACACCTTTATCATCGGTTTTAGAGATTGAGGTTTTCTTCCCTAATTTAATGGAAACGCCCGAAAGAGGATAGCCATCTTTAGAAATAATCTTACCTTCAATAGCACCTGTTTCTTGTGCATAGCTACAGAGGCTTGAGATTAATATGATAATTAGGATATTGATTTGCTTTCTCATAATCTTTTATTTGGAATAATTAAAAATAACGATGCAAATATAAAAGCAACATTTGTATTATCAAAGTTTATTTAGATTAAATCTTAATAATATTTTTAAAAGAATTTTTGTAATGTTGAAAATCAGTTTTTTAGGTAATAAAAAACCTTGCTTTTGGAGCAAGGTTTCAAATATTTGATATATAAATGGATTTAATCTATTTTACTTTCGTCATTTTGAATTGCTCCGAAACTACTTTTTTAGCTTGAGTTCCTGAGATAGCAATGGTAATGGCAGTTTTAGAGTTGCGTTGGTATTTGATTTTTTGTGGGTAGTCGTTTTGAAGGTTCTCAAAAACCAATTCATTCTCCGTTTCTGAAATTAATGGGAACAAAATAGTTTTGTCGTTGTTTTGTCCTTTGATAATAGTTTCATATACTAACTCTCCCTTTTTTTCTACTAAACGGATGGTTTCAAAATGTAATGTGTCTTTTTCTTTGATAAAAAATGATCCCGCTGTTAAGGTACTGTCGTTGGGTTTGGTCCAATTTTCAGTTAGGATTCCTTCTTCTGATGTATTTTTCCATTTACCAATAAGCCATTCAGAAGCTTTTATTTTTTCGTTTTTAGAAGTAGTAGTACAAGAAAATAGTAATAAACTAAATAATGAAAAAAGAATGAATTGACGCATTTTGTTGAATTTAAAAGTGTTGTTGAAACGAATACAATATTAGGGAAAAGTCCGTAATTAGATCAATTTTAGGATATGTATTCTCTTTGATTGACGTTATGTGAGAAAGAATAATTATATATTGTAGTAGCTAGAGAATTAATAAATACTTTTGTGTTTTGCATAGGGACTTTCAAATATTTTCCATTTTGTAGTTTTTAATAAACTCCCGTCAGTATTCATAGGGGTAAATCGCACTTTGTATTTCCCACTTTTATTAAAAGAAAATCCTCCAGAACACATTCCGTGTCCAACATTTATTTGTCCTTCCCATTCTGTAATATAAAATATAGTTTTTTCTTTTGTTGTGAGATCAATCATTTCAGTCTTGTACCAAATTTCAGCATTGGAATTATTTTTAATTTCGAAAATTCCATTGGCAGAGGGGCCACAGCCGTATTCAATTACCTCTGTTTTTTTATACTTGATTTCTAAATTGGGATTTAAAAGTTGATCCTTTTTTTTGTCTGTTGTTTTCCAATACACTCTTTCATTCTGTTTAGTATTTGAATTCCATTGTGTCATTTCTCTTGTCTCATTATCCGTTTGATCAGAGTATTTTAATTTGTAAATAGTATTAGATTTTAATTCTTCTGCTGGTTTAAAAATTGCTTGAGTTAAATACATTTGACCTTTTAAAATTTCTAGAAGATTAAGCTTTATAAGTTTACCATCTTCACTTTCTAAAAAAACTGTTCGATTTTTGAAACTATTAATTGTTTTTATGCTTTGTGAATATCCTTGTATTATAAACATTGAATTTAAACTTATATTTCTTTTTTCAGGGAAAAATTGCATTCCATCCATTCCACAATCTGCTTTTGCTGAATGAATTCCAATTGTAAGTAAAAAAAATAAGATGATATTTTTCATATTGATTTGTTTTGATTTTATGGAAAAATTTAAACGTAAAATCTTAAGTATATTTCGATTCGCTCTCGTAATCAAATATACAAAATAATTGATTTTACATTTTTCTTTTAATGCAAATACTTAAAAATGTTCTCAAAATACTTAAACTCTTAGCCCAGATGGTAGCGGCATCCTTTTTATTTTTTTGCAGCGTAGCTTCTCGAAGCTCAAAAAAATAAAAAGATATAGCGTACAGCTGGAACTGGCTCCTAAAAAATCTGATTTTCTAAAATTAATTCTGCAATCTTTTTTGTATTTTTGCCGTCCAAATAAAGGAAAAATAAGATGTTAGATAGACTTCAAATAGTAAAGCAACGTTTTGATGAGATTTCGGATTTGATTATTCAACCCGATGTGATTTCAGATCAGAAGCGTTATGTGCAATTGAATCAAGAATATAAAGGGTTGAACGCCTTGGCCGAAAAACGCGACGAGTATGTTTTGTTAATGGCTAATATTGATGAAGCCAACGAAATTATTGCAGATGGATCTGATGCTGAAATGGTAGAAATGGCTAAAATGCAATTAGACGAAGCTAAAGAGCGCTTGCCAGAACTAGAAGAAGAAATCAAATTCATGTTGATTCCTAAAGATCCTGAGGATGCTAAGAATGTAATGGTAGAGGTTCGTGCTGGAACAGGTGGAGATGAAGCGAGTATTTTTGCCGGTGATTTGTTCCGTATGTACACTAAATATTGTGAAGGAAGAGGATGGAGAACCTCTGTAGTGGATATGAATGAAGGAACTTCGGGAGGATTTAAAGAGGTTATTTTTGAAGTTACTGGAGAAGATGTATACGGGACTTTGAAGTTTGAAGCGGGAGTGCATCGTGTGCAACGTGTACCACAAACAGAAACACAAGGACGTGTACACACATCGGCAGCAACAGTAATGGTTTTGCCAGAAGCAGAAGAATTTGATGTGCAAATTGATATGAATGATGTTCGTGTGGATTTCTTCTGTTCGTCAGGACCTGGAGGACAATCGGTAAATACGACTAAATCAGCCGTTCGTTTGACACACATTCCAACCGGATTGGTGGCGCAGTGTCAAGATCAGAAATCGCAACATAAGAATAAAGACAAGGCGTTAACGGTTTTACGTTCTCGTTTGTACGAAATGGAATTAGCCAAGAAACAAGAAGAAGATGCGTCTAAACGTACTTCTCAAGTGAGTTCGGGTGACCGTTCAGCTAAAATCCGTACCTATAATTATGCGCAAGGTCGTGTAACAGATCACCGCATTGGGTTGACATTATATGATTTGGGTAACATTATGAATGGTGATATTCAGAAAATTGTTGACGAATTGCAATTGGTTAACAATACGGAGAAACTAAAAGAAGCTAGCGAAGTTTTTTAATTCAATAGTACATGAAAGTATAAAAAAGATGCCCTCCTAAATTCTAGTGTGCGGCATTTTTTTTGAAATAAACACACAACAATGACAACACAACAATTAATTGACCAAATCCAACTTAAAAAATCATTCCTATGTGTAGGCTTGGATGTGGATTTGAATAAGATTCCGCAACATTTATTGGAAACAGAAGATCCAATTTTTGAATTCAACAAAGCTATTATTGATGCTACGCACGATTTAGCAGTTTCCTACAAACCCAATACGGCTTTTTACGAAGCTTACGGAATTAAAGGTTGGTTGTCTTTAGAAAAAACAATTCGTTATATTAACGAAAACTACCCCGCTATTTTTACCATTGCCGATGCTAAAAGAGGCGATATTGGGAATACGTCTTCGATGTATGCTAAAGCATTCTTTGAAGATTTGAATTTTGATTCGGTAACCGTAGCGCCGTATATGGGTAAAGATTCGGTAGAGCCATTTTTAGCTTTTGAAGATAAACATACCATTATGCTGGCGTTGACCTCGAATGAAGGGGCGTTTGATTTTCAAACTTTGAATGTAAATGGAACGGAATTGTACAAGCAAGTTTTGGAGACCTCAAAAACTTGGAAAAACAGTCACAACTTGATGTATGTTGTGGGTGCAACCAAAGCAGAATATTTTACGGAAATTCGGAAAATAGTTACTGATAGTTTTCTATTAGTTCCTGGAGTAGGAGCGCAGGGAGGAAGTTTATCCGAAGTTTGTAAATACGGAATGAATGCCAATGTAGGCTTGTTGATTAATTCGTCAAGAGCCATTATTTATGCTTCTAATGGAACGGATTTTGCCGAAAAAGCAAGAGCTGAAGCTTTGCAAATGCAGCAAGAAATGCAGGCTATTTTGAGCTAACGTAGTTTTAATTTCTATATTTACAAAAAAAAGACCCCTTGATTAATTATACCATTTACGAAAATAAAGACTGCGACCAATGGGTGACTTTTGTTCATGGGGCTGGCGGGAGTTCGTCTATTTGGTTCAAGCAAATTCGTGATTTTCAAAAAGAATACAACGTATTGTTATTGGATTTGCGAGGGCATGGAGAGTCTAAAACCAACTTAAAAAATGCTTTCAAACAAAAATATACTTTTTCGGCTTTAGCCAATGACATTCTAGAAGTGTTGGATTATTTGCAAATTCAGAAATCACATTTTGTAGGGATTTCGTTAGGGACGATTTTAATTCGCCAGTTGGCCGAAATGTACCCGGAACGCGTGCAAAGTATGATTATGGGTGGTGCTATTTTGAAAATGAATTTTCGCTCTCAAATCTTAATGTTTGTGGGGAATGTATTCAAATATGTTTTGCCTTATTTGGTATTGTATCGCTTTTTTGCCTTTGTTATTATGCCTAATAAAAATCACAAGCAATCTCGAATTTTGTTTATCAACGAAGCGAAGAAGTTGTACCAAAAAGAATTCATTAAATGGTTCAAATTGACTGCCGAAATTAATCCTGTTTTGAGATGGTTTCGTCAAGTAGAGTTAAATATTCCTACATTGTATGTAATGGGAGAGGAAGATTATATGTTTTTACCCGCAGTTCGTAAAGTAGTTGAAAGTCATTATCGAAGCTCTAAACTGTGTGTGATACAAAATTCGGGACATGTTGTCAATGTAGAGCAGCCTATTTTGTTTAATACGGAGGTGCTTTCCTTTATTAAAATAAATCATTAAAAAATGCCGATAACTTTTAAAGCTATCGGCATTTTTAAACTAACCAAAACCAAAATAATAAATAACCAGTTTATTATCACTGCAAATATCATAAATGATTGGTAGTAGTAGTGTTAAGGTTTTGTTATTAGTTTGTTGAAGCTTCGTTAAGTTTTTTACAACTAAGAAAAAACTACTGTTTTGTTGTTGTAAACAATCGTTTTACGTTCAGAATGTAGTTTTATGGCTCTAGCCAAAACCATTCGTTCCAAGTCGCGTCCTTTCATGATAAAGTCTTCAATAGAATGGGAGTGAGAAACACGTGTAATGTCTTGTTCTATAATTGGACCTTCATCTAATTCTTCGGTTACATAATGACTCGTTGCTCCAATAATTTTTACGCCACGTTTAAAAGCCGAATGATAGGGTTTAGCCCCTGGAAATGCAGGTAAAAATGAATGGTGAATATTGATGATTTTGTTTTTATAAGCGGCAATCAAATTCGGTGTAATAATTTGCATATAGCGTGCTAGTACTACAAAGTCAATTTGATGCTTGGCTAACAAATCCAATTGTTGTTGTTCTCCTTGAGCTTTAATTTCTTTTGTAAACGGAACGTATTCAAACGGAATTTCAAAACGTTCTGCTACTGATCTTAAATCCTCGTGGTTACTAATAATTAAAGGAATTTCAAGATTCAATTCGCCAGCACTATAACGGCCTAAAATATCATACAAACAGTGGTCGTATTTTGATATAAATAACGCCATACGGGGCTTTTGATCTTGCGAATAAATTTCCCAATTCATATTGAATGGATTGGCTAAATGAGTTTCAAAATGCGATTTAATCGATTCTAAATTCCAATCTTTAGCATTAAACTCACATTCTAAACGCATAAAGAATACATTTTCATCTGCATCTACGTGTTGGTCTAAGTAGGTAATATTTCCGTCAATCGAGGCAATATAATTGGTAACTGTGGCAATAATCGATTTTTGGTCTTCGCAGTGAATAAGTATCGTAATTCGTTGCATATATTTTATTTTGGAACTCGTTGTTAATTGTTAATCTGGTTTCAAATCTAAACTTATTTTTCAATTGAATCACCTCATTTTTAAAACAATCTGAAGTAGAATTGTTTTAGAAAATCGATTTAGATTTTGTCAATCTTTAAATAGCCAATATGAAGTAAATCTTCTTCTAAAGGTGTTTTAGAACGTGTGATTTGTATGGAATGCTTTTCCTTAAAAATTGGAGCTAAAATATCATTAACATTGTAAATATCATCTACATCAATACCGTATTTATCATCAATATGAGAGACGGCTCCTTCAAAACTAAAGTGCTTATAGAAAGTAGTGGCTTTGGCTACTTTGGCGGCTAAACCCAAACTTTCAGCTACTGCCAATGTTTTGTAATGGTACTCTTCAAATTCATTTTTTTTATAGCCTCCTAAATTAATGAAGAATAATTTTTCGTTGTTTTCGATTATGTTTTTAGGCTCGATTGTAATGGAAAAGTTGTCAACTGCGGTTACTTCGCGCCAAGCATCGATATGAAATTTCCCTTTGGCTTCAGGCCAAAAAACATCCATTTGCGGAATTAGTTCTTTTAAAGAATTTCCTATTCCGAAAAAAATATCGTGTTGTTCGGTATATCGGCCTTCGGGAGTACAACCCAACATGACCATATATAGTTTTAGTGTATTTGTCATAGAAACAAAAATAGGGTTTTTATAGGATTTGATAAGAGAGTAGCTAGAAAATTTACCATAAAAAAAAGTGCCTTCTTTTGGAAGGCACTCATTTGATATAATTGGAATTAGATTACAAAGCTGATTTTACAGTTTTGATAATTCTAGCAGCAATTTTGTATGGATCTCCATTTGAAGCTGGTCTTCTGTCTTCCAACCATCCTTTCCATCCTTTTTGAACGGTGATTAATGGAATACGGATTGAAGCTCCTCTATCAGATACTCCGTAAGAGAAATCGTGGATAGATGCAGTTTCGTGTTTACCAGTCAAACGTTGGTCATTGTATGCACCATAAACAGCAATGTGTTCTTTAGTTACAGGGCGGAACGCTTCACAAATTCTTTCGTAAGTAGCTTGGTCTCCACATGTTCTTAACACAGAGTTAGAGAAGTTAGCATGCATACCAGAACCATTCCAGTCAGTATCACCAAGTGGTTTTGGGTGGTATTCAATATAGTAACCATATTTTTCAGTCAAACGGTCTAATAAATATCTAGCAACCCAGATTTCATCACCTGCTTTTTTAGCTCCTTTAGCAAACAATTGGAATTCCCATTGTCCACAAGCTACTTCTTGATTAATTCCTTCGAAGTTAATTCCAGCAGCAATACATAAATCAGCATGCTCTTCAACTAATTTTCTTCCGTGAGTATTTTTTCCACCAACTGAACAGTAGTACATACCTTGTGGTGCAGGGTAACCTCCAACAGGGAATCCTAAAGGCAATAAAGTTTTAGTATCCATGATGAAATATTCTTGCTCAAAACCAAACCAGAAATCATCATCCTCATCGTCGATAGTTGCTCTACCATTAGAAGGGTGTGGAGTTCCGTCAGCATACATAACTTCTGACATTACTAAATATCCATTAACACGAGTTGGATCTGGATAGATTGCAACTGGTACTAATAAACAGTCAGAAGATCCTCCTTCAGCTTGTTTTGTTGAAGACCCGTCAAAAGACCAGTTCCCAATTTCTGCTAAAGTTCCTTGAAAGTTTTCGTGCTCTTCCACTTTAGTTTTACTTCTAAGATTTTGAGTTGGTTCGTAACCATCTAACCAAAGGTACTCTAATTTAATTTTAGCCATGATAATATAAATTTATTTTGTGATTCAAATTCTGGTACAAATTTAAAATATTTTTTCAGTGCTAAAAAAAAAGGGGGTGTTTTTTATAATGTAATAGGTTACTTTTCACAGAACTGCATTTTATTGGGGGTATATTTAAAAAATATCAATTTTTTGTACTTATAAAAAATAATTTCGCAATAGGATCTCTTGATTTTATATTGTTTTTTATTGTTTATCTTTGCTTTACTTAGTGAAAATGAGTATTTAATAATTTAAAATTGTCAAAATGTCAACATTACGTTTTCAAGCTTTGAGAGAAGCCTCTACTAGAAAGCCACTACACTTTGAAGAGACTGAAAAAAAATCAATTATTTTCGGTTCTAATGTTTTTAATGCCAAAGCGATGAAGCAGTATTTGACTTCAGAGGCTTATAAAGCAGTTCAAGGTGCTATTCAACACGGAACTAAAATTGATAGAAAGATTGCTGATTATGTAGCAATGGGAATGAAAGAATGGGCGCTTTCTAAAGGAGTAACTCATTATACACACTGGTTTCAGCCACTTACGGGTACTACGGCTGAAAAGCACGATGCTTTCTTTGAAACTTCGTATGATGGCAGTGATCCTGTAGAGAAATTTGGCGGAGCGCAATTGGTACAACAAGAACCAGATGCGTCTAGTTTTCCAAATGGAGGAATTAGAAATACTTTTGAAGCAAGAGGATATACGGCTTGGGATCCAACTTCTCCAGCGTTTATTTTTGGAACTACTTTATGTATTCCAACCGTTTTCATTTCGTACACAGGAGAAGCTTTAGATTATAAAACACCTTTGTTGCGCGCGTTGACTGTAATGGATGATGCGGCTACCGAAGTTTGTAAATATTTTGATAAGAATGTAAAAAAAGTAACGGCTACTTTAGGGTGGGAACAAGAATATTTCTTGGTAGATCGTTCTTTAGCAAAATCGCGTCCTGATTTGATGATGACGGGTAGAACGTTGTTAGGACATACATCAGCAAAAGGACAACAATTGGATGATCATTATTTTGGTTCTATTCCTACGCGTGCGTTGACGTACATGAGAGATTTAGAACAGGAATGTATGTTACTAGGAATTCCGGTTAAAACTCGTCATAACGAAGTGGCACCAAACCAATTTGAGTTGGCGCCTATTTTTGAAGAAACGAATTTGGCGGTAGACCACAACTGTTTGTTAATGGATGTTATGGAAAAAGTGGCAGAGCGTCATGATTTCAAAATTTTATTCCACGAGAAACCTTTCAAAGGGGTTAATGGTTCAGGAAAACACAACAACTGGTCATTGGCTACTGATACTGGCGTAAACTTATTGAGTCCAAGTAAAACACCAATGAGCAATTTGCAGTTTTTGACTTTCTTTATCAATACAATTAAGGCGGTAAATGATAATGAATCGTTACTAAGAGCTTCTATTGCAACGGCAAGTAATGATCATCGATTGGGAGCTAATGAAGCACCACCCGCTATTATTTCGGTATTTATTGGAGATTCATTGACTAAAGTTTTAGCCGAATTAGAAGGGGTTACAACTGGAAAATTATCTCCTGAAGAAAAAACAGATTTAAAATTGAATGTAGTAGGTAAAATTCCAGATTTAATGTTGGATAATACCGACAGAAATAGAACGTCTCCTTTTGCATTTACCGGAAATAAATTTGAGTTTAGAGCAGTGGGTTCTTCTGCCAATTGTTCTAATGCTATGACTACCTTGAATGCTATTGTGGCGAAACAATTGCGTGATTTTAAAGTAGAAGTAGACACTTTGATTGAGGATAAAAGCATGAAAAAAGACGATGCTATTTTCAATGTTTTAAGAGAATACATCAAGCAATCTAAAAAAATCTTGTTTGAAGGTGATGGATACAGCGATGCTTGGGAACAAGAAGCGGCTAAAAGAGGGTTGAGTAATTACAAAACGACTCCAGAAGCCTTAAAAGCTAGAGCGTCTAAACAAGCATTGGATTTGTTCTCTGAACTAGGAATTATGAATCATGTTGAGGTAGAGGCACGCTACGAAATCGAGTTGGAAGAATACACTAAAAAAATCCAAATTGAAGGTCGTGTTTTAGGAGATATAGCTCGTAATCATGTGATTCCAACGGCGATTCGCTACCAAAATACCTTAATTGAAAATGTTCGAGGTTTGAAAGAAATTTTTGGAAAAGATTTTGAAAGTGTTTCTAAAGAGCAAATAGCGATTATCAAACAAATTTCAGCTCATATTGAAGGTATCAATACCAAGGTGGAAGAAATGACTGATGAAAGAAAAAAAGCAAATGGTTTAACAGATGCTCAAGCAATGGCCGAAGCCTATTGTAATAAAGTAAAACCGTATTTTGATATCATTAGAAACCACTGTGATAAATTAGAATTGTTAGTAGATAACGAATTATGGACATTAACTAAATACAGAGAATTATTGTTTACTAAATAGTATTTGGATATACTTTTAAAAAAGCCTCTCGATTTTAGGGAGGCTTTTTTATTATAGAAAAATAGATGAATCTCTTGAAAATTCTACTTAGGCAAAAGCCAAAAAAATAATTATCTTTGCCGAAAATACATTTTGCCGAAAGGCAGACTACACCACTAACTACATGAGTTCAGATACTTCAAAAAGATACGCACAACGCGGTGTTTCGGCATCTAAAGAAGATGTGCATAATGCTATTAAAAATATTGACAAAGGATTGTTTCCGCAAGCCTTTTGTAAAATCGTTCCCGATTATTTAACCCAAGACGACAAGTATTGTTTGATTATGCACGCCGATGGTGCAGGTACTAAATCGTCCTTGGCTTATATGTATTGGAAAGAAACGGGCGATATTTCAGTATGGAAAGGCATTGCGCAAGATGCGTTGATTATGAATATTGATGATTTGTTGTGTGTGGGAGCTACAGATAATATTTTGCTTTCTTCTACTATTGGAAGAAATAAAAACCTAATTCCAGCAGAAGTCATTTCAGCTATTATCAATGGAACCGAGGAGTTGATTAAAGAATTGGATTCTTTTGGAGTAACCATTCATTCTACAGGTGGGGAAACGGCTGATGTAGGCGATTTAGTTCGCACCATTATTGTAGATTCAACGGTTACAGCAAGAATGCCACGCGCTAAAGTAATTGATAATGCCAACATCCAGGCGGGTGATGTAATTGTAGGTTTAGCCTCTTTTGGACAAGCCACTTACGAAAAAAGTTACAACGGAGGAATGGGAAGTAATGGATTAACTTCGGCACGTCACGATGTATTTGGTAAGTATTTGGCACAAAAATATCCAGAAAGTTTTGACTCGGCTGTGCCTGAAGAATTGATTTATTCGGGTCAGGTTAACTTAACAGATGCGGTTGAAAATTCTCCTATCGACGCAGGGCAATTAGTGCTTTCGCCAACCAGAACCTATGCGCCGATTATCAAGAAAATTTTAGATACCTATTCTTCAAAAGAAATCCACGGAATGGTGCATTGCAGCGGAGGAGCGCAAACTAAAATTTTACATTTTGTAAATAATCTACACATTATAAAAGACAATTTGTTTCCAGTACCGCCATTGTTTCAATTGATTCAAGAGCAATCTAAAACGGATTGGAAAGAAATGTACCAAGTATTCAATTGTGGTCACCGTATGGAATTGTATGTTCCTGAAGCAGTGGCTCAAGAAATTATTGCTATTTCAAAATTGTTTAATGTTGAAGCCCAAATTGTGGGTAGAGTAGCAGCTTCAGACGCTAAAAAACTAACTATTTCTAGCGAATACGGTACTTTTGAGTACTAATCATTTAAACTAATAAACCATAAACTATTTAAATGTACGAATTAGTATTTTGGCAGTATCAAGAAGGGATTTATTTGAATCATCAATTGGTTTACGAATCTTTGATAGAACAAGAAATGGTGGAGGGTTTGGAAGAACTACCTGTAACTGTGATACTCAATCGTATCGCCAGTGTTTTTTCTAGTTGGGAAAAAGTAGACGATAACAGTTGGAAAAATTCCAAAGGGAAAGGTGCTTTTCAAGTGAAGACTACTTCACAAAGCATTCAAATTGACTGTTATGGAACCGAAGGAAAAACAATGGAATTATTGGCTGCTACTTTGGAAGAATTCAAATGTCCTTGTTATGATCCTCAAGTCCCTATTCGTTTTGACGAAATGAATGAATAAGGTTAAGAAATAAATGCTAATGATAGTTTTATTATTCTTCTTTTCCCTTTTCTTTTTCTTCTTCTTTTTTAAACCCTATTAATTGTCGGTATTTTGATTCGGTTTCTTTTAATTCAGCCTCAAGTTGTTTGTATTGACTAATATCTTTTAATGTAATAATAGCAGCAACAACTTTATTGTTTTGATCAATTAGTGGTTTTCCACTAATGAGTATCCTTCTTTTTTCTTGGGTATTAGGATTCCAAAGCACTAAATCAATGTCATTTGTTTCTTCTCCGAGTAGTGCTCTTTCCATCGGTAAGTTTTGAGAAGGGAAAATCGTTCTTTCATCGGGATAATACAATTCAAAATGGTTGATTAAATCGGGAGATATCTTCTCATCTTCTTCAATTCCAAATAACTCATTCGCCATTGAATTGGCTAAAACAGTTTTTTTATCTGCATTAGCTACTAAGATTCCTTCATTAATGTTTTCAAGGATGATTCGTAATTTCTCTTCATTTTCATACAATTGGTCAATGGTATTTTTCTGTTCATTTTCTAATTCAATCAAGGCTGTGATGTCTTGTGCTACAGCATATAATAATCCTGTCGAAGTATCTGGAGAAGTAGACCATTGAAGCCATTTTATAGACCCATCCTTGCAGATGTATCTATTTTTGAATTGCATTGTTATATTTCCTCCTTTCAATTTTATAACTTCTTGTTTGGTGTTGCTTTTATCTTCAGGATATACAAAATTGAGAAATGGTTGGTTTAATAATTCTTTTTCAGAATATCCTAATATTTTGGAAGTAGCTGGATTGACTTTTATGAATTTTTCTAATGTTGCAATTAACATCATCTCAGTTGACATATTAAAAAGTTTATCAGAGGCGGCTAATGATTCTTCTAATTTTTTTCTTTCAGTAATATCTGTAGCAATACTTCCAATAGCGTATATCCTTCCTGTTGAGTCATACAAAGGAAATTTTATCGCCAAGTAAGTATGCTTACCGTCTTTTTGTTCTATAGTTTCTTCAATTTGAAGTTCTTTTAAAGCTTTAACTACTTCCATATCTGAATTTCGATTAGCAAAAGCTAATTCAGGAGATAAAAAATCGGCATCTGTTTTACCAATAATAGTAGTATTGTTTACTACATATAGAGAAGCGTATTTTTTGTTAATTAAAACATATTCACCATTGATTTTCTTTATTGAAATGAGGCTAGACGCGTTATCAATTATGGATTGTAACAATTGTTGACTTTCAAAAAGTAATTTTTGTGAATTATTTTTGGCTCTAAGTTGTGCAGCTATAATGAAATAGACTATAACTAAAAGCACTATAGAAAGTAGGGATAAAAAACCAGTGATCCAGTCTAATAGTTGATTGAAATTTTCATCACCTTGATTTTTGATTCGAGTTACAAATGACCAAACCAAAGCCATAACAACCAATACGTTAATGATGAATCCTAATAGTATTTTTTTTTCAAAAGTAATTTTCATGATACAATAATTATAGGTTAATGATGTGTGATTTGAATTTGAGGATTAAGATATCCATTCCATCCTTCTGTCTTTTTTTTGATATTTTCCAAAATAAAAAATACGACAACACTTATTATTGTTGCAAAAAAACACCAAACAGAGATAATATATTCTTCGTAGAAAAAGGTTGTGATTAGATAAGATGTGATAATAGTTACACCAATAATCCACATTCTTTTAACATTAGAGAGGAAGGCTGGTAATACGGTAGCCAAGCCGTAAAGGAATTCGCCGTATCCTCTAAATGCAATAGGATATTCTTGAGCATAAGTAATATGGTATCCTGTTATTTTGGCCTGAACAGGGTAAGCTATCATACAAAATCCTAAATAAAAAGCAATTAAGCAACCGATAATTACAAATACATAATGCAAGCGTTGCTTTTTTTTAAAATGTTCTAATTTCATAATAGAAAGGGGTAGCCAAATAGGCCAGATTACTTGAGCGAAATAGAGAAATATATAGGTAGATGGCTTTTGAATAAATTGAAATGTAGGATGGGTTAGTGAAAGCCAAACGAAACCTTCACTAATTTGTTGAATTGAAAATATAAGGGGAATAGTAGCAAAATAAATTTGTGGAGCTTGTTGTACTTTTTTGACAGAAGCTATCCCGATCGCTGCTAAAACGACACCTGCTCCGAAACTTGCATTGGCTGAAAAACACATACGTATTGACTTTAATAATTAAATAAAAGTTTGTTTGAATACATTGTTATATCAATGTTCCAACTAGTAGGGTTTTCTGAAAATAAATGAGAACAAATTTGGGGTGAATTTGATCCTTTTAGATTCAAATACAACAACTAAGATAAGCATTGTTTTTCAATTTAACAATTAGAAATCAGTATTTTATAATTGATTTATTTTAATTGCGACAATTTGTATTAATTTGAATAAAACTTCCCGAACTTTGTACCAAAATATCAAAACATGAAAATAAATCTAAAAAACGGCATTGATAAACTACTTTTTGGGATGAAACAAAAAGATGTGGAAGCAATTTACGGAAAGCCAGACCGCAATTATAAAGACGAAGACGACAATCAGATTTTAGTATACAATAAACTAAAAGCACGTTTGACTTTTTATCAAGAAGAAGATTTTAAATTGGGATATATTGTCGCTTCTGGAGCTGACTTGGAATTGTTTGGAAACACCATTATTGGCAAAAAAATAAGTGAAGTCAAAAAAGATTTGGCGGCAAAAAATATTACCAAATTTACTCAAGAAGAATTTGACACTTTTGAAAACTATTTCAACGAAGAGCATTGGATTATTTTACAAACTGAGTTTGAAGAAGTAGTGAAGTTTGAAATCGGAGCCATCATCAATGCTAAAGATGAGTTTGATTGGAAATTTGGAAAATAATAGTACAAATTGATTGCAATAAAAAATCCTCAACAATTGTTGAGGATTTTTTATTTTGTCCCTGTAAAAAGGTTATTGTTTAGGAGTAGGAGCCTTATCTGAAATTTCCAATTCAAAAACTAAATTAGTGTTGGGTGGAATTACTCCTCCAGCACCTCTTTCACCGTAAGCTAATTTAGCAGGAAGGAACAATAACATTCTATCGCCAATGTTCATTAAACTCAATCCTTCTAAAAATCCAGGAATCATACCGTCTTTTTTACCTGCTTCAAAAGGGAAAGCTTGGTAACCATTTTGATCGGCACGTGCTTGGTTGAATTGTCCAAAAGTTGTAGCAACGTCTTCGAAGTTACTATCAAATAAGTTTCCATCTTCAAAATAACCAGCATATTTGAAATAAATAGTACTGCCATCAACAGGTTTTACATCGGTTCCTTTTTGTAAAAGAGCATATTGCAGGCCTGAAGCAGTGGTAGTGGCTGTAGCTTTAGTAGCTGCTAAATACGCTGCTTTTTCTTTGATAACATTGCCGTATTTTTCTAAATAAATTCTTCTGTTTTCAGCTTGTATAGCCGCTTGTTTGGCTCTGTTTTCTGCATCAATAGCGGCTTGTTTTTTAGCATCTTCTGCTTTGTTGGCATAGTAATCTGAGAACACTTTAACAGCATCAAATTTAGAAGCTAATGCGCCTTTTCTAGTAATGGTTACTTTAGTGATAACATCGTTTTGCTCTATTTTATTCACAACATCCATTCCTTGAGTAACTTGCCCAAAAACAGTATGAACACCATCTAACCAAGGAGTATCTTTATGAGTTATAAAAAACTGACTTCCGTTAGTGGCAGGGCCTGAATTAGCCATAGAAAGGATTCCTCCTTTGTTGTGTTTTAAATCGGTAAATTCATCTTTAAATGAATAACCAGGACCGCCTGAACCATTTCCAGCAGGGTCTCCACCTTGAATCATGAAATCTTTAATTACTCGGTGAAATTTTAAACCATCATAAAATGGTTTTCCTTTTAATTTTTCATCGGTTACGAAAGTGTTTTTCCCTTCTACTAAGCTGATGAAGTTGGCCACAGTAATAGGCGTTTTTTGGTATTCCAATTGTACTACAATAGTTCCTTTATTGGTTACAATATTGGCAAAAATTCCCTCTATAGTTTTTGGACTCGCCATTTGCGAAATAGCAGGTTTTTTTGCTGGAAGTCCTTTTTTTAATTTTTGTGCTTGGACACTTATAATTCCTAAAAATAAGAATGCTAAAAATTTAAATTTCATCTGGTCTGATTGTATTAAGTCTATTTATTGTGCTTTTAGTAATTCAATTTCAAAAATGATATTGGCGTTGGGCGGAATCACTCCTCCAGCACCTGCTTCTCCATATCCTAATTTTGATGGAATAAAAATCACGGCTTTATCTCCAAAAGCAAGTTGTTCAATTCCTTCGATGAAACCAGGAATCATGCCGTCTTTTTTACCCGCTTGAAAAGGAATTGGTTGGTAACCATTTTGTGCAGCTCTGTTAGGATCAAACGTTCCAAAAGTTTTGCATACACTTTCAATGCTGCTGTCAAATAAGGTTCCGTTTTCCAAGAAGCCTGCATAATGGATAAAGATTCCTGTCCCAGCTTTAGGTTTGGCACCACCACTTTTTTTAGTAATTACAAATTCTAAGCCCGATTTAGTTTTGGTAGCCTTCGCTTTTAAAGCTGCAAAGGATTTTACTTTAGCATCAATAACCGTTTTGTATTTTTCGTTAAAAATGCGTTTGTTCTCTGCGTCAATAGCGGCCTGTTTCTTTTGATTTTCGGCTTCAGCGGCAAAGTAATCATGAAATACTTTTACTGCATCAAACTTTTTAGCTGCATCTCCATTTCGAATGATGCTTACTTTACTCATATAATCATCTTGAAGTATTTTGTTTACGGCTTCCATTCCGTTACCAACAACATGACCAAAAATAGTATGTTTTCCATCAAGCCAAGGCGTTTCGATATGGGTAATAAAAAATTGACTGCTATTGGTTGCAGGTCCGTTATTGGCCATAGCCAAAACACCACCTTTGTCAAAACGCAAATCGGTAAATTCATCTTTGAAACGATAACCCGCATCGCCAGAACCCGTTCCAAGAGGATCTCCACCTTGAATCATAAAGTTTTCTATAACTCTGTGGAATTTCAAACCATCATAAAAAGGTCGGTTTTTGATGTTTTCATTAGTAACAAAATCATTTTTACCTTCTGCAAGTGTTACAAAGTTGGCTACAGTAATTGGTGCTTTTTCATAATCCAATTGAACGATAATTTCTCCTTTGTTGGTTTCAATTTTGGCATACAAACCATCAGGTAAATTGTTGTTTTCTTCCTTACAAGAGTAAAAAGAAGCAATAATGGCTAAGGCAAATAAGAAGCTTTTTTTCATTTTAATATTAGTTATTTAAAGTATCGTTTTGAGTTTCTGAAGCAGGAGTGGAGTTGGCTTTCATTTTTTGATCGTAATTGGCTTCCGACATAAAATCACGAAGGGTAACAATGCATAAAAGCGGTTTGTTCGTTCCAATTTTTTTATTGTCACCGTGATAGCCGTAGCCCATGTGTGAGGTAAAAAGGAAATTGACTTTTTCCTTGCGGTGCATTAATTTAATTCCTTCACGCAAACCTGTCATAATATTTTGCTTGTCAACAAAATAGGTTTGAGGTCCTAACTCGCTTTTGGAATAGATTACATGTCCTTTTAAATCTTTCACTTCGTAGTCAAATAAGGCTACATCTCCTTTTTTAGGATTTAGTGTATCTTCAACGTTAACAGTTGCATAAGAATACCAAAAACCTTTTGAGGATGCAATGAATTTAATTTTTTTGTTTTGTCGTATAACCCGTGCAATCTCAGCTTCTTCTCCCGCGATTAATTTTTTGTTGCGATTCACAGATTGTTTCATGAAAGTCCCTGAGGCGTGAGAAATGGGTTTTCTTGCTTCTTGTTTGTTTTCACAACTTGTGATTATTGTTAGCAATAGAAGTACTGCTATGGCTACTGTTTTTTTAAAGTTTCTCATGATTTAGATGGGTAAGTTTTTGACTAAATCTTCAAATTTTAGAATGGTATCTTCCATGGAGTTTTCTGATTTTCCTCCAGCAGCATTGATGTGTCCACCTCCATTGAAGTTTTCTCTGGCAAATTGATTGACATCAAAATCACCTTGTGAACGGAACGATATTTTAATGATTTTTTCATCTTTATTTTCGATGAAAATCGCTGTAAAAATAATTCCTTTAATGCTTAAACCGTAATTGACAATACCTTCAGTATCTCCTTTCACGTGGTCAAACGAATCCAACTCGTCTTGCGTCAAATAGGTATAAGCGGTTTTGTGTTCGGTATATACCTTCATGTTTTGCAAGGCACGACCTAAAATTTGCAAACGTCCAAACGAACTATTGTCAAAAAGTAAGGTAGGAATCACGGTGTTTTTTACCCCTAAATCAATTAGATCAGCAATGATTCGGTGGGTAGTTCCAGTGGTTTTTGGAAAACGAAACGATCCTGAATCGGTTAAAATTCCAGTATAAATGCAAGTACCAATGTTTTCGTCAATGTCTGCTTTTTTGCCTAAAAAGGAAATGAAGTTGTACAACATTTCGCAAGTAGAACCAAAATTAGTATCAGAGTAGGTGTAGGTAGCATAATCATGAGGAAATTGATGGTGATCAATCATGATGTACGGAGCTGTGAGTGTATTTAGCACGGTTTCCATTTCTCCTGTACGGTGCAAAGCATTAAAATCTAAGGTGAAAATAACTTCGGCTTCTTCCAAAATTTGGGTACAAGTAGCTTTGTCTTTTTCATATATTTTTACGGTGTTAGCTCCCGGAAGCCACTCTAAAAAATGAGGCATTTCGTTAGGAGAAATCACAGTAGGTTGGTGGTTGTTTTTAAGTAAAAAATGGTATAAACCTAAGGTAGAACCCATGGCATCTCCATCAGGTCCACGATGTGGAATTATCGCAATTTTTTTAGGAGTGGATAATAACTCCTGAATCGCTTGAATGTCTTGTGTTTTCATAGATTGCGAAATTACATTTTTTTAATTTAAACGAAAAATCATTTAAATAATTAACCTAATTTTCACATGTTTAGAAAAGATCCAATCGAAAACGATTTATTTTTTGGTACAAATGGTATTTAGGTCCTTTCACAATTTGCGAATGGTATATTCCAATAGAACCCGAAGCAAAATAAGCTACGAAACAAGCAATTCCTATAAAAATACCACCTTCAATTCCGAACAATTCCATTCCCATAACCGTACAAGCAATAGGAGTGTGGGTAGCCCCAGAAAAAACGGCAACAAATCCCATGCCCGCTAACAGCGCAATCGGCAGAGGAACTACAACAGACAAAGCACTTCCTAAGGTAGCTCCCACAAAGAAAAGTGGCGTTACTTCGCCTCCTTTAAAACCAGCTCCCAATGTAAAACCAGTAAAGAGTATTTTTAAGAGAAAATCATACGACTCGTTCGGAGTATAAAAGGCTTTCACGATTTCGGGAACTCCTAGTCCAATGTATTTAGTCGTTCCGACGAAAAAAAAGATTACCGCTAAAACAGTTCCGCCAATTAGAGGTCGAATCGGTGCGTATGGAATGTATTTTAAAAATAATCGGCTCCAAAAATGGGCTATTCTGGAAAATAACAAAGCAGCTAAACCAAAAAGAATTCCTGCTCCGATGGTCCAAAGTAAATGGATTTCATTCATTTCAGGAAGGATAGAAATAGTGTAATGAGTGTGTTGTACTTGCCAAAATTCCATCGTAAAATATGCAGCATACGCTACTGCAAAAGACAAAATCACACTTTTGAAATTGATTTTACTGAAGTACACCACTTCCAAAGCAAACAAAGCGCCCGCTAAAGGCGTTCCAAAAACGGAAGCAAATCCCGCACTAATTCCTAAAATAAGAATGGTTTTTCGGTCGTTTTTATCCAATTGAAACCACTTTGAGAATTGGTCAGCAATAGCGCCGCCCATTTGTACTGCGGTACCTTCTCGCCCCGCTGAACCTCCAACCAAATGTGTGATTAAGGTGCCAATAAGTACCAAAGGTGCCATTTTGAAAGGAATGGGTTGCTGCGGGTTTTCGTATTCTTCTAAAAGTAAATTGTTGCCTTTGACTACCGAAGCACCATAATAATGGTATAACAAACCAATGATTAAACCTCCGAGAGGTAATAACCAAATGATCCAAGCGTGATGTTCCCTAATTTGGGTAACCCATTCTAATGCCACTAAAAAAAAAGCAGATGCCGACCCTGAAAAAAGTCCTATCAAAGCACAAATGACTAACCATTGCAGGGAAAGACGAAGTGTTTTTGGTAGGTTCATTTTCTGGTTTAGTGAGTTAAATGTGGTTCAAAAATAGTTTAAATTCAGTAATCATTAGAATAACGGCATAAAAAAAGCCGTAAACGAATTCGTTACGGCTCTATTTTTTTTGGAAGGTATATTCTTATTTTTCAGCAACAACTGCTGTAAATTCAATTTCTACTAAATATTCTGGAGCGACTAGTTTACTAATTTCATAAAAACCAGTAGTAGGTTTAATGTCTTTGAAAAAAGTAGCGTGTGCAGTCGCAACTGCTTCAAATGTGTTGATGTCAGTCGTGAAGATGCGAGTACGAATGACGTCTTTCATACTTACGTTTAGGTCTTCCAATACTTTTTCTACACGTTCTAAAATATTTAAGGTTTGTGCATGTGCGTCGTCAGCTTTTACTTTTTCGCCATCTACAATAGCTACAGTTCCAGATACTTCAATGATATTGCCAATGCGAACGGCACGACAATATCCCATTTTATCTTCCCATGGTGAGCCTGTCAAGATATTTTCTCTTTTCATTTTGAATGTTTTTAATACATAATTTATGTGGTGCAATTTACGATAATAGGATGAATTAGGAATTCGATTTTTTGACAAAAGAGGTTATATAATGCAATGTTTTTGAATCATTTGTTAGAAATTTCAACCTGGATTTTGTTAAGAAATTTCTAATACGTGAGTCACAAAAGGTATTTATACTATTTTTGTAGACACAAGTTTATCAGTTCGGTTTATAATGAAACAATTACTATTATGTATTGCAATTATGGGATTAGCATGGCAAGGACAAGCTCAAAGTGAGTTTAGTGCTAAGTTCAAGGCAATTCCAGTAGGAAAGTTTCCGATTGCTCCCAAGAAGGCAGCCGAACCTAAAAAAGTAGCACCACCTAATTCTGATATTCCTTCTATTAAAGCACCGAACGTTTTCAATAGTCCGTATGCAATGGTTACTAAACCGGCTCCCGCAAAAACCTATCAATTAGGACAAACGAATACTTTTTCGATGGTGCCAAAAAATGAGTTTATCAGACCTGGAGCAGAAGTAGAAGCGCGTTTGAATAAAAAAGACGAAGATCCCGGTGCTATTGTGTACCGAAGAAATCAAAATTTAGGTGATTTTAAAACCAAAGCCGATAAAGCACGTGTGATGTATCGTGATGCCGAATATGTGGACGGTGATGTAATTCGAGTCTATTTGAATGATAAAGTTATTGAGAGTCAGGTGACATTGGAAGGTGCTTTTAAAGGTTTTGAAATTGTACTCGAAAAAGGATTTAATAAAATTGATTTCGAAGCATTAAATCAAGGAACTTCAGGGCCTAATACAGCTGAATTTAGGGTGTATGATGACAAAGGAAGTTTGATTTCGGCAAGTCAGTGGAACCTTGGAACAGGCTTTAAAGCAACGATTTTATTGGTCAAAGAATAAAAAAATATTTTTTTTAAAATCCATTTTTCAATTCCGAATTTTAAAAGTATTTTTGCGCATGCAACACAACGTACTTATTTTAGATTTCGGGTCGCAATACACACAGCTTATTGCGCGTAGAGTTCGCGAATTAAATATATTCTGCGAAATTTTTCCTTACAACAATTTTCCAACAGATTTATCACCATACAAAGCCGTAATTTTAGGCGGAAGTCCTTTTTCTGTTCGTTCAGAAGATGCGCCACACCCTGATTTGTCTCAAATCAGAGGTAAATTACCGATGTTAGCGGTGTGTTATGGAGCGCAATATTTAGCCCACTTTAGTGGTGGAGAAGTTGCTGCTTCTAATACAAGAGAATACGGAAGAGCGAATTTGTCTTTTATTAAAGATGATGAAGTTTTCTTTCAAGGAATTTCTCCCAATAGCCAAGTTTGGATGAGTCATAGTGATAGTATTAAAGCTTTACCTACTAACGGAGTTAAATTAGCTAGTACGCACGATGTAGAATTTGCGGCATATCGAATAGAAGGTGAAACTACCTATGCAATTCAATACCACCCAGAAGTATTCCATTCGACAGAAGGAACAAAGATGTTAGAAAACTTTTTGGTTAACATTGCTGAGGTACCTCAAAACTTTACTCCTAACGCTTTTGTTACGGATATGGTAGCCGAACTGAAAGAAAAACTACAAGATGATAAAGTAGTTTTAGGTCTTTCTGGTGGAGTAGATTCTACTGTTGCGGCAGTTTTATTGAACCAAGCTATCGGTAAAAACTTGTATTGTATTTTTGTTAATAACGGTTTACTTCGTAAAAATGAATTCCAAAATGTATTGAATCAATACAAAGGAATGGGATTGAATGTAAAAGGAGTGGATGCTGGAGATCGTTTCTTGTCAGAATTGGCAGGAGTGAGTGATCCAGAAACCAAACGTAAAATCATCGGACGTGTATTCATTGAAGTTTTTGATGATGAATCGCATTTGATTGAAGATGTAAAATGGTTGGCACAAGGAACAATTTATCCAGATGTAATCGAGTCGATTTCAGTAAAAGGACCTTCGGCTACGATTAAATCACACCATAATGTGGGTGGATTACCTGATTATATGAAGTTACAAATTGTAGAGCCTTTGCGTATGCTTTTCAAAGATGAGGTACGAAGAGTAGGTGCTACTTTAGGAATTGATCCAGAATTATTAGGAAGACATCCTTTCCCAGGACCTGGATTATCTATCCGAATCTTAGGAGATATTACGCCAGAGAAAGTACAAATTTTACAAGATGTAGATTCGGTTTTTATCGAAGGATTGAAATCTTGGGGATTGTACGATAAGGTTTGGCAAGCAGGAGCTATCTTATTGCCTGTAAATAGTGTCGGAGTAATGGGCGATGAGCGTACGTACGAAAAAGTAGTGGCACTTCGTGCTGTGGAATCTACTGATGGTATGACGGCAGATTGGGTACATTTACCGTATGATTTCTTGATGAAAATTTCGAATGAAATTATTAATAAAGTAAAAGGAGTGAACCGTGTGGTATATGATATTAGTTCAAAACCACCTGCCACAATTGAGTGGGAATAATTAGTACTTAAATTGAAAGTTATAATTGAAACGGTATCAGATTTTGTCATAAATTTGATACCGTTCAATTGTTATAAAGGAATTGTTTTAAAACAAAATGAAATGAACTGTTTTTTCAAAATACTTATTGTTGGACTTTTGTTTTCCAATGTAATTAGCGCCCAAGAAACCAATGTAACTCCAATCCAAAATAGTGGATTACAGTTAGAAAAACCTTTGGTAAATCAATCGAAGAAGCTGGCTCTGCTGTTGCCTTTCAACTTGGCTAAGGTACAAGGAGATACCGTGAATACTATTGCAGACCGATTAAAAAAAGACAAGTTTTTGAACATGACTTTGGATTTTTATTCGGGCGCATTGGTAGCGATTGACTCAGCGAAGCAATTAGGTGTTACGGTGGATGTTAGTGTTTTCGATTCGGAAGAAACCAAAAATAGTTCGAATGTAGCCAAACTGATTGCTGACCATCATTTGGAAAATTACAATGCAGTCATAGGCCCTTTTTATCAAACGAATGTGGAAAAAACAGCGGAATTGTTGAGCGCTAATCAAGTGGCGGTTATTTCGCCGTTATCAAAAGAAATAGGGAAATCGTATACCAATTTGTTTCAAACGATTACATCGACTTCTTTACTTCGTTCCGCTATTTTTGATTTTATGCGTTCCAAAAACGGAAACGTCATTGCCGTGGTGGATAAGAAGAAACTATCGGTTAAAAAATACATTGTAGAAAATCAAAAAGACGTTCGATTAGTCAGTTTAACCGAAATGGGAGCATTAATTCCTGAAAGTTTGTCGAGTAAATTGCAAAAAGGCAGAATAAATTATGTTGTGCTAGAGACGGAAAGCACAGTTTTAATTAAAGCAACATTAAAACTACTTTTATCCAAACTAAAAGAATGTGCAATCCAACTTGTGATTTTGGAGCCTAATGAAACTTTTGATACCGATGAGATTGAGTTTGCTAATTTGATGCAATTAAAATTACTATATCCATCAATGACACGCGAAAACAACAGTCCAGAAGCTGTATTTTTTGAAAAGAATTTCAAATTAAAAAACAAAGTAACCCCTAATGCGTTTGCTACTCGAGGTTTTGATGTGACTTTTGATGCGTTGATGCGTTTGTCTCAATCGAATAACTATTTTGAAAGTGCCTCAACCCAAGTAACCGAACAAGTGGAAAGCAAGTTTGATTATTTCAAAAATGAAACCGGAGGTTTTGCTAACAAAGGATTGTATCTTTTGTATTACGATACTGATTTGACGGTTAAAGTGGCAAAGTAAATCACACTTTAAACGAATTTTTAACTCATAATTACTACTTCTAATTTACTATTTTTATGAATAAAAACAGTCTAAATCTAATTTTGGTTGTTATGCTGGTGGTTTTAGGAGGATGTTCTACAATTAATAATAAATTAATTCCAACGGCAAATAAAGGGGGGTATACAATTAATGTAATTAAATCAAAACCTAAAATTAGATTAAACGAAGTCACTGTTAAGGGGACTGTTTTTGATGTTGAAACAGGTAATCCAATAAAATCACCAGTAATTTTAAAAGTTGGTTGTCTTACTATTCAAGTTTCTTCACAAGGAAATTACTCGTTTAAAACTAAAAATATCAAAGATGACTACTTTTTTATTGAAGTAATCTCAATTGGATATAAATCGATTGTTACTAATTTTCTTGATTTGACCGATAAGAATGAAATAAAGATTGATTTTTATTTAGTTGAGGATGATAGACCTTTGATAGAATGTCCCTTCACTATTAATCAAAAAAACTAATATCAACTGACCAATTGGAAAACGACCAAAAACAACTCATTAGACTAGCGCATACTAAAATGCCTTTTGGGAAATACGAAGGTTGGCATTTGATTGATTTGCCGGAATATTACGTGGTTTGGTACAACAATAAGGGTTTCCCTAAAGGCGAATTAGGGCAGCAATTGCAATTGGTGTATGAGTTAAAACTGAACGGATTGGAAGACTTAATTCGAAACATTAAAAAGCGTTATCCAAAACCAATTTGACCAATAAAAAGTAAAATTATTGGATTGATAGCGCAGAGAAATAATAGTATAAAATTTTACATTTTCACATTTTTAAATTCGCATTTTCTCAATTTATAATTGTATTTTTGCGACGTTTTTTACACAACTACAATACAAACTAAAACAGAATGAATCAAACTAAATATATTTTTGTTACTGGCGGTGTAACTTCTTCTTTAGGGAAGGGGATTATAGCGGCATCTTTGGCGAAATTATTACAAGCAAGGGGATATAGAACTACCATTCAAAAGTTCGATCCTTATATCAATGTGGACCCAGGAACGCTAAATCCTTATGAACATGGAGAGTGTTATGTGACGGATGATGGTGCAGAAACGGATTTGGATTTAGGACACTACGAACGTTTCTTGAATGTACCCACTTCTCAAGCGAATAATGTAACCACTGGTAGAATCTATCTTTCGGTAATTGAAAAAGAACGTAGAGGAGAATTTTTAGGAAAAACGGTTCAAGTGGTTCCTCATATTACTAATGAAATTAAAGACAGAATGCAATTGCTTGGTAAGTCAGGTGATTACGATATTGTCATTACTGAAATTGGTGGTACTGTGGGTGATATTGAGTCATTGCCTTACATCGAATCGGTTCGTCAATTAGTTTGGGAATTGGGAGAAAATAACGGAATTGTAATTCATTTGACGTTGGTGCCGTATTTGGCTGCAGCCGGAGAGTTAAAAACAAAACCAACGCAACACTCGGTAAAAACCTTGATGGAAAGCGGAATCAAAGCAGATATCTTGGTGTGTAGAACAGAACATGAGATTTCGGACGAAATTCGCAATAAATTAGCCTTGTTTTGTAACGTAAAAAGAGAAGCTGTTATTCAATCTATCGATGCTTCTACAATCTATGAAGTGCCTAACTTAATGTTAGAAGAAGGATTAGATGTTGTGGCGTTGAAGAAATTAGATTTGCCTAAGAAAGCCGCTCCCGATTTAAAGAACTGGAATACGTTTTTGAAGCGATTAAAAAGTCCAAAACATACCGTGAATATCGGTTTGGTTGGGAAATATGTAGAAATGCAGGATTGTTATAAATCTATTTTGGAAGCCTTTATTCACGCAGGTGCAGCCAATGAAACCAAAGTAAATGTAATTTCAATTCATTCAGAATATATTGATGCCTTGAACGTTAAAGAAAAATTAGCAGGATTAGATGCTGTTTTGGTAGCGCCTGGTTTTGGTGAAAGGGGTATTGAAGGAAAAATTGAAACGGTGCGCTATGTGCGTGAAAATAAAATTCCATTTTTCGGAATTTGTTTGGGAATGCAGATGTCAGTAATTGAATACTCAAGAAATGTATTAGGACTTACAGATGCTAATTCAACTGAAATGAATGATAAAACTTCTAATCCAGTAGTCAACTTGATGGAAGAGCAAAAAACAGTTACAGATAAAGGTGGAACGATGCGTTTAGGCGCTTGGAATTGTGATATTAAAGCAGGTACTTTAGCTCATAAAATTTACGGAACAACTTCTATTTCAGAACGCCACCGTCACCGATATGAATATAATAGTGCGTATTTGGACCAATTGCAAAAAGCAGGATTGCTAGCATCTGGAACGAATCCACAAACCGGATTGGTAGAGATTGTAGAAATTGAAGACCATCCGTTTTTTATTGGAGTACAATACCACCCAGAATACAAAAGTACAGTGGCCAATCCACATCCAATTTTTGTGAATTTTGTGGCAGCCGCAGTAAAAGCAAAGAAAAAATAATAGAATACCCCGTTTCTAAAAACAATAACTATTTTAAAAGTAAAATGGAAGAAAAAAAATTTGACCTGAATTCAATCATTGGTTTTGTATTGATTTTCGGAATCTTGATTTGGATCATGTATCAAAATCAACCAGATCCTAAAGCTATTGCCGCTGAAAAAGCTAAAAAAGAATTGGTTGCACAAGCTGCTAAAGCAAAAGAATTGGCACAAAAATCAATTGAAAAAGCTGCTGTGGCTGTTGCTACTACAGGCGATTCAACTCAATTGGCTCAATTGCAAAAAACATTAGGAAACTTTGCTTATTCAGCAACATTACCTTCTGCTAAAGGTGATTTTACGACCATCGAGAATAATCTTGTAAAATTGAAAATTGCAAACAAAGGAGGTTTTATTGTAGAAGCTGTTTTGAAGAAATATGAAAAATTCAAAAAAGGCTCAGGTCAGTTAGTAGAGTTGATTAAAGACAATAATGCTAATTTGAACATTACTTTACAAACATCAGATAACCGATCTTTGAATACCAAAGATTTGTATTTTGAACCTAGCGTATCAAAAGTAGGAGAAGATCAAATTCTCTCTATGAAATTGAAAGCAGGAGCTAATGAATATTTGGAATACAAATACATTTTGAAACCAAACGATTATATGATTGGTTTTGATGTTCGTTCTCAAGGGTTGAACAAAGTATTGAATACTGCCAAACCATTGGATTTAGAATGGAGTTTGAAAACCTATCGAAATGAAAAAAGTATTTCGTATGAAAACAGATATACAGAAGTGTATTTTGAGCACGAAGAAGGTAAAATTGATTATGTAGGTCAAGGTGAAAATAAAGAAGAAAGTGCTGAAAAAACTACTTATGTTGCTTTCAAGCAACACTTCTTTTCAACTATCTTGTTAACCAATACCCCTTTTGAGAAATCTAAATTACTATCAAATAATTTAGTTCACGACGAAGCAATAGATACCATTTATACTAAACAATTCAAGGCTGAAATTCCTTTGGCATTCACCAATGGTGAATTGGATTATAAAATGAATTGGTACTTAGGACCTACAGATTATAAAACGTTACACAGTTACGATAAGAATTTAGAGAAAATAATTTCTTTAGGTTGGGGTATTTTTGGATGGATTAATAAATTTATTTTTATCCCATTATTTGGATTTTTGAGTTCTTATATTGCATATGGAATAGCCATTATTGTATTTACAATTTTGATTAAAATTGCGATGTCGCCAATTACGTTTAAATCATTTTTGTCTCAAGCGAAAATGAAAGTATTGCGTCCTGAGATTACTGAATTGGGTGAGAAATTCAAAAAAGACCCAATGAAGAAACAGCAAGAAACGATGAAGTTGTACAACAAAGCAGGTGTAAATCCAATGGCGGGTTGTATTCCAGCTTTGATTCAGTTGCCATTTATGTATGCCTCATTTCAGTTCTTTCCATCGGCTTTTGAGTTGAGACAAAAAAGCTTCCTTTGGGCAGACGATTTATCTTCTTTTGATGAAGTAATCCAATTGCCTTTACGTATTCCATTGTATGGAGATCATATTAGTTTATTTCCAATCTTGGCGGCTATTGCAATTTTCTTCTACATGAAAATGACTTCGGGCGACCAACAAATGGCAGCACCACAACAGGAAGGAATGCCTGATATGGCTAAAATGATGAAAATTATGATTTATGTTTCGCCATTGATGATGTTATTCTTCTTCAATAGTTACGGAGCTGGATTGAGTTTGTATAACTTTATTTCGAACTTAATTACCATAGGAATTATGATTGTGATCAAAAAGTATTTTATCGATAGTGATAAAATTCATGCTCAAATTCAAGAGAACAAATTGAAAGCGCCAAAGAAACCGAGTAAGTTCCAGCAAAAACTGCAAGAAGCAATGGAGCAAGCCGAAGCTCAGAAAGCGCAACGCAAGAAAAAATAATTTCTAAAAAATCTCGATTCATTTCGGGATTTTTTTTGCAACACTAATTTTAAGTATAATAATTCCGTAGTACAAAATAAAATATGAGAAGTATAATAGTATTTTTGATCTCCTTACTTTTTAGTGTTTTACACGCTCAAACCGAGTACAATAAATTAGATGCTAAAGGAATGAAACACGGTATTTGGAAAGGGGTGTATGAAGAATCAAAAAGACCTCGTTATCAAGGGACTTTTGAACATGGAAAAGAAGTGGGTGTGTTTCAATTTTTTGATGATACTCAAAAAGGAGATGTAATTGCCACGCGTGAATTTAACCCCAAAGATAATTCGGCTTACACTATTTTTTATGACCAAAATAAAAACAAAGTAAGCGAAGGAAGAGTAGTCAATAAACTTTTTGAAGGGGAGTGGAAATACTATCATTATGCTTCACCTTCAGTAATGACAACTGAAAATTACAAAAACGGAATATTAGAAGGTGTACGAACGGTTTATTTTCTTAATGGCAAAGTAGCCGAACAAATTAGTTATGTGAATAACCTAAAACAAGGTGCTTATAAAAAGTATACCGAGGATGGGATTGTTTTAGAAGAATCTTTTTTTAAGAATAACGAGTACGACGGATTAGCTATTTTCAGAAATGATAGCGGAATTGTTGTTTCAAAAGGAATGTTTGCCAAAGGTTTAAAAACAGGAACTTGGGACGTTTTAGAAAACGGTAAATTAGTAAAAAAATCCAGTTCAGATTTGTCTCAAAAATCCAAAATCTCCCCAACTAAATAAAATCAATTCAAGCAAATGTTTCGTAACTTTGTATCCCATTTAATCCTAATAAATTAGAAATGAAACGTGTAGTTGTTGGTCTTTCAGGAGGTGTTGATTCGAGTGTTGCCGCTTATTTGTTACAGCAACAAGGCTATGAAGTGATTGGTCTGTTTATGAAAAACTGGCACGATGATTCGGTGACTATTTCTAATGAATGTCCGTGGTTAGAAGATAGTAACGATGCGCTTTTAGTAGCTGAAAAATTAGGAATTCCTTTTCAAACGGTCGATTTAAGCGAACAATACAAAGAAAAAATTGTGGACTATATGTTCAACGAATACGAAAAAGGACGCACTCCAAATCCCGATGTGTTGTGTAATCGTGAAATCAAGTTTGACGTTTTTATGAAAATTGCGATGAGTCTGGATGCCGATTATGTGGCTACTGGACATTATTGTCAAAAAAGTGAAATAGAGGTAGACGATAAAACGGTTTATCAATTGAAAGCCGGTGCTGATATTAATAAAGACCAATCTTATTTTTTATGTCAGTTGTCGCAAGAGCAGTTGGCAAAAGCCTTATTTCCAATCGGGAATTTAACCAAACCTGAAGTACGCGAAATTGCAGCGGAAATGGATCTAATCACTGCTGAAAAGAAAGATTCTCAAGGGTTGTGTTTCATTGGCAAAGTACGTTTACCTGAATTTTTACAACAAAAATTACAGC
>JACCDX011261826.1_pt1 | contig 34307 bp, 34 predicted proteins | sample 7449681 | NCBI WGS metagenome assembly JACCDX01 (sample SAMN15323450, study PRJNA562643) | freshwater metagenome | isolation source: river surface water | place: USA:Blue River Watershed | collected 2017-08-18
AAAAGTTCACCTTTTTGATAATTCTCACGAAGGGCGGCTAAATTCATAATTCAGAATTTTTATTTCTTATCTTTGAGCGGGCTTTCTGCTCGTTCAAATTTAGTCAATTTCTATGAAAAAATTATTCCTTTTTGATGCCATGGCGCTGATTTATCGTGCCCATTTTGCGTTCGCTAAAACACCCCGAATCTCATCAAAAGGCTTAAATACAAGTGCCGTTTTTGGTTTTACTAACACCATTTTGGAAGTTATCCAAAAGGAAAAGCCTGATTACCTGGGCGTTGCCTTTGATACATCGGCGCCCACCTTCCGCCATGTCGAGTATACTCCCTACAAGGCGCAGCGTGAAAAACAACCGGAAGACATTACCATCGCCATCCCCTATGTAAAGAAATTAGTTGAGGCCTTGGATATTCCCATTTTGATCTTGGATGGCTATGAGGCGGATGACATCATCGGAACAATTGCCAAAAAAGCCGTTCGGGCAAATCCGGATATTGAGGTGTATATGATGACGCCAGATAAGGATTATGGCCAACTCGTAGAGGAGCGCATCAAAATGTATAAACCTGCCTTTATGGGAAGGGGCGTTGAGGTCTTAGGTCCCAAAGAGGTCTGTGCCAAATGGAATATTCAACATGTGGACCAAGTCATAGATATGCTTGGTTTGATGGGTGATGCCGTGGATAACATTCCGGGCGTTCCGGGTGTCGGCGAAAAGACTGCACAGAAATTGATTGAAGAATTTGGTTCCATGGAGAACCTCTTTAAAAATACGGATAAATTAAAAGGTAAGCTGCGTGAAAACTTGGAGAATTTCCAAGAACAAGGCATGCTTTCACGGCATTTGGCAACGATTTTATGCGAAGTTCCCATTGAATATGAGGAAGAACGATTGATTAAAACAGAGCCTAATCGGGAATTACTAGAGCCTTTGTTGGAAGAATTAGAATTCAGAACCTTACGTAGGCGAATATTAGGGGAAGACCCTGAGCCTATTGCACCTAAAGCGAAGGCAAGTCCTAAAGTAGCATCCAATCAAATGGACATGTTTGGTTCGCCTGTTTCGGCGCCTGCCTACTTCATGATGGCCGATGAGGAAGAAGAGACTGTTTCGCATTTTAATAATTTGGCCAATACGGCGCATCAATATCATTTGGTGCAAGGGGAAGCAGCCATAAAGTCATTGATTGGGTTTTTAGGCCGACAAACAACGTTCTGTTTTGATACGGAAACGACCAGTTTAACAGCGGTTGAAGCAGAGCTCGTAGGGATGTCATTTGCCTACCGAAAAGGGGAGGCCTTTTATGTGCCATTCCCTGCCGATCAAGCGGAGGCGCAAGTTCAGGTTGATTTATTTAAGGAATTATTTGCCAACGAGGCTATTCAAAAAGTCGCACAAAATATCAAATACGATATGAGTGTCTTGGCAAATTATGGGGTAGAAATTAAGGGTGCCACGTATGATACGATGTTGGCACATTACCTTATTGAACCTGAAAAACGCCATAACATGGACGCCTTGTCGATGTCCTATTTGAGTTATGAACCTTTGTCGATAGAGACCTTAATTGGGAAAAAAGGCGCCAAACAAGGCAATATGCGTGATGTAGCCTTGGAAGATATTAAGGAATATGCGGCGGAAGATGCCGATGTAACCTTGCAATTGAAGCCGTTCTTAGATGAACAATTGGCGAAAAACCCCAAAGCCATCGAGTTATTGAATGAAGTTGAATTGCCACTGGCAAGGGTGCTTTCTAAAATAGAATGTGAAGGGGTTAATTTGGATGTGGCCTTTTTACAGGACATGTCGAAGACTTTGGAAACGGATTCACGTGAGGTCCAGCAAAAAATCTTTGAGGTAGCTGGTCAGGAATTCAATGTCGCTTCGCCAAAGCAATTAGGAGAGATTTTATTTGAAAAGCTGAAATTAGACCCCAAAGCCAAAAAGACTAAAACAGGTCAATACCAGACGGGGGAGGAGATATTATCCAAATTGGAAGCCGAGCATGAAATTGCACGATTGATTTTGGATTTCAGGGAATTACAGAAATTGAAGTCGACCTATGTAGACGCCTTGCCACAATTGATTTCGCCCAAAACGGGGCGTATTCATACGTCATTTATGCAGGCGGTAACGGCAACAGGTCGTTTGTCCTCGAAGGACCCCAACTTGCAAAATATTCCCATTCGGACGCCACGTGGTCGGGAAATACGAAAAGCATTCATTCCTCGGGATGAGAACTTTCAGATTCTATCAGCCGATTACTCGCAAATCGAATTGCGTATCATGGCGGCATTTGCCCAAGACGAAGCTATGTTGAATGCCTTTAATCAGGGAATTGACGTACATAAGGCGACGGCTGCGAAGGTATTTAAGGTTAGTTTGGATGAGGTGACGTCTGAATTACGTAGACGTGCGAAGGCGGTCAATTTTGGGATTATTTATGGTCAATCGGCTTTTGGATTAGCGGGTTCTTTAGGAATTTCACGGACGGAAGCGAAGGAAATCATCGATCAGTATTTTGTTGAATTTCCAGGGGTGAAAGCCTTTATGGATACGACAATCACTAATGCGCGTGAATTGGGATATGTGGAAACGGTTTTGGGGCGTCGTCGATATTTACGTGATATTTTGTCGGCCAATATGAATGAGCGGAGTTTTGCAGAGCGAAATGCAATCAATGCCCCGATTCAAGGTTCCGCTGCCGATATGATTAAAGTAGCCATGATTCAGATTCAAGCGTTTATTGAACGGGAAAATTTGAAATCTCGGATGATTTTGACCGTACATGATGAATTGGTTTTTGATGCGCATGTTTCAGAAATTGATTACCTTCGTACGCACATTGATGAAATTATGTGTCAGGCCTTGGATTTAGGCGTGAAGATTGAGACGGGCATTGGAGTTGGAATGAACTGGTTGGAAGCCCATTAATGGATAAGTTTTGAAGATATCTGTTGCACTTTGTACCTTGAATGGAGAGAAGTTTCTCCGGACACAGTTGAGTAGTTTGGTTGATCAAACCTTACCACCCGATGAGGTGATTGTGTGCGATGAAGGTTCTTCAGACCGTACTATGTTGATTCTTGAGCAATTTAAGGATCGTCTACCCTTGCAGATTCATCAAAATCCTACGCGTTTAGGTACGTATCAAAATTTTCAAAAAGCATTAACGCTTTGTACGGGAGATTATATTTTTCCTGCCGATCAAGATGATTTTTGGGATCCCCAGAAAATTGAACGTATTGCAACCTATTTTAATCACCATGAGGATGCGGAGGTTGTGTTTACGGATGCCGTGTTGGTGGATGAATTCGGCCAAATTTCAGGCAAACGTTTGTGGTCTACGTTCCGTTTTCGGGAAGAGCAACAGCGGGATTGGAAAATGGGAAAATCAGTTGATATTTTGTTGGACGGTAACCGAGTTACAGGTTGCACCATGGGTGTTCGCAAGCGCTTTTTGGATCGCGTTACGCCTTTCCCAACGAATCTTCCGAGTTATTTTTTACATGATGCCTGGATAGGCTTATCTGCTGCCCTTGAAAATAAGATCGATTTTATTCCTGCTACCTATGTGCAATATCGTTTGCATTCAGAGCAGCAAGTAGGAGTAAAGGGAAACCAAGGTACGCCACCATCCCTTTGGGAACGTATTCAACGCCCGCATGAGGATAAGGTAGGACCATATCGGAAGAAATTGGAATTCTTAGTTGAGCTACGCAAAGCTGTTTTAGCCAAATTTCCTAACCAACGATTTGAACCTTTGGATACTCGAATTGATTATTGGGATCGTCGGGCCAACTTACCCGAAGCGCGTTGGAAGCGTTTAAAGAAAACGATTCAAAATCTCATTTTGGGTAATTATCATCGATACAAGGATATAGATGCACCAGCAGAGACGCCTTATTTAATGTTTCTGGGTGATTTGATTGAGTAAAACAATTGCACAAATTTTTCGTTTAATCTGAAACGAAATCTTATGAAATCATTTTCTTATTTCTTGTTTGTGATGGCACTTGCGTTTCAAGCATGTAGTCAAGCACCTAAATCAACAAAACTGATGGATCAACTACCAACTTCTGAAGCGGAATGGAAGGCAAAATTGAGTGAAGAAGAATTTTATATTTTGCGTCAAAAAGGTACGGAACGCCCCTACACGGGCAAGTTTTTGATGCATGTTGATAAGGGTTATTATACCTGCAAGGGTTGTGGAACGCGTTTGTTTAAATCAGATTCTAAATTCGACTCGCATTGCGGTTGGCCTTCGTTCGACAAAGAAATTAAAGCTGGTGTCATCAAGGAAACGGCGGATTTGACATTGGGTATGCGCCGGGTTGAGATTACCTGTGCTAAATGCGGTGGACATTTAGGTCATGTATTTGATGATGGTCCTACGGAAACAGGATTACGTTACTGTGTGAATTCGGTGTCCTTAGGGTTTGAGAAGGATAAATAATAGCGTTTGGCGCGAGTGATCGCCACACATTAAATTTACTGATAATCTATGGCTCAAGCGTTGATTACTTATTTAAAGCAGATTTCAAGTCTATCAACATCGTCTGAGGAAGCATTGACTTCTCTTATTCAAACGCAATACATTAAAAAAGGACATCACTTACAACAAATAGGGCAAACGTGTAAAACACTCTATTTTTTGAAGTCGGGTCTAGCGCGCATCAATTATTTTCATGAGGGGAATGATGTGACCGAAGGATTTTATGAGCCGTTTTGTTTAATTGCGCGAGCTGAAAGTCTGTTTGGTGGATTGCCAAGCAAGAAAGCCATACAAGTGTTAGCAGATGCAGAGGTTTGGTCGATTTCCACCAAGGACTTGTTCGCGTTATATGAAGGACATCGAGATATTGAGCGTTTGTTTATGCGCTTGTTTGAGCGAGCCTATGTTCAAACAATTCAACGCATCGAGAATTTGCAATTTCATACGGCGGAAGAACGGTATCGACTATTGGCACAAGATCAACCTGAAGTATTACGTATGGCACCTTTGAAATTCATTGCTTCTTACCTTGGAATCACCCAGGTTAGTTTGAGTCGTATTCGCGCCAAAAGAGATTAATTTAACATTTGATAAGTAGAATTGCTTTGCATTTAGACTCCTTTGCAGGAATAAATGTTGGGTATGAAAACGCAATTAGGTTTACGCGAAAATTGGAAGCAATTTACTTTGCTTGTGCTTATCAATGCTTTAGTTGGTGGGATGATTGGATTGGAAAGATCCATTTTACCTAGTTTGGCATCGCAATCTTTTGGCATGGAGTCGCATGCAGCGATGTTTTCTTTCATTGTTGTTTTTGGAATCACGAAATCATTCGCAAATTATTATGCCGGACATTTTGCCAATCAAATCGGTCGGAAAAATTTATTGATTCTCGGTTGGTTTATCGCCATCCCTATTCCCTTTATCTTGATGTGGGCGCCCACGTGGAATTGGATTATTGCAGCCAATATTTTGTTAGGTATTAATCAAGGTTTAGCATGGTCGAGTACCGTGACCATGAAGATTGACTTGGTGGGTGATCGAAATCGCGGTTTGGCGATGGGAATCAATGAATTTGCTGGTTATCTTTCTGTGGGATTGGTTGCCTTTTTAACGGCTTGGATTGCACAGCATTATGGAATTCGTCCGTATCCATTTTATTTAGGGATTGCTTTTGTCAGCATAGGATTATGCTTGTCGGCATTTTTTGTACATGATACGCGGGGGCATGTTTCCGCCGCGGCTGTTAAGAGTACGGTGCCCAGATTGTCATCTGTTTTTTGGGACACGAGCTATCATCATCCAAATCTTGGCTCTGTCACACAGGCGGGTTTAATTAATAACTTGAACGATGGGATGATTTGGGGGCTATTCCCTGTATTATTATTGGCCAAAGGCTTTCCATTAGCAGAAATTGGAATTATTGTTGCTTTATACCCCATGGTGTGGGGGCTGGCACAATTGGGAACAGGGAAATTGTCTGATTTGATTTGCCAAAAAGATTTATTGATTTATGGTATGCTCTTTCAGGGCCTTGCGCTCTTTGGATTAATCGTTGCGCAAGCATTTTGGCATTTTGCGAGTTTATCGGTGCTTTTAGGTTTGGGTACTGCAATGGTTTACCCAACCTTCATGGCTGCGGTGGCGCAAAATACACATCCTTTGGATCGAGCAAAAAGTTTAGGTGTATTTCGCTTGTGGCGTGACCTCGGTTATGCGGTAGGAGCTTTAATGACGGGGATATTGATGATTTATTTCCCAATCTGGGTAAGTATTGCTTCGATTGGGGCTTTGACACTGTTGTCCGCAGGAATAATCAAGATGAGGATGAGTTGCAACTAAAAGAACTAAGAGTTAAGAGTTAAGAACTAAGAGTTAAGTACTAAGAGCTAAGAGTTTAATACCGAGTCCTTTAAGGTTTTATTATAAAATGCCTGAAATAAGTATTACTTAACTTTTAGTTCTAAGTTCTTCCATCTTTGTTCTTAGTTTTTAGCTCTTACCTCTTACCTCTTAGTTCTTAACTCTTACCTCTTAGTTCTTACCTCTTACAGTAATATTTGCTTCCACTTTTGGGTCATAGCCTTTGCTTCTCCCATGCCGATTTGTTTATCGGCTAATTTTCCGTCTTTGTAGAATTCTAAATAGGGGATGGATTCAATTTGTTTCGCTTTTGCAAGTTCTTGATTGGCATCTACGTCAATTTTGATTAATTCAACTTGACCATTTTGAGCTTTAATCCATGCCTCTAATACAGGACTTAGTTGTTTACAAGGTCCACACCAAGTCGCATTATAGTCGACAATGACTAATTTTTTACCTTGTAGAAGTTTGTCAAAGTCGGCTAATGTCATGCCCGCTGCAGGAGCAGAAACACCCTCGCTTGTGCTTGTAGGTAGGTTTGCCGATTGCCATGCAAGCATTCCGCCGGATAAGTTCACGATAGATGTGAATCCCATTTCTTGAAGCTGTGTTGCTGCTGCGCTGGATCGGCCTCCTGATAGGCAATAGACATAAACTGTTTTCGATTTATCTAATTTTCCAGCAGCTTCTTGGAATAAATTGCTTGATATATCGGCTAATACGGCGCCTTCGATATGTCCATTGGCATATTCGTCGCTCGTGCGAACATCCAGAATTTGGCCAGGTTCGGCTGATTTTATTTCAGTTTGAAATGCTGTGGCAGCCAAATTTTGTAATCCCTCTTGTTTTGAACAAGCGATTAGCGAAGATGCGATTAAGAGTGAAAAGAATATTTTTTTCATCTGGTTAAATTATGTTGAGTAAGGATTGTAGTAAATGATTGGGACTTGCGACAGACAACTTGCGTCTGCCGACTAGCGACTGGAATGCTGTTTAATTATTCCTTCCAACGTACTCGCCTGAATAACACCCGATTGGCGCCAAACAGATTTTCCATCTTTGAATAGGATTAAGGTGGGCACAGACCGGATTTGGAATTTTTCCGCCAACGCTCTGTTTTTATCTACATCTATTTTAATGATTTTAGCATTTGCTCCCACTTTCGATTTTACTTGTTCCAAGATGGGTTTTAATTGCTTACATGGACCACACCACTCGGCTGAGAAGTCGACCAACACCGGTTCCGTGGATTTTAATAATTCTGCGAATTTGCTCATATATTAGTCGCTAGTCTCTAGTGGCTAGTCTGTTTAAGTCTGAAGTCCTTTGTCCTTAGTCCGAATGTACATGGACATAGTATCTTTAATTTCTCTTAGTTCTTACCTCTTAGTTCCTAACTCTTTATGGAGTTCCAAGGTCCTCCATTGTACACCTGCGTAAATCCCGCAGCTTGTAATTGGCGGCGAGCCATACCACTTCTGCTTCCAGAACGGCAACACGTAATAATAACCTCATCTTTCTTCAATTTGTTCATTTGGCTGCCCAAAGTTTGTAAAGGTAAATTAATCGATCCTTTCACATGGCCGTCTTTGAATTCAGCGGGTGTTCGTACGTCAACAATCTTTGCACCATTTTTAATGAGCGCTTGAATATCGACTGAAGGTCCAAAGCCTAATAAGTTTTTAATGAATTGTAGCATTTGTTTGTTTTTTTATAAATCAAAGATAAGGTGCTCATTCTGTCTTGAACGTGATATTTGTCTCCTAAGTATTTAAGGTTTTTTCGCTTTGAACTGAATTACTTCTGCCAATCCTTGGTGCAATGGGCCTTCATTCAGCGTTCGTTTAATTTCTTGATTCAGCTGAATAGCTAAAGTGTTGAAGTCAGATGCCAATGTCGATGTATCAAATAACCATTCCATATTTTTGGGCCCACCGGATGAGTGGGCAAGTTGGCGTTTGTTGAATCCTTCGACCAACAAGGTGGCCCCCGGCTTGAGCCATTTGACAAACTGGGCATGTACCTGAGCACGTATTTCGGGCGGTGTGTGGAAGTAGGTTGACATAATCACATCAAATGATTCGTGCGGAAATTGCACCTTTGTCGCGTCCGAGCACACATAATGTAATTGGACATGTTGCTCCCGTGCTAATTTCATGGCTTTTGCTTGGCCTTGTTCACTGAGGTCAAAGGCATAAACCTCCCAGCCAAGTTTGGCGGCATATACAGCATCTCGCCCTTCTCCGGCAGCAGGAATTAATATGCGCCCAACAGGTAATTGAGCAATTTGTTCGGCAAAAAAGTCATTTGGATTGATTCCATATTGATATACATTTGATTGATATCGTTCATCCCACATTGCTTTCATACAGGTAATTGGTTAGTTTCGTGAAAAAAAATATAACATATGAAAAAGACTATTTTATCCTTCATTATTTTTATTTCTGCTGTTTTTGCTGTTCAAGCGCAGCAGCCAATACACAAAGTTGTCATTCAATTAAATACTTCGGATACCCTTGTTTGGCATGGGGCACTGAAAAATATATCCAATCTTCAAACCGCTTTGGGTGCGAATACTCAAATTGAATTAGTGGCTCATGGTTCAGGTATCACTATCCTTGTTGATGGCAAAACAACTCAAAAAGCTAAAATTGCTGAATTAGCAGCTTCAGGTGTTTTATTTAAAGCTTGTGAAAATACGATTCGTGAACGTAAAATCGACCGTGCCTCAATTTTGTCTCAAGCTGGTACTGTTCCTTCTGGCGTAGCTGAAGTTGTTCTTAAACAAGAAGCTGGCTGGGCTTACCTTAAATACTAAGGCAATTTAGCTTGCTTTCTGTTAAAAGCCTGTGATGAAAGTCACAGGCTTTTGTTGTTCCAAGGCAAAAATTTGGGTGGATTTTTTTCGATGCGTTGAGGATTTTGGCGATTCAATGCGTGGCCATTCAATACATTTTCGTATGCGATTAGGTATTTTTTTGCCATGCTCCGTGCATCAAAAACGTCTCTCGCGTAGGCGTGGCATGCTTCTTTATTATAATCAGAGGCATGTTGGATCGCTTCAGTCAAAGCCGTTTGTTGGGCACTTAAAAAACCGAATTCGGGTTTAATTAATTCAGGTAAAGAGCCATAGGGCGTCGCAAAAATAGGGCATCCAAAGTAGAGGCTCTCGGTGATGGCTAATCCGAAGGGTTCGTGCCACCGAACCGGAAAAATTAATCCTTTCGATTGGCTGAGTAAATCGAGTTTTTGTTGGCCGCCCACCGTTCCATAAAACTGAATGCGAGAACTCCAGGTCATACGGAATCCCATTTTGAGATTGAGTCGCGAGCCTCCAAGGACTGCTAATTGTTCGTTAGGACTTTGTAGGGTCGTATCAATGGCTCCTTGTACATTTTTTACGCGCCAGGCAGCCTTGCCCAAGAAATGAAAATGATTCCGAGATTGTGCCAAATTGGGTTTTCCATAGTCACTCCAATCCAAGCCATTGTGAATAAACGATTCGGAGCCATAGCGATTAGCATGGTTTTGGGATACAAAAATCGAATTGATCGCTAATTTTGTTTCGTTGGGCATGTTCCCATGTACGGTAACAACATGAGGCATTGCGAGGGATTCTGTAGGTGTATGATTCAAGTGAACCACATCTACAGATACTGGAATTTGTGCACTCAAGGACACGAGTGGATTCCAAATTAACACCGATGCAAAAGGGCAGTAGGAGCCTTGGGGTACTAAAAAGGTGACTTGGTGCCCGAGTTCCCGCAAGGATTTCGCTAAGCCCCAAATCACCCGTTCAGTTCCTCCATAACCAGCGACTGGAATTTTCTGATCATGGACAATTAAAATATGCATTTTGTGCGGGGTTTGACGAACAAAAATACACAATTTTCCTACATTTTGCCTGGCAGAATTTGATTCCAATAGAGGTAAGGAAGTAAGTATTTTTTCATTTGGTACATGGACCAACGTTCCTTGGATTGATCAAATGGAAACGTCTCAACGGGTTGATTGTTGTAATCAAATTCAGCTAATACTAATTTGTTGTAACCAGTAATAATGGGACAAGAGGAATAGCCATCATAGGAGGCGCTCATCGATTTCCCTTTCATAACGGATAGTAAATTACTAACTAATACAGGAGCCTGCTTTCGAATAGCTGCGCCCGTACGGGAGGCAGGTAGGTTGGCAGCATCACCACAGCCAAAGATATTTTTGTATACATGATGTTGTAAGGTGTGTTTTTCGACATCCAACCAGCCTGCGGCATTAGCTAAAGGACTATTTCGAATAAAATCAGGTGCTGATTGTGGAGGTGTGACATGCAGCATATCAAATTCCACCCAATATTCTTGGTCTTTGTTTGCCTCTCCAATACCCACGAACTTCGCTTTTTTATTGGGGCCATCAATTTCGACTAACTTAACAAAAAATTGGGTATTGATTCCGTATCGTGCAATAACATCTTTCAATGTGTTTTCGTATTTTTCTACGCCAAAAACTCGGGTACCTCCGCTCCAAAATTCCACCTGAGTTTTAATCTTGTTTTTTCGGAAATAATCAGCCGCCAAATACATGATTTTCTGTGGGGCACCTCCACATTTGATGGGTGTGTGTGGATTGGTGAATAGTGCTTTGCCTCCTTTTGTATTCTGAATGCATTCCCACGTGTAGGGAGCTGTATTGAAGCTATAGTTGCTACAAACACCATTTTTGCCTAAAGTCTCAGGTAAGCCTTTGATTTCCGACCAATTCAATTGGATTCCAGGTACCGCAATTAAATAGTCATAGCTAATGTCCTTCCCATCGGCCAAGGTAATTTTATTTTCTTCGGGTTTAAAGCTGTCTACCATTTGTTGGACCCATGTGGCTCCCACAGGTATAACGGATGCCTCATCACGTTCGGTGTCTTTGATGTCAAATTCACCCCCACCTACGAGTGTCCAAGCGGGTTGGTAATAATGTTTTTTGGCTCCATCCACGATGGCGATGTCTAAGGACGCATCTTTTCGTAGGAGTTGAGATGCAATGGAGATGCCGGCATTTCCTCCGCCGACAATTACAATTTGGTGATGATTTTTCATGGTTAACGTGTTTAATGATTAGGCTAAATTTCGAAAAGTTTTCGTATTGAATTCGTGATAATAGTCACTTTGGGGTATCGTGTTAAATGTCACGCTAGTTTGATGCAATCAGGAATACATTTGATAAATTTTAAAATTGGTATATCATGAAAAATGTAGTCTTATTGCTTTTCGGGGTAATTTTGTTCAGTAGTTGTGAAAAAGGTGGCCCTTTGGAAAGTGGTCAAGAGAACCTAAGCCAACGTTTAATGGCCATTCAAAATTCCGTAGCAAGTTTGCCGCTTGAGTCCTTGGAGCCTGCTGAAAAAGAGCGGATTTTATTTATCCGTGAAGAAGAGAAGTTGGCCTATGATGTATACCAAACCCTATTTGATCAATATGGTGTCAAAATTTTTCAAAATATTCCCAATAGTGAATTAAGTCACATGGAGGCGATGCTCATTATTATCAAGAAATATCAATTAGTAGATCCAATGGATACCCACCCGCGCGGTGTTTTTACAGATCCAGTGCTTCAATCATTATATAATGCCTTAGTTGGCCAAGGCCAAGTGAGTCTTTTAGCTGCTTACCAAGTAGGTGCCAAAATTGAAGAATTAGATATTTATGATTTGAATAAATCGATTGCTCTGACCAATAATCAGGATGTGAACTTGGTGTATGATTTTCTTAATAAGGGAAGTCGGAACCATTTACGGTCTTTTTATAAGAATTTAGTGAATGCTGGAGGTGCTTATTCCCCGGTATATATTTCTACATCGGAGTTTAATGCAATTGTGACAACACCTACAGAAAAATTATAATTAATTATATGCAAAGTGACAAAAGTCACAGGTATTAAGCTATTTTCTTAAGTCATTTGTTTCTTCCAAATACGCTTGTAAATTCCCTATGAATAATCAAAACCACTCGCAAAGTCTCTTGCAAATGTTCTTGTACACCTTACTTATCGCATTATTTGCGCTATTAGGGTATTTGAGTTTTTCTACATGGAATTCAAGGGTTGTTACATCGGATTCAACCCAACTTTACGTAGCTACGGATTCTAATTTCACCCATGTATGGACCGCGCCATCTGATTGGCGGATGATGTATTTAGCTCCTGAAGAAAAAGACTTGGTGTTGTATGGGAAAGAATTAATTGCTCATACGTCCGATTATTTAGGCCCAAAAGGCTCTGTGAAGTCGATTTCAAATGGAATGAATTGCCAAAACTGCCACCTAAATGCCGGTACGCAGCCTTGGGGAAATAATTACTTCGCTGTTCAGTCTACTTATCCGAAGTTTAGAGCTCGCTCTGGCGCGGTTGAAGATCAAGTAAAACGGGTAAATGATTGTTTTGAACGTTCCTTAAATGGCCAAGCGTTAGCCGCTGAAAGTAAGGAAATGCGCGCAATTTTAGCCTATATTAAATGGCTAGGAACGGATGTGGCCAAGGGGAAATCTCCCAAAGGTTCAGGAATTTTTAAGTTGAAAGGGCTGAAAAGAGCTATTGATCCCGCGAAAGGAGCAGAAGTATATGCCGCTAAGTGTCAGTCTTGTCATCAAATAGATGGTGGTGGCGTATTAGCAGAAGGGGGCAAGTCTTATACCTATCCACCACTTTGGGGAGCTCATAGCTATAACCATGGTGCGGGTCTCTACCGGATGTCCAACTTTGCAGGTTATGTAAAATACAATATGCCCTTAGGAGCGACCTACGAAAAACCCCAATTAAGTGATGAAGAGGCATGGGATCTAGCAGCTTATGTGAATTCGATGCCTAGACCTCAGAAAGATTTATCAAAAGATTGGCCTGATATTTCAGGCAAGCCATTTGATCATCCTTTTGGCCCATATGTGGATCCTTTTCCTGAAGCTCAGCATAAATATGGTCCATATAAGCCAATTAAAGAATGGATTAAGAAACACAAGAAATCAAAAAGCTAAACCCATGAACTCAAGAAGAAAATTTTTACAAGGCGGGCTATTGACTAGTGTAGCCGCTTTAGCGCCCATTGCAGGTTCTGAGGCTAAGCCTACGCCATCAATTTCGAGTCCTGGAAAACCGGCAACCGGTCAAATTACCATTTTGCAAACAACGGATGTGCATTGCCAATTGCATGCGCATGATGAGTTGTTTTGGGAAAAGGATGAACTTGTTTTCCGGAAAGCAGGTGGCTATGCGCACATGGCTACAGCTTTAGATCGAATGAAACAAGCAAATCCCGAGAATACAATTACACTTGATACAGGGGATATGTTCCAGGGTTCGATGCTTTCGGTGAAGACGACAGGACAAGCATTTGTTCCCTTGTTGAACGCCATGAATTATGATTTATACCTGCCCGGAAACTGGGAGGTTGTTTATTATAAGAAGAACATGCAGAAATTAATGGGTGGGCTTTTAGCTCCTAAAATTTGTGCGAATATGTATCACGATTTAGGAGATGGTAAGAAAGGGGAGTTAATCTTTCAGCCTTATCAAATCATGCATCGTTTAGGTGTTAAGATTGGTTTCTTAGGGTATACGGATCCTTTAGTCCCACTAAGACAATCTCCCTTGTATAGCAAAGGAATTATTTATACCAAACCCGAAGAAAACCTGAAGGAATATGTCACGCTTTTGCGCGAACAAGAGCAATGTGATTTTGTCATTATTTTATCCCACTTGGGGCTATCTCAACAAATTGCTCTAGGAAATAATCCGCACTGTGAGGGAGTTGATTATATTTTTGGTGCGGATACCCATGAGCGCGTTCGTAAACCAATTCAAGCAGAGTATACCAAGATTGTTGAGCCAGGAGCATTCGGTTCATTTATCGGCAAATTGGATATTCAAGTTAAAGCTGGAAAAGTAGTAGGATCGACCTACGAATTAGTAGAAGTGGATCCGATTAAATTCCCTGCAGATCCCGAGATTAAGTCCTTAGTTCAAGATTTAGAGAAACCTTATAAAGAGGAAATAAATAAAGTATTGGGTTACAGTACTGTTCCGCTCTACCGCAACTTTGTCGTCGAAAATACGATTGATACCATGATCGTAGATGCGTTAAAATGGAAGGTGAACGCCGATGTGGTTTTATCGAATGGCTTCCGTTTTTGCCCACCACGTGTTCCTGGGAAGGATGGTAAAGTAGCTATTACGGAAGGATACTTATACGACATGCTTCCTGTGGATTCCACGATTCGGACGGCGAAGGCAACAGGCCAACAAATTATGAATTGGTTAGAAAAGGAATTACAGAACGTATTTGCACAGGACGCGTCCTTGCGTTTTGGCGGTTGGTTTATCCGTTTCAAAGGCATGCAAGTAGAATTCAAGGCATTTGAGCGAGTAGGTCATCGCGTTCAAAAAGTGATTATCGGTGGTGCTCCATTGGAATTAGAGAAATCCTATGTGCTGTGTGCCTGTGAGCGTGACGGAGATCCTGAGGATATGCTTTGTCGTATGAAAGGGGTGAAGGAGGCTAAGAATACGGCATATACACTTCATAGCATGATGAAAGAGTATTTAGCTAAATTCTCTCCAGTGACGCCTGTATTACGTCATGATGCGAAGATTTTAGATGGACCGCAGACTTTGTTAAGTCAGGTGACAGGGGTGGATTACACGTTTAGGTAGTTAAGAGTTAAGAGTTAAGAGGTAAGAGTTAAGAAGTAAGAGTTAAGCTAGCTGAAGTAATATTTCGGCTAGCTTTTTTTGACTTGTATTTACATAAAAAAGCTAGCCCAGATTTACTGTGACTAGCTTTTAATATAAGAGATCTCTGACCATTCACCTCTCACTTCTTACCTCTTACTTCTTACCTCTTAACTCTTACCTCTTAATGCGGCAATTGATCTCTGAACTTCCCATACACCCAAGTACCTGCCGTTGCGCTTAGAACTACGACTAAGATAACAAGTGCGCCTGTTCCCACTTGTGCAAAAAGCGGGCCTGGACAAGCTCCCGTCAGTGCCCATCCAAGACCGAAGATTAAGCCACCGATTATTTGGCCTTTATTAAACTTCTTATCGGTGAACGTAATGTCTTCTCCATGGATACTTTTTACTTTGAATTTTTTAATTAAAAATACGGAGATGGCTCCTACCACAACCGCTGTGCCGATTACACCATACATGTGAAAGCTTTGTAAACGGAACATTTCCTGGATACGAAACCAGGATATAATCTCTGCTTTGATAAATACGATACCAAAAATCACGCCTACAGCTGCATATTTGAAATTATACCACCAAGGGTGAACCAATTCAGATTCGTTGACACACATCGTGTCTAATGAACGTACTTCGAAATCTACTGGATTTGCGTGTTCTGTTGTCTTCTTTTCCATGGGTATTATAAATGTAAGATGAAGGGTAAAATGAAATTAGCCATAACGAAACCACCGATCATGAAACAGATGGTAGCAACTAACGACGGCCATTGAAGGTCTGAAAGGCCCATGATTGCATGTCCAGAGGTACATCCACCTGCATATCGTGCGCCAAAACCTACTAAAAATCCTCCGCCGACCATCATCACAAGTCCACGTAAAGTGAAAAGACTTTCAAATGAAAACAACTGGGACGGAACCATACCTGAAAAATCAGTAATACCATAAGTAGCTAATTCTTTGGCTAAATCCGGGTGAACAACGACTGCATCGTCTGACCCTAAATAGAGCGTGGAGATGATTCCACCTACTAAAATGCCTCCTACGAAAAAGAAGTTCCAAGTTTCTTTCTTCCAATCATAACTGAAGAAAGGTATGTTGCTCGGTAAACAAGCTGCACACGCATGGCGTAAGTTGGCCGATATACCAAAGTGTTTGTTTCCTAAGATTAATAGGGCAGGGACAATAAGTCCGATGATTATTCCTGCCGTATACCAAGGCCAGGGTTGGGTGATTGTTTCTATCATGATAAGTTAAATTAGTCGCTAGTCGTCAGTCACTAGTCTGATTTTGAATTTAGTTAAAATTTTATAAATCTTATTGCTCTTCTTTTAAAGTGCGCCATTGTGTGATGGTGCCAATCATAAAATAACCTAACACAGCAAAGTAGACGATGCTGTTAAATGGTTTGCTTGTGATCGGGCAAGTACCTGTCGCACAACCAATATCTCGCCAGTAGAAATATCCAAAGAGGCCTCCAAAGAGCCCCCCAAGGATGGACCAAATGTTATTTAGCATGAACTTCTTCATAAGATACTTCTTCCGTTTCTTTACCTGTTGATTTATTCATGGGTACCCCACAACCTTGTGCACCACATCCAGCATTTAGCAGAGCCATGCCCACTAAAACAAGCCCAAGCATGGCCATCAGTGTATCGTTTCCACGGTAGGCTTCAATGAGTGCATAAACGCCAAAACCTAAGCGGATGATGCGCATGAAACCCCAATTTTGAGTTAAGTTCGTTAACATAGTTATCGGTAAATGGGTAAAACCTCAGGCCGTAACCTGAGGTTTTGTGAGTTAGTTTTGATAAACAAGCATGTCATGCAAGCCACCCCCATTATAAACTTCAGATAATCCTGCTTGTTTTAATAGGTTCATGGCCATACCTGAGCGGTTACCACTGCGGCAATAGACCACGATGGGTCCATTCATCGATTTGAATTCGTCAAGTCGCAAGGGAATAATTCCCAAAGGAATATTAATAGCTCCTTCATAATGTCCTCCAGCAAATTCACCGGTTTCGCGAACGTCTACTACCGTGGTAGTTGGGTTTTTTAATAAGTCTTCCATGTTACAATAAAGTTGATGGACATACGTAGTCCGTGATGTTAAATTTCTCTGATTCTTTGATGGCTTTGAATCCGCCATTCACGTCGATTAAATTATCATATCCACGTGCACGAAGCGTCGAGTTGAATATCATCGAACGGTAACCACCTGCACAGTGCACGAAGTAAGTCTTGTCCTTGTTTATTTTCAACATGCTATCGTTGATGAAGTCCAATGGTGCATTTTCCGCTTCAACCACGTGCTCACTTAAAAACTCTGAGTTTTTACGCACGTCGATGATTTCACCTTCACCTGCTTCAAAACGAGCAAACATTTCTTCTGGACTGATCGATGTGATTGTGTCCACTTCCATGCCTGCAGCTTTCCAAGCAGCAATACCACCTTTCAAATATCCGATCGTAAAGTCATAGCCAACACGCGCTAAACGCGTGATTACCTCTTCTTCACGTCCTTCATCGGTAACTAACAAGATCTCTTGCTTGATATCAGGAATCATTGCACCCACCCATGGAGCAAAAGAACCATCAATTCCAATATTGATTGAATTCGGAATAAATCCTGCTGCAAAAGTTTGTGGGTCACGTGTATCCAAAATCAAAGCACCAGTTTCATTTGCTGCTACTTCAAATCCGGCTGGAGATAAAGCATGTTGGCCACGCTCCATTACTTTATCAATGGAATCATATCCTTGGATATTCATCAAGACGTTTAAAGGGAAATAGGCTGGAGGGGCAACTAAACCTGTTAATACTTCCTTCTTAAATGCTTCTCTTGTTAGAGCTGGATTTAATGCGTAGTTCGTTTTCTTCTGATTCCCTAAGGTATCAGTTGTTTCCTTGCTCATGTTTTTACCACAAGCAGACCCTGCACCGTGCGCTGGATATACGATGATATCGTCAGCCAAAGGCATAATCTTGTTGCGTAAAGAATCGAACAGATGACCTGCTAAAATATCCTCAGTTAAATCGGCTTTCACCTTTTGTGCTAAATCAGGACGGCCTACATCACCGATGAATAAGGTGTCACCCGAGAACAAGCTTGTTTCTTTACCTGTCTCATCGATCAATAAGAAACACGTAGATTCCATCGTGTGACCTGGTGTGTGGATAACACGGATTGTTGCGTTTCCTAATTTGAATTCTTGGCCATCTGTCGCTGAGATACAATCGAATGCACATGCCGCATTAGGACCGTAAACGATAGGAGCACCTGTCTTCGCGGATAAATCAATGTGACCAGATACGAAGTCAGCATGGAAGTGTGTTTCGAATACATACTTAATAGTCGCCCCATTACGTTCCGCTTTTTCAATGTAGGGTTGCACCTCGCGAAGTGGATCAATGATCGCTGCTTCGCCATTGTTCTCGATGTAATATGCACCCTGTGCTAAACATCCTGTGTAAATTTGTTCTACTTTCATTGGGTCAATTGTTATGTTGTGAATGTTTTATAATCTCTATTTATTTCATTGGGAAGGCTAATTGCTGGACTAGAATGTAAATTCCCATAACCAACACAAACCAGCCGAATCCTACTTTTAATTTATTTCCGTCTACTTTTTTGCTGATGACATCTCCGATGAAAATACCACCAATCGCTAATCCTGTTACAATCAATAAAAGGTTCCAATCAATCACTGTATGACCAAGGTCGCCCGTAAATCCAATGAGCGATTTGGCGGCGATGATTAACAAGGACGTTCCAACAGCTTGTTTCATCGATAATTTGGAAAGCATCACGAGGGCTGGAATAATTAAAAATCCACCTCCAGCTCCAACTAATCCTGTTAGGACGCCTACCACAGCACCTTCCAGTAAAATCATCGGGTAGTTGAATACTTGCGCTTCTTCGACGTAAGTGCCTAGTTTTTCTTTTTCACATTGCTCGCATTTACCACGTATCATGGAAATGGATGCGGCAACCATCAGGATGGCGAATAATACCATCATGAGAATGGATTTGGTAACAACAAAATCACCAATCATGAAAACCTCTGTAGGAATTAATGGAACAATGAATTTACGCGTTGCATATACAGATGCGATGGAAGGTATACCAAAAATGATGGCTGTTTTTACGTTGATTAATCCTTGCTTGTATTTTGGGAAGGCGCCAACTAATGAACTAGCACCAACAACGAAGAGTGAATACGCAGTGGCCAAAATAGGGTCAACGCCAAACAAATATACTAAAACAGGGACGGTTAAAATGGATCCACCGCCTCCAATTAGGCCAAGTGAAATTCCGATAAGTAGTGAGGCAAAGTAGCCGATAATTTCCATGCGTTTTTTTATTGATTTTGATGTTACAAATGTCAGACCTTTTATGACGCTATTCCGTGATTTTTATCACAAGCTACATTTTTTTTTCAAGGTCAAAAATGGAAGTTCAAAACGATGTTGTAATTGCTCATATTGACCTTATTGATGATATATTTCTCATTTTCATAGGTCTTGCCTTGATTTGATTTATGCACATACAACACTTGCAACTCTAAGCCTTCCAGGAAGTGCTCAAATTCGTAGGTTAATTCGACATTGAGTTGTTGGTAACTAGGTAAACCATATTTATTTAACGCGGTATTTTTCACATCCGGTAATTGAAACAAACCATAACTCAGAGAGGTCTTAAGTGGGAATTGATTGGTTAGGTAACTTAATTTGCTCACAAGGGCATGAACATCTCCAAATCCCTCATTTCGCTCTCTTGACATAAACGTGTAAAATGGATCGCGGCCCCACTCTCGTGGCATTAAGTAACGTCCCTCACCGGTGATGCGTGTGTAATTGAGCGAAGTTTTCCATTGATTACTTTCCCAACCAAACTTGGTGCTAAAAACCCGTGACATTTGAGTAGGATCAAAATAGGTCTTTAAAGGATCTTCATTTCCTCCGTTCCGAATGGCATGTTGTTCTGTATATTGAAGCCCTGCTATCCAATTTCCTTGCTTAAAATCAAATTGTGCTTGTGTTGTATTAAAAACATTATCCACATACACATTCCAAAGTTTCAAGGAATTGCCTTTTGGTAATGTATGCGTATAGCCTGTCAGTAATATGCCTTTTGATTCAATTTGATGGGCATAATTTCCTTTCGTTCCATTAATATTTACACCATTGGAATAAATCCCGATCGATTCACCGATTCCATACCAATCCACTGTACCTCTAGGTGATATTTCATATAAATATCCACCTTCCAATTTATCATGTTTGCTGGGAAAAAATTCTCCATATAGTCCTCCTACCTCCGTTGGTCGCATCCGACCATCTTGTAAGTTGATAAAGGGCGTATTAATCAATTGCTTCCCCAGTAAAATATGCGATTTGCCCCAATTGTATTTTAGGTATAATTCCTCTAGGCGATCTAGGTCATGCTTGTTGGCTAGATTTTCTAAATCAAAAAGAGATGTTTCATACCGACTGATCGTATTGGTGTAAGGGTCAATTCTTGCCATGTCCGATGAGCCAACGTTATAAATAAAATAACCGCCTACTCCCATTTGAAAGCCTTTATAGGTTGCCGTTTCATAAAATAATCCTCCACCTACCGCATTCGCATGCGCATCAGTTAGTCGGTCTTGGTTCTCCGTCGCCATGAAAAAGTAACGTAGGTTTCCGTGTACTTTGCCATGTTTGAAGGCAAATAGGAGGGATGTAGAGTCTTCTGCGATGCTTTTTTTGCCTTTCCAAAGATGCGGAGGCGTATGCATTTCTTGATGCTGTGCGTGTAAACTAAAGACTAATTGGGTGAAGATTACTAAATACCAAAGGCGATTTTTTTGCATAAAATTTTGTAAATGAATATGCAAAAATTCGCCTTTTCGCTTTATCGTGGCGTGATAAGTATCACTAGATCTTTAAATCAATAATTTCGATCTGATTTTTGTTGATTTTGATTTGTCCTTTCTCGGATAATTTTTTCATTAACCGTGAAATAACTTCTCGGGATGAATTGAGTTCCGTTGCGATTTCAGTAAATGACACTTTGATTGTATTGCTTTTTAAACTCTTCTGATGTTGTTTCAAGTACCACAATAAACGTTCATCCAAATTTCGAAAAGCGATGTGGTCAAGAGTATCCAATAATTCCTCGAAGCGTGATCGATAGGTTTCTAAAACGAATTGGTACCAAGACTTGTACTTCGACGCCCATTCGTCCATCAGTTCCACCGGAATGGTCAACACTTCCGTATCGACCAAAGCCTTCGCCATGATTTGACTGTTTAAATTTCGAGAAGCACATGTCATGGAAATAGCGCAGGCCTCTCCAGGATGTAGGTTATACATGAATACTTCATTGCCCTCGTCATCTTCCCGGAAAACCTTGATGATTCCCTTGGTTACCAAGACCGCGGAGCGTATGCTTTGCCCAGTTTTCATGAGGAAATCATCCGCTTGGAATTTACGAATCACACCTACCTGTTGGATTTTTTTCTTTAATTCGGGTTCGAAATTGGCTAATATGCTGGCTTCCATGTTCTTTGTTTACACGCGATCCTTCGCGTCTTTCCCGACTGAAGTCTGGGGTTATAATTTTGTTTACACGCGATATTTAGCGTCTATTTTCTAATAGTTGATCACTCTTTTCTCCCGACTACTTTCCATCGCCGCATCGATCACTCGCATGCTGTTGATGCCATCTTGTACGGAAACCGCCGGAGTCGCATCGCCACGCAAAGATTGAAAAACATTTTCATAAAAGGCCATAAAATTGCCTTTTTCAGATGGGATGCGTTCCGGATTTCCCCCGTCTACCTGCATGACTCCAAAATCTGTTGGGCTTTCTTGCCCCCAAGAATCTCCTTGTGGTTTTCTTCCTGCATCCAAATCAGCTTCTTGTCGGTCAGACCGTGTTTTGATAAAACTGCCCAATTTTCCATGCACTTGAAATGCAGGTACTGGCACTTTAAAATAATAACCTGCCTTCAAACGAACGCGCATTTCCGGATAATACAATAAGATTTCAAACAGATCTTCGACCTCTGTACCCGGTCTCGTTTTACGCAAATCAGCAAATACATGCGTAGGATTTCCAAATAAATGCAAGGCCTGATCAATAATATGAGGTCCTAAATCAAAAATGATTCCAGCACCTGGGCCCGGAAGCTCTTTGTGCATTTTTGGGGATTTGGCCCCATTGTAGCGGTCAAAATGAAATTCGGCTTCCACAATATCGCCTAATTGGCCAGATTCAACTATCTTTTTGACGGTTAAGAAATCGGAATCCCAACGGCGATTTTGGTAGACAAAAATATGTTTTCCGGCTTTTGATGCTATTTTTTGCAATTCCAATGCTTCTGCTGTGGAGTTCGTAAATGCTTTCTCGACCACGACGTGCTTCCCTGCTTTTAGCGCCTTTGATGCGTACTCAAAATGTGTTGGAATCGGGGTGTTGACGACGATTATTTCGATGTCGGCATCTAGTATAACCTCATCCAAGGAATCGTAGGAATGTGTCCCTGCATAGGCTTTTTGAATGTTCTTTTGGCTTCGTTCATAGGAACCTACAAGCTCGAATCCAGGATGAATTTCAAGGAAAGGGGCGTGAAAAATACGTCCCGACATTCCATAAGATAATAATGCGGTTTGAATTGCTTTCATGAAGTAAAAATAAGAAATTTAGGCTTTTAATATACAAACCTATTCAAATGAAAAAAATACTCGTTTTAGCAGTATGTAGTTTCGGTGCTTTTGCCCAAAAGCCGCTCGTTTCACATATTTATACGGCAGATCCGTCCGCTCACCTCTTCCAAGGTAAAATCTTCATTTATCCGTCACACGATATCGATGCGGGTGTAAAAGAAGACGACATGGGTAGTCATTTTGCGATGAATAATTACCATGTATTATCACAAACAAGTCCTGCAGGTCCTGTGACCGACCACGGTGTTGCGTTGAAATTAGCCGATGTCCCTTGGGCTGGCAAGATGCTTTGGGCGCCTGATGCGGCTGAGGCGAATGGTCAGTATTATTTATATTTTCCTGCTAAAGACAAGGAAGGGATTTTTCGGATCGGTGTAGCAAGTTCATCAAAACCAGAGGGGCCATTTAAAGCTGAAGCAAATTACATACCGGGTACCTACAGTATCGACCCTTGTGTTTTTAAAGACCAAGATGGATCTTCTTACCTGTATTTTGGGGGTATTTGGGGTGGCCAATTGCAACGCTGGAAAATGGGACATTACATGGCGAATGACGATAGCCAACCGGCAAACGATCAACCCGCTTTAATGGCCAAAGTGGCTAAGCTTGACAAAAACATGAAGGTCTTAGCTGAAAAGCCTCGCGATGTGCAAATTTTAGATGCATCCGGAAAAATCTTACTTTCTTCGGATCATGACCGTCGGTTTTTTGAGGCAGCATTTGTGCATCAATATCAGGGGAAATACTATTTCTCCTATTCAACTGGGGATACCCATAACATCGCTTATGCTACAGGTACTAGCCCATATGGCCCATTTACGTACCAAGGTGTTATCTTAAACCCTGTGAAAGGTTGGACAAATCACCATTCCATTGTGGAGCAAAATGGTAAATGGTATTTATATTTCCACGATGTACAATTGTCGGGAAAAACGCATTTACGTAACATCAAAGTTACTGAATTGAAATATCGTGCTGATGGTTCCATTGAACCCATCACAGCCTATTAATTAATTGCTTATATTTAGGTCTATGAATCGAATAGACCTTCCCTGGATCAATCAAATTAAGCATAACAGACAGCCCGATGGACATAAGAAATCCTTCGGGCATGTCTTAATTGTCGCCGGTAGCCCAGGTAAAGTTGGCGCGGCATTGCTATGTGCCCGTGCCGCGTTACACGCCGGCTGCGGTATGGTGACAGCAATGATTCCGGAAGAGGGTGTAGGACCCCTTTTGTCAAACAGCCCTGAAATCATGTATCGGACGGAAGCCGATTTGTCTACGATTAATTTGGAACCCTATGATGCGATTGCATTTGGGCCGGGTTTGGGTTTTACGATTCAGGTACGTCGGAATTTAGAATTTTTGTTGCAACATTATCAGGGCCCCATCGTCTTTGACGCGGATGCATTGACCTTGTTGGGTTCTTATGAATCATTAATTTCCCAAGTCAAACCACATCACATATTAACGCCACATCCGGGTGAATTTGCGCGTTTGGGTGGTTTGGAGTTTGATGCTGCGCATCGCGAAAAACAAGCAATTGATTTTGTTTCCAACTACCCTTGTCAATTGTTGTTAAAAGGAGCTCCCACGATTGTCGTAAGCGGTTCCGGTGAATTATTTACCAATACCACTGGTAATGATGGAATGGCAACGGCCGGTTCAGGGGATGTGTTGACGGGAATTATTGCAAGCCTTTGCGCGCAGGAATACACGCCCGAGGTGGCTGTTCGCTTAGGCGCTTATATACATGGCCTTTCGGGCGATTTGGCGATACAAAAAAAATCGAAGGCCAGTTTGGTGGCCTCCGACTTGATTGATCATTTGAGTGAAATCAGGCTCTTAGACTAAGATTGCCTTTGCATATTCCACGCATTTTTTAACCTCCGCTACTGCGTCAGATCCTGCAGGAATATCGTATTCCAATTCGATTGTCGCTGGGAACGTGTATTTATTTTTCTTCATAGCAGACAAAATCTCTTTTAAAGGAGTATCGCCTGTTCCCCAAACAAGGTTTTTTGCCCCATTTTCTTTGGATGTACGATCTTTGATGTGCAAGGAAGTAATGCGATCTTTTTTCGCTTCGATCAATGCCAATAAACTTGCTGTTGTATGTGGGGCACCTACCGCAATGTAATGACCCGCATCCAAGTTCATGGAATTGAATGGTGATTGTGCCAACGCTTCATCAAAGGCAGTATCCTTCACTTGTAAATGGGCATGATATCCGAAATAGATGCCGTGTTTTGCACCTAAATCTCCTAAGCGTTGTGTTTGTTTCGGGTCAGTTGGTAATTCAACAGTCACCGATTTTGCGCCTAACACCTTCGCTGAACGTAACGCATATTCAACCTCTGCATCAGAGTTATTTGGACTAAAGGCGTTTGGTTTATAGGCATATACGCTGATGCCAGCTTTGTCCAATTTCGTACGTACTTCTTTGAATTTATCCATGGAAACACTTTCACGCCAAGCTTTGACGTCTTCTTGATACTTCATCATTGCTGCACGTTGTTCATCCGTTAAGGTTGGACGCGGTTGGCCTGGTACCCAACGCATCGGAACGGGATTCACGGGCTTTCCTGCGTATTCCTCAACGGCATCACCCATTAATTCGGTCGCAGAAATTCCAGATTGAACTAGGTATCCAATGATTTCATCAATAGAACCCGGCATGCTCCGGTATGAATAGGTAATACAGCCAATCTGAACGCCTCCAAATTTGGAATCAGGTTTAGCAGATCCGAAGGCAAATGCAGCCGGTTTGGCAAATAGAAGGCCTAAAGAGGCAAGGGATCCGGCGGCGAGAAACTGCCGACGAGTCGTTTGGGTAGAATTTTTCATTGTTGTTCAGGTTTTAAAAATCAAGTATAGGAATCCTTTCTGATAATTGTATCCTTTGGGCAGAATTTTGCGACGAAAGGCTATTTTTTTTGGCAAACCTATCAGGATTGCCAAAGTTTGAGATGCAAAGCATCGATTCCCTAGGCTAAAGCCTAGGGTTAATAACTGCAGACTTTAGTCTGAGGAGTCGATGCGAAGTATCGCGTCTCTACATTTTTTTCAAACTGATTTTCGTTTGCGGCTCAAACGAATTCACCACCTCAACCACCTCTGGTTTCCAGGTAAATGTCCAATGATGCGGGCTTTCGAAATAGCGAAGCGTGATTTCGACTGACTGATCATCCAAGATTCGATAGCTTCCTGCATAATCAAATGGAGCTTTTTTCGCTAAATCCACACGTGCGGCACGTAGCATATAGGGTCCCACTAAATTCGATTTGCCGATTCCCCAAGTCCTGAAGCCCAATTGGAATGTGTGTTTCGTGGAGTCTTTGGTAGTAATCGTTAGTTCCGCAGCTTCGCCATTCGTTTCTATCTGCATGCGTGCGAAATCGAATTGATTTTTTTCTAATTGAATATTCGATTGAAGGTTTTTGAATGGAATCGTAGATGTAGGCGCTTCTAGCTTTCGAGATGCATTGAACTGCTTTAATGCTGCCAAGGCTTTTGGGTTCGGATTTAAGGATTTGGGCTGAAAAGCAGGTAATAAATTATCCCAAACTTGGTTTAAATCATCCGGTAAATCTTGTGATTCCGAAGTAATGATGAGAACAGCATCTTGTTCGGGCATCATGAGAATATATTGGCCAAAGGCCCCATCTCCACGAAATGAGTTATGTCTACTCCGCCAAAATTGATATCCATACCCTTGTATCCAATCCGCGTATTGTCCTGTAGCTCGTTTTTCGGCACTTGCATCCGGTTCCTGGTCGATGTGCTTGCTTGTTGCTTCCGCTACCCAGGCCTCAGGCAAAATTTGCTTTCCTTCAAATTTTCCTTTGTTCAAGTAGAGCAGGCCTAGTTTAGCCATATCTTCTGTTTTGACGCGGATACCCCAACCGCCTACATTGATACCCTTTTGGTCTGATTCCCAATCAATGCCTGTAATGTGCATGGGATCTAACAAGCGCGGTTTTAGATAGGCCAAAGTCGTTTCGCCCGTCACCTTCTGAATGATTGCAGAAAGCATGTAGGTCGCTAAGGTGTTGTACAAGAATTTCGTCCCTGGTTTAGCGACGATGGGGTGGTTTAAAAAACCCCGAATCCAATCCGGCTGCATGACGATAACACTACGCAGGGGTTCTTTATCATGGCCCACCGACATGGTCAATAGGTCTTGTACGCGCAAATCTTGCATGAAGGCTTTGTCTTTCAAGTCGGCATATTCAGGGAAGAAGGAGATGACTTTATCCTGAACGCTTAATCGTTTTTCGGTCACGGCGAAACCGATGGCCGTAGATGTCCAGCTTTTAGAAACAGAGTACATGGAGTGAACTTTGTCCGCCGCATAGGGTTTCCACCAAGCCTCTGAAATTACTTTTCCATGGCGAATGAGCATGTAAGAATGTAATTCGTGTTTTTTAGGGTCAATTTTTTCGATGTATTGTTGAATCGCTTCGGATGATATGCCTTCGGCTTCGGGGGTACTTCTCGGTAAGGATTGTGTAAAGGCTGGAATGGCCAATAAGCTGATTAAGCTTATTAGGAATAGTTTTTTCATGTTTTCTCGGTTTAAAGCAGGCTAAATGTATGAAAAATGCGGTAAATTGTTGGCTGTTTATTTACCTTATGTCGAAAGAAATCGTTGCGCGTGTTAGTCATTTGTCGGCCTCTTATGGCGCCAGTGAAGTATTATCAAATATTTCCTTTGAGATAGCTTCGGAAGACTGTTTGGCGGTGCTGGGGCCGATGGGCTCAGGAAAAACGACGTTGGCCAAGGCATTGTCTGGGCGATTGTTTCGAAAAGGGGATGTATGGTTTCAAGGATCTTTTGTGTTGTATGTCGAGCAGCAACATCATTTCAAGAATCGGAGTAATATTTCCGAATTTTACCTCCAACAGCGTTTTAATTCCTCAGATTCAGCGGATTCATATACCGTTCGAGAAGAGTTGGCTGATTTGGATGTGGGGGAGTGGATCAAGGTTTTTGGCATCGAATCTTTAATGGATAAGCCTTTGTTGCAATTATCAAATGGCGAAAATAAGCGATTACAAATTGTGAAGGCTTTGGGCCAAAAGCCGGATTGGTTATTGTTGGATAACCCCTATTTGGGTTTGGATGTAGCGGGTCGCAGGATTTTATCGGCAGGATTAGCGGAATTAACTCTACGCGGTATTCGGTTTATCTTGTTTTTGTCGGGAGGTGAGTTGCCGGGATTCATCAATAAGGTGTATCATTTACCCAAGCGAGTGGGTAAGGAGTCTTTAATCCCCAGCCTGAAGGCTGGGGTTATAAAAGATGATTCGAAGTCTGGGGAGGAAAATAACAAGCCTGGGCTTCAGCCTGGGGTTATAAAAGATGATCTTAGTTCTGTACTGAAGTCTGGGGAGGAAAATAATAACGCCGGGCTTCAGCCTGGGGAAATAAAAGATATCGCGATCATTACTTTACGAAACGTGACCATTCGCTACGGTTCTAAAACGATATTAGACCACTTTTCGTGGATAATTAATCGCGGAGAGCGCTGGGTACTTACGGGTCCCAATGGTGCAGGAAAGTCTACATTATTGAGTTTAATTACGGCTGATAACCCACAATCGTATTCGCAGGATATTAACTTGTTTGGTCGGCAACGTGGGACGGGTGAGAGTATTTGGGATATTAAACGAAACATTGGCTATGTAAGTCCAGAGATGCATTTGTATTTCAAGGAAACGGGAACTTGTTTCGCGGTAGTTGCCTCGGGAATATTTGATTTATTGGGTGTGACGCGAAAAGTCAACGAAGCGCAAAGCGCGCAAGTGCATGCTACTTTAGACTTGTTTGGTTTAGGATATTTGGCAGGTCGTTCTTTTCATACCTTGTCGACCGGTGAACAAAAGATGATTTTGATCGCACGGGCTTTTGTTAAAAATCCTCCGTTATTGATTTTGGATGAACCCTGTCAGGGTTTGGATTCGGAGCAAGTTCGGGTGTTGAAAGATGTGATAAATGCCATCGCGGCGAGTTCCGATATGACCTTGATATTTGTGTCACATTATGCAGAAGATGTGCCAGAATGTGTGAAGTTTACGAAAGCACTGTAGAGACGCGATACTTCGCGTCTACTCCTCAGACTAAAGTGAGGTTATTAATCCTAGGGTAGACGCGAAGTATCGCGTCTCTACAGATTTTAGACGCGAAGTGTCGCGTCTCTACAGATTTTAGACACGAAGTATCGCGTCTCTACAAGATGCCATATTTTTGAATGATGGCAACCTGCCCCGCATGGTAAGCGGTATGCGAAATGATTCTGCCAAAGGCTTCAGCTTTGGTCTTTGTTCCAAATTCCTTGGTAGTGATTTGCGTCGACCAATCTTCTTCAGCAACGGAAGCAATGATACTTGCAATCGTTTGGCCCGATTCAGCTAATTGGTTTTGAATGACTGATAGATCTGTCCAAACACCTGTATCTTTTTGGTCAATCACGGTATGAGCGATGACTTTGATCTCCGAATGCCCAAAAACATTCTTGCAAAACAGTAATTCTACCTCCGCAATGTGCTGAAGTAGGAATCCGATGGAATTCGGCGCGGCATCTAATTTTTTAGCCAAATCGCTCGCATTGAGCGTATCTATGACTTTAGTTAAGCGTGTGCGCGCTTCGATGTAGGCGGCCTGGAGGTGGAGGGATGTGGGCATGAGATATTTCTTTGTAGAGACGCGATACCTCGCGTCTTATGTTAATTTTAGACGCGAAGTATCGCGTCTCTACAGATTTTAGACGCGAGGTCTCGCGTCTCTACTAAAATGCCTGCGTGATCGATGGACTCGGCTGGCTAAACCATTTCGGGCCATTTTCGGTCATGTAGACACAATCTTCTAATCTAACTCCGAATTCACCCGGAATGGCGATGGTTGGTTCAATGCTGAAACACATGCCCACTTGAAGTGGTAATTTATTTCCTTTGACCATATTACCCCATTCGTGTCCATCCATCCCGATTCCGTGACCGGTTCGATGGGGAAGGCCAGGTAATTTGTATTCCGGACCAAAACCAGCTTTAACCAATATTCCACGAGCCGCTAAATCTACATTTTCGCAAGGGGCGCCTAGCACCGCCGCATGAAATCCGGCTTGTTGGGCTCGTTTCTCTAAATTCCAAATATCAATTTGCTTCTGTGTCGGTTCGCCAAAAACAACTGTCCGCGTAATATCGGATTCGTATCCGTCTACTTGACAACCGCAATCGAGCATGACAACATCACCTTTTTGTAGGATTTGCTTCCGAGAACTTCCATGTGGGAATGAAGTGGCTACCCCAAATGTTACCGCCGCAAACCCATGTTGGGCACCTAACTCGGTATGTTTTTGAGCAATTTTTTGGCTGATTTGACGTGGGTTGCAGCCTTCTGTTAAAGCAGCAATTCCTGCTTGAATGGCTAGCGTGGTAATGTCATTCGCTTTTTGCATGAGTGCAATTTCAGCAGGGGATTTGATGAGTCGGCATGTCACCGAAACCGGATCACCGCTGACCATTTGAAATTGTTTGCCTGCTTTTTGAAGACCATTTGAGATAAAGAAACGTGTTTGCTCTTCAATCCCAATTTGCCCTGAGGTATATCCAAAGTCTTGTATGGTTTTGATGCAAAGCTCAAAGGGGTTCTCATCCTCGTGCCAAGTGCGCACTTGTTTGCCTATTTTGATTAATTCGAGCAGACGATCTTCTTCGAAATAGGGACATATGTAAGTTATTGCGCCTTTGGCAGGAATAATCACCAACATCGATCGTTCACTTGGATACCAGGAAAGTCCAGTGAAATAGTGCATGGTTGTGCCTGCATCAAGGATTAAGGCGACCATGTTATTTTTCTGTAAGAGTTCTTGGGCTTTACTGATGCGCTGCATCCGTTCTTCATTACTGATGGGGGATGCCTCGCTTGGCGCTTGCGTATATAGGTTTGCGTTATTCACCAGTGCAGAGATGCCGATGGTACTTTTGATGAAGTCGCGACGTTGAATCATAATCCTGTTTGTTTGGGGCAATTTACAGAATATTCGTCGACTAGGAAAGTGGAAATTTGTGACATCATATTGGTATATAATGTCAAAATTTTGGCATTGTGTATTTTATTTTGTCAATCCAAAATAGTTTCAAATTGAGCACAATAAGTTTATTTAAGGGTATTCGTCGATCATTTTGCTCATAATTTTGTCAATTTGTTCTTAAATTATATTCGGGTTGTATTTATTAACAATGACAAAAATGAGTAATTTGAAAATCTCATATTAATATCCTAGTCCCTTGAATAAGTCGAAGAAATCTCCTGTAAAAGAATTGAAATCTAAAGTTATTAAAAGCTCCTCGACACAGGAACGTGTGATGAACCTGTTGTTATATTTGCTAGAGGCAGAAAAACCGGTTCCCATGCGCAAGTTGGAAGCACTCTATGGTGGCGGGGAGGATTCGGGTGAAGATAAGCGTCGGACAATATTTCGCCATTTGGATATTTTATCGGGTTATGGCTTAGAAATTATTCGAGGAGACAAGTATGGGATTAAAAAAAAGTCGGAATATTCACGTACGGAGTTTAATTTACATGAAAGCCAGGCCTTGTATTTTGCTGCCCAGGAGTCTATTTCGGATGTAGATATGCGTCGTTCTATCCAGCAAAAACTCTTGCAGATTTTTCATTCCAATAAAAAGCGACAGAATCTATTGTCGAAGCGCACGATTGATCTAGTCGAGTTCTGTGATAAACAAATCAATCAAAGCAAACGGAAGTACCAAATGCGTTTACTGAATTACTCGAGTGCGAATCAAGGCACTAAACGGGACCGATTGGTTGTTCCGGTGAGTTTTAGCTTGGAGAACTTGGAGATTTATGCCATTGATTTAGAGGATTTAGACCGTGTTACGCGCCCAAAAGTTTTTAAGTTGGACCGCTGTGAAGGCATCCTGAAATTAAAGGATTTGGCTCCGAAAGAATTACAGATGCATACGCATAAATTAACGCGAGATCCATTTGGCTATTTGATTTATGATGAGGCTTTGTTGCATGTGGAGGCTTATTTTAATTTAAAAGCCATGACGATTTTCTTATTGCATTTTCCTTATTTGACAGATCAATTTCAATATTTAGACACCGAGGTTGATAAGCCTTTTCTTTTGACGCTCGACATCGTACGTGTGGAACCTATTATCGGCGTATTTAGTGTTTTGTTGAATCACATTCGCTTTGAAAATTCGGATACGTTTTTAGCAGCATGGAAAGTTTTTCATCAGGCCAATGTGCAGGAGGGATTAGCTCGCTTGTTTGCCGATTAGCTTGAGGAGCTTGGATACCTTGACTTTTGCGAATGCCTTTTTGTTTCGTTAATTTTAGAACTTAGTTCTTAAAATTGCATGTTGAATAAGATTTTGGTTGTTGGCGCTGGGTTTAGCGGAGCTGTTATTGCACGAATGCTTGGTGAAAAAGGGTTTCAAGTTGAGGTGATCGACAAGCGAAACCACATTGCTGGGAATGCATTTGACTATTTAAATGGACACAACATTTTGGTCCATCAATACGGTCCTCACTTATTTCATACCAATAATCAATCTGTTTTTGCGTTTTTAAGTCGGTTTACCGAATGGGTGGATTATCAGCACCGGGTCAAAGCAATCCTAGCGGATGGTAGTTTAGTGACTTTACCGGTCAATTTAGAAACAAAAGATCGTGTAGGAGCAGACAAAGTGGTTGATACCTTTATTCGACCTTATTCTGAGAAAATGTGGGGATTGAAGTTGGAAGAAATTAGCCCCGATATCATCAATCGCGTTCCTAGTCGGAATGACTATAATGAATTGTATTTTCCAGATGATCAATTTCAAGCTATGCCGAAAGAAGGCTATACGAAGATGTTTGAAAATCTATTGGATCATCCCAATATTCAAGTAAGGTTGGAGACGGCCTTTGACAAAGGCATGGAGGCCGATTACATGCATGTCTTTAATTCGATGCCCATCGATGAATATTACGATTATTCGCTGGGCCCCTTGCCTTATCGTTCGCTTAAATTTCATCATGTCGATTTGCCTATCCCGCGTATTTTCCCGGTGTGCCAAGTTAATTTTACCAATGATGGACCGTACACGCGGGTTGTGGAATGGAAAAATATACCCAATTCACCTCAAAACGAACAGTTTACGAGTATAACCTATGAGGAACCTTGTTCCTATACGGAAAATAATAATGAACGTTTTTATCCAGTGAAAGACGCAAGTGGCAAAAACCGTGCGCTTTTCCTGCAATATAAACAAATTGAAAACCCTAAAACTACGTTTATTGGTCGTTTAGGCCAATACGTATACTTGGATATGCACCAAGTTGTCAGTAGTTCCATGGCAATCGCTGAAAAATTTATTAAAGAAAACACCATTTAAATGCAGAATTCAAAGCAAGTAGACGTAGGTATTATGATCTACGGGAAACCCTACCAAACAGCCGTTTCGCTACATACTCTTTATAAATACTCGAAACAACACATCAATAAAATCTATGTGACATTCGAAAAAGTTCAGCCTTTTGGGTTTGATATGGATGAGTTGAAAGGTTTATTGGAAGGTCTACCGGTTGTTTATAATGTGTCAGAACGTTTTTTTGGCTTTCAAAATTTGAGTTCGAACTCGTTCAAACAAAAACTTAAATTCTTAATTCCTTCCTATCGTAAATCGGTGCGTTACCAATATGCCTGGGAGGAAGCCAAGATGCCTTATTTGTTTTTGATGCACAACGATATGCTCTTCTCCGGCGATTTAATTGGTAAATATTTGGATGTAATCGGCACGGATATCGCTGCGGGTTCAATCGGTCAATGTTGGAATTGTCCGGCATTTAACAAGGGTTGTGTGGATCAGCAATACTATGACTACCGACCGACCAGCCAAGAGTTGGCGGATTTATACAAGGATTGGCCACATGATCGTGCGAGTTCGATGGGCTTGTTGGGTGAGGGGCAAGTGAGTTGGCCTCTACCAGAATGCCGCTTGAATGAATTTGTTGCTTTATTTAATATTCCTGCTGCGCGTAAGTTGGTTTTCCCTCGTGGGAAGGCTCGTTTATTTGGCTTGAAAAATTCGATTGACTTTGGTATACCTTGGTTTCAAGATATCTCGCACATGGGCATCAAACTGCGCCATACTTCGTATGATACGCATGCGGAACATGGCTGGTGTAGTAACCATGCAGGTGGGACGCAATCCTTGACAAATGAAAGTTTGTACGTGCGCGAGGAAGAAATTGCAAAGACTTATTACGAGGAACATTGTAAATAAGTTGCTCGATGTGATTGGGCCGGTTAGCAGGAAACGGTTAACCGGTTTTTTTATGCTTGACATGCTAGGGCAACAAAAAAGCCCGACATTTCTGTCGAGCTTATCAGAGCCTCCTGTCGGGATCGAACCAACGACCTACTGATTACAAATCAGTTGCTCTACCAGCTGAGCTAAGGAGGCGCATTTCGGTTTACAAA
>JACCDX010549438.1_pt1 | contig 34272 bp, 31 predicted proteins | sample 7449681 | NCBI WGS metagenome assembly JACCDX01 (sample SAMN15323450, study PRJNA562643) | freshwater metagenome | isolation source: river surface water | place: USA:Blue River Watershed | collected 2017-08-18
ACTCCAAACAAAAAAGCCGTGCTCAACTGAGCACGGCTTTTTTATATTCGGCGCGATCATCATCCGCCACCACCCATACTCTAGGGCTTCAAGGCTTCATTGATGAGTTCATCAAAATAATCAAGGTTCGCCTTGATATCGAAGCTCTTGCCGTTTGCCTTAATTGAGCCACCTGTCAGCTCAAATCCTGCGCGCAAGCCTTCTTTTGTGGGCACAACCAAACCAAACATCATCGCCATCGCACGCTGCTTGTTATCCAAGACCTTGCCCTTAGCTTCGATCTGCCCAGAGGCACGAACTGAATTCACGGTTGAAAATTTCGCATCAGCAGGCGCCGCTGCGGGCAGCACCTCAAGCTTCAACGAGCCTTGAACGGATCCGCCCTCTGTTTTTGCGGAGAGCGTAGGAATCCCTAATGAAAAACCATCATTGATCAATGCGCGCAAAGCCTGTTTTACGCGAGACTGTTCGTCAGCGGTAAGCATTCGAAAATCATTCGAATCGTGACCCACTGCAGATAATGCCTCTACGCTGCCGCTATTCATCCCATTCACGGCAAACTCAAGAGAAATGTCTCGCAATTTTTGACCGGCAACATCCAACGAAGCAAGCTTGGGTTGAATGGATAAATTCACGCGCTTGTCTTTCTCCGTGGTCGTGCTGGTCAATACAAAGTTTTCTGCTGTGAACTCCTTGGTGCTGACCTTTGTAATACCAAGGGTTCCCGAGCCAATACCTCTCTGTCTATCACTGACATCAGACTGCATGCTGACGCCTTGCACATCTAGAACGTACTCAGCTGTGCGCATGGTCAGGCGATCTAGTTTGAAATCCGCGGACAGCGTTTTAGCGCCCCAAGCAATATTGCCCGCTAATGGGCTAAAGTCAAAAGAGTCGCGTCCTTGTCTTACCGCAAGCTTGGGTAAGTTAAAGCTTGAACGAGCCGCGCCGCCGTAGGCCAACTTGCCATGACCATGCAAATCAAACTCCTGCCCAAAAAAATCTTTGAGTGCCTGCGCACGTGGACCCGCAGGCTTGATGTGCCAGTCAAAGCGCATCGCAGAATCAGGCATCAACAAATTTGAAACCTTGTAGGTCGCCTGTGCGGTGTACAACGCCACACCATCCTTTGCATCTACAGAAACATCAGCAAACTGGATATCAAAAGAACCTTTTGCAGAAAATAGCGACTGATCGTGTTTGACATTGACAATGCGTAACGCCGCACCAGGCTTGTTTCGCTCGGTGATACTCGCCACAAACTTCTCTGTTCCGCGGCCGACATAAATACTAGCCCCGAGCCAAACTGCAAGAAGCACAACAATCAAACCGCCCACTGCAGCAAATAGCTTTTTCATAAGGTCATTCCTATTAACAAAATGTACTGCAAGCGCTACTTTCCAAACTCAATCGATAACTCGGCTGCACGTCGATCGGCGGCTTCCATCGCTTGCACAACTGTGGCACCAAATCCTTGCTGGCCGAAAATGTCTAACGCAGCCGCTGTCGTTCCACCCTTAGACGTCACACGCTCACGCAAAACTGAAGGCGATTCTGTCGATTGCTGCGCAAGCTTCGTTGCCCCAGCAAGTGTAGATAAGGCCAAATCTCTTGACTGCTGCTCAGATAATCCAAGCGCGAGACCACCTTTAATCAAAGACTCCAGAAACAGGAAAACATAAGCGGGCCCACTCCCCGATAATGCAGTAACCGCATCGATCGCCTTGTCATTATCTACCCACACAACTTCCCCTACCGTCGATAGCAAGGCAGTTGCTCTCTTCCGATCCTGGGCGCTTGTGGTCGCCGGGGCGCTCATGCCTGTCACACCTGCACCAACAAGCGCTGGCGTATTCGGCATACAACGAACAATGTTACCAAAGGGCTTTACTGCGTCCCCTAGCCACTTTCCCAGAGACTCAATCGAAATCCCCGCAGCGATACTAATTACGAGCGTATTGGGTGTGAGCCACGGACGGCATTGCATGACAACCTCACGCATCTGCTGAGGCTTCACAGCAAAAATCCAGACGTCTTTTTGTTGCAATGCCTGATCCGGAGCACCACTTACGCTCACCGAACGCGCACGCCACTGCTCTTGCAACGTATCGAGAACTTCAACGACATGCACCCGCTCGGTCGGGCAGCCTTGGGCCAGCATGCCCGACACCAACGCATTAGCCATGTTGCCACCGCCGATAAACGCTACAGAAGGAAATGTTGCCATCTTCAGTCCTGAAATCAATAGATAAGAAGCTGTAATCCAATACCACCAAACACGACTGCCCCGAGCCAAGTATTGTGCAAAAAGGCCTTAAAGCAAAGCTTTCGATCGCGCCCACGAATCCAAAAGACATGCGTTCCTGCGATACCCAGTGCTACCCCTAGACCAGAGTAGTATGGCCAATCGAACCCTTGCATCCTACCGACAAGTCCTAAAAACCCGATCGCCAACGCATAAAAAAGTGCAACACACAGTACATCGTATCGGCCAAAGGTAATCGCTGAGGTTTTTAACCCAAGTCGAATATCGTCATCACGATCGACCATCGCATATTCCGTATCATACGCAATTGCCCAACAAACGTTTGCCAACAGCATTAACCACGCAACCGCGGGCACGTGGCCTTGTATCGCCGCGAACGCCATTGGAATCCCAAAACCGAACGCAATGCCGAGATAGGCTTGCGGAATCGCAAAAAAACGTTTGAACAGTGGATAAGTGACGGCAAGCACTGCGGCAACACATGCCAGCAAAATAGTCAGCGTATTTAAAAACAGGACTAGAATAAAACTTAAAAGACCCAATACCGCTGCCACATAGATCGCTTCGCGTGGTTGTATCAGCCCAGATGTCAACACTCTTTTTTCGGTGCGCGCCACATGCCGATCAATATCTCGGTCGAAGTAATCGTTCATGGCACAGCCCGCAGACCGCATCAAAAATGTACCCAACACAAAAATACAGAGCACGAACAAATCTGGGAAACCATTCGCTGCAACAAACAAACCCCACAGTGTTGGCCAAAGCAACAGCAAGGTTCCGATAGGCTTATCAATACGAACTAACTTCGCGTAGAGGGCGAGTCGATCAAGCACGGTTGGCCAAGCTCCTATCGTATTGCGCACCGAGCATATGGACACCTTCCAGTTGGCAAGCAAACACCGCTTGTACTAAGGCATCAATCGCAACAGTACGAGGGAAGCTTTTACGCCAAGCAAGTACAACGCGTCGGTTAGGAACCGGTTTGTCGAACTTAATGTACTTTAACAACTTGCTACTACGATCAACGGATGAGACAGAACTTGCTGGTAATACAGTTACCCCAATCCCCGCTGCTACCATATGTCGTATGGTCTCAAGCGAGGATCCCTCAAACGTTCGTTGAATGCCCTCGCTCGTCGCAGCGAACCGAGAAAGCTCCGGGCATACCTCGAGCACTTGATCACGAAAGCAATGTCCACTCCCGAGCAGCAACATGTTTTGCTGCTTAAGATCCTCTGCAGAAATCGATTTACGACTTGCCCAAGGGTGCTGCGCAGGGATTGCCACGACGAAGTCCTCATCGTAGAGCGGTAACACACTCAAACCAGAATCTGGCAACGGCAAAGCCATAATCGCACAGTCAATCTCACCTTGTCGCAATAGTTCTAACAGACGAACCGTAAAATTTTCTTGTAGGATCAAGGGCATCTGTGGCGTGCGCTCGATTTGGGTTGGTACCAATTTTGGGAGCAGGTAAGGACCAATCGTATGGATAACACCCACACGGAGCACGCCTGCCAACGGATCTCGACCAAGGCGCGCGAGCTCTTTGATACTGGCGCTTTCTTCCAGCACCTTTTGGGCCTGTAAAACAATTTGCATGCCAATCGCCGTCACGCCAATCTCCGTGCCGCCACGCTCAAAGAGCGTAACGCCCAGCTCATCCTCCAGCTTCTTAATCGCAACAGAGAGCGTTGGCTGACTGACAAAACAAGCCTCTGCTGCACGACCAAAGTGCTTTTCACGAGAAACAGCAACAATGTATTTCAACTCGGTCAGGGTCATCGTGACTCCAATTTCATTATTAAGTTACTCAGCTACGCAGGTAATCTTCCCTACCGCGCATCCAACGATCTAAATGTTTACGCACCGTTTGTGGGTCGGACACGCGCAAGGCAATAGCTTGCTCTCGCGCGATAGCAACCAATCCACCATCCTGCGAAAGATCTGCAAACTTCAGCAACGTGAGTCCGGACTGCCTTGCACCTAAGAGCTCTCCTGGACCACGTAAATCCAAGTCACGTTGCGCAATTTCAAATCCATCTTGCGTTTCATACATGGCGCGTAAGCGCTGACGCGCTAGCATCGACAAGGGTGTTTGATACATCAACACGCAGACCGACCGTTTGGCTCCACGCCCGACGCGGCCTCGTAATTGGTGCAGCTGCGCCAAACCAAACCGTTCCGCATGTTCAATGATCATCAAGGATGCATTTGGAACATCAACGCCAACCTCGATAACCGTGGTGGCGACAAGCACGTCGAGCTGTCCGTCTCTAAAGCTCTGCATCACGGCGGCTTTTTCAACAGGCGTTAAACGGCCATGTACCAAACCGACCCGTCTTGGGCTGAGCGCCTCCACGAGTTCAGCATAGGTTTCCACAGCATTTTGCAGATCAAGCGCTTCACTCTCTTCAATTAAAGGGCATACCCAGTATGTCTGTTGGCCTCCATCACAGGCCTGCGCGACATGTGCAATGATGTCCGCACGACGATCCGAGGCGAATAACTTAGTCACAATAGGCGTGCGACCAGGCGGCAACTCGTCAATCGACGAAACTTCAAGATCCGCGTAAAAGGTCATCGCAAGCGTTCGCGGTATCGGGGTAGCACTCATCGTCAATTGATGAGGGATCACGTCCGCGTCTGCCCCATCGGACTTGCCAGCCGGGCCCTCCTCTCCTTTGCGTGACAGAGATAATCTTTGTCCCACACCGAAACGATGCTGCTCATCCACAATAACTAACCCGAGCTGATGGAAATCAACACCATCCTGTATGAGGGCTTGTGTCCCCACCACAAGCTGCGCGTGTCCAGACCGAATAGCCTCCAGCGATTCGCGTTTCGCCTTTGCAGGCATACTTCCGGCGAGCCAACAGACCTTTACGCCAAGTGTTTCAAACCAAGAAAGCATCTTCTTGAAATGCTGTTCTGCGAGTATCTCTGTCGGCGCCATCAAGGCTACCTGCACACCATGAGAAATCGCACGCAAGGCAGCTAGCGCAGCCACGATGGTCTTTCCGCTACCCACGTCACCTTGCAGCAAACGGTACATTGGAAACGATCTACTGAGATCAGATTCAATTTCCCTTAACACGCGAGTCTGTGCCGCAGTTAACGCAAACGGCAAGCTACGGAGCAACCTCTCTGACAAGGACCGCCCAGGTGCAATAGACGATAATGGTCCTAACGGATGCGCGCGCTTAATCTGCCGCTGATCGCGCGCAGCGGCAAGTGATAACTGTTGAGCGAGCAATTCATCAAACTTAATCCGCGTCCATGCCGGGTGCGTGTGTTCGAGCAGGCTCTTAGGATCTAAATCTGCAGGGGGTGAGTGAATCGTATCTAACGCTTCACGCAATTCCATGAGCCCAAGCTTAGAACGTATGGAGGGCGTCAGGGTATCGCGTAGATCAACGCTCGCCAATGCCTTGGCGATCGCCTTACGCAAACTTGCTTGCGAAAGACCATCTGTCGTGGGATATACCGGCGTGAGTGCGGCAGATAAAGGCGCTCCGGCGACAGTAAGCTTTGGATGCACCATCTCGTACCCGTGGCGAACGCCACGCACCTCACCGCGCACGCGCCACCTCTTGCCTGCTTGCATCTGCGCTTGTTGGCTTGGATAGAAGGTCAACCACCTCAAGTTGATCTCGCCAGAGTCATCGCGCAATACTGCTGTGAGTTGACGCCGTGGTTTGAGAACGACCTCACTTCGAACGATCTCACCTTCAATCTGCGCAGTCATTCCTGGCCTGATGGACCCGATGTCCAAGATCTTAGTCTCATCTTCATAACGCAAAGGAAGATGCAACACAAAATCTTCAGCTGTCAACAGCCCTAAACGAGCGAACTTCGCCTCCAGACTAACGGCTGGTGCTTTCGCGTTCGCTCGCTTTTGTGGGGGTTGAGTATTCACGACACCGTGACAGCGTTGGTCGGAATCAGACGACGATGATGGCTTCTACCTCGAACTGTGCACCTTTGGGAAGGCTAGACACGCCGACCGTCGAACGCGCGGGATAAGGCTGTGGCAGACGCTCTGCCATCAGCGCATTCACAATACCGAACTGACCCAGATCAGTTAAAAATAAATTCAGCTTAATAATATTTTCAAGTTTGCCACCGGCCGCCTCAATCACAGCCTGCATGTTTGAGAACGCCTGCTTAACTTGATCTTCGAACTTATCAGAGATCATCTCTCCTGTGGCGGGCACTAAACCGATCTGGCCCGACAAAAAAACCATCTTGCCAGCAGGTGCCTGCACCGCTTGTGAATACGGACCGACCGCTGCGGGCGCTTTATCAGTGTGAACGATCTGTTTGGACATCGTGACGCTCCAAAATTAAACTATTGAAAAATCAAGAACAATAGTTTAATCCGATTGCGTCAAAAAATCTAAATACGCTCAACCGCACTAAGCAAGGACGTCTGGGCTGCCCGCGTCCATGCCCAGCTCGCGTAATTTGCGGGTGATCGTGTTGCGTCCCATACCAAGCCGAGCAGCCGCTTCTACGCGCCGTCCCCTACACACATCGAGTGAAGACTGCAAAATCGTACGTTCGAATTGCTGGGTCAATGCAGACCAAACTTCAGGATCCGAGCGAGACAAGCGCTGCGTCGCATCGATCGCAAGCAATTGTTGCCAAGTTTGCTGCTGTGTCTCAGCGCCCAGCACCGAGCCGGCGCTCGTCACTGGGAGCTGCGCCGCGCGCACCTCAGGTGGAAGATCGCTCACTCCAACTGTCTGACCCGGTGCCATCACCGTCAACCAATGACAAAAGTTTTCGAGTTGACGCACGTTACCCGGGAAGTCAAATTGCGCCAACAGTTGCATCGCAGCTTCGGAAATTCGCTTCACCGGAACACCTACGCCTCGCGCGGATAGCGAAAGGAAATGTCTCGCAAGCTCTGGAATATCCTCGCGCCGCTCACGCAAAGGCGGCAGACGCAAACGAATGACATTCAACCGATGAAATAAGTCTTCACGAAACTTGCCTTCCCGCACGCGATCTTCTAACGGCTGGTGTGTCGCAGCAACAATTCGTACGTCAACACGAACGGGTTGTGCACCGCCAACACGGTAGAACGTCCCGTCAGACAACACGCGCAACAATCGCGTTTGCAACTCAAACGGCATATCGCCGATTTCATCAAGAAATAATGTACCGCCGCTAGCCTCTTCAAAGCGCCCGCGCCGCAGCGAATTAGCACCCGTAAAAGCGCCTCGCTCATGACCAAATAGTTCAGCCTCAAGCAAGTCTCGCGGGATTGCCGCAGTATTTAAGGCAATAAAAGGACCTTTGGCACGTGTGCCATGGCTATGCAACGCATGCGCCACCAATTCTTTTCCGGTCCCGGACTCGCCTGTAATCAAAACGGTAACGTTGGATTGCGCCAATCTTCCGATCGCACGAAAAACTTCCTGCATTGCGACTGAAGACGACTGTGTGAGCATCCCCTTGTCTTGTGAGACGTCCGCGCGCCCGACTCCCGCCGAGGGATCATCTGCTTCAGGCTCCTGTACAGCGCGTGAAATCAACGCGACAGCTTCATTGATATCAAAGGGTTTCGCAAGATAATCGAATGCACCGCCTTGAAATGCAGTAACCGTGCTATCCAGATCACTAAAAGCGGTCATGATGATCACAGGCAACGTAGGATACTTTTCTTTCACATGCTTAAGAAGCTCGAAGCCGTCCGTACCGGGCATACGAATATCTGAAATCAGCGCTGCCGGCGTCTCCGAGCGCAACGCGGAAGAGACCTCATTCGCACCAACGAAACTTCGAGTAGCCATGCCAGCACGGCTAAGCGCCTTCTCTAAGACCCAGCGGATAGCCTGGTCATCATCAACGATCCAGACAGGTTTCATAACGACTCCATAGGTAACATCAGGCGAAACTCGGTGTGTCCGGGCTTCGAGTCAAATTCAATTACGCCACCATGTTGTTGAACGAAGTCCTGCGCGAGACTTAAACCTAAGCCGGTCCCGCCGTCCCGTCCAGTGACAAGTGGATGAAATATTCGGTCTTGAATTGTCTCGGGTACGCCTGGTCCGTTGTCTATTACCGATACGACAGCGGCCATGCGATGTTGTTTATGTCGCAATAAAACTTGACGTGCGATACGCGTCTTAATGGTGATGTGTGGCGATTGAATCTGCGCCGGCCCTGTGAGCACTTGCGCCGCATTACGCACAACATTCAATAGCGCTTGCATCAAGCGTGCTGGATCTGCACGAAACTCCGGCATCGATGCATCGTAATCACGCTGCAACGCTACGCTGCGAAACTCGGCGCGCACAAGGGCACAGACACGCTCGCACACCTCGTGAATGTTGACCGACTGCCATTGCACAGGCATGCGCTGTGGTGCCGCCAACCGATCCACCAACGCCTGAAGCCTATCAGCCTCGGAGATGATGACTTGGGTATATTCCTGTAAGGCGGGATCTGGCAACTCGGACTCGAGTAATTGCGCTGCACCTCGCAGACCACCCAATGGATTTTTTACCTCATGGGCAAGGTTACGCAGTAGCTCATGTTGAGTTTCGATCTCATCGACCAAACGAATACTGCGATCGACCAGCACACGCTGTTCGATGTCCTTTACCTCGATAAGTGCTGCCCAGGGCTTTCCCATTAGCGCAATCGATGTAACACCTACTTCAACCGAGTCTGCACCTCGACGCGTTCGGGCGAACTGACGACAATCATCCACTTCCCCCGTGCATGCTTGGCGAAAAGACTGCTCCAACGCGGCATCACGCTCAAACAAATGGGCAGCCGGCAACCCGATGAGGGTACGCCGAGACCGCCCAAACATAACTTCTGCCGCCGCATTCGCCTGATCGACTTCACCGTTACGGTTCAGTAAGAGAACCGTCGTGGCGAGTAGATCGAAGGCTTCAACGGAGTTCATGGGTATCAGGCCGGGAGGCCCGACCCCAGATTTGTCGGCAGTTTAGAGGCTGTAGTAAAGGTCAAATTCAACAGGGTGTGTCGTCATGCGAAGACGCGTTACTTCTTGCATCTTCAGATCAATGTAAGCATCGAGCATCTCATTGGTGAACACACCACCGCGGGTCAGGAACTCACGGTCTTTGTTCAACTCTTCGAGCGCCTGCTCGAGTGAGCTACATACTGTTGGGATCTTTGCATCCTCATCTGGCGGCAAGTCGTACAAGTTCTTGTCAGCTGGATCGCCAGGGTGAATCTTGTTCTGCACACCATCCAAGCCAGCCATCATCAAGGCCGAGAAAGCCAAGTATGGGTTGGCCAGTGGATCGGGGAAGCGTGCTTCGATACGACGGCCCTTGGGGTTCGCAACGTAAGGAATACGGATCGATGCAGAGCGGTTGCGTGCAGAGTATGCGAGCTTGACCGGCGCTTCGTAGTGAGGAACCAAGCGTTTGTACGAGTTCGTACCGGGGTTGGTAATCGCGTTCAGCGCACGTGCGTGTTTGATTACGCCGCCGATGTAGTAGAGCGCAAATTCTGACAGACCTGCATAGCCATTGCCTGCAAACAGGTTCTGGCCGTCTTTCCAGATTGACTGGTGAACGTGCATGCCCGAGCCGTTATCGCCGACTACTGGCTTCGGCATAAACGTTGCAGTCTTGCCATAGGCATGCGCGACGTTGTGTACGATGTACTTGAGAATTTGATTCCAGTCAGCGCGCGTCACCAGCGTGCTGAACTTCGTACCGATTTCAAGCTGGCCTGCACCGGCAACTTCATGGTGGTGCACTTCGACAGGAATGCCGGCTTCTTCAAGAAGCAAACACATCTCGGAACGCATGTCCTGCATCGAGTCGACTGGAGGAACTGGGAAGTATCCGCCCTTCACTTTTGGACGGTGGGCCAAGTTGCCGCCTTCAAATTCAATGCCTGTTGACCAAGAGGCTTCTTCTGACTTGATCTTCACGTGGCAACCGGACATGTCATCGCCCCATGTCACGCCGTCGAAAACGAAGAACTCTGGCTCTGGGCCAAAGTAAGCTGTGTCGCCCAAGCCGCTGGACTTCAAATAAGCCTCTGCACGCTTAGCCAAAGAACGTGGATCACGCTCATAGCCTTTCATGTCGGAAGGCTCAACCACGTCGCACGTCAGAATCATGGTCGCCTCTTCGCGGAAGGGATCCATGTGTGCGGTGGCGGGATCAGGAATCAACAACATGTCTGAAGCTTCAATGCCCTTCCAGCCGGCAATTGACGAACCGTCAAAGGCATGGCCGTCTTTGAACTTGTCCTCACCCATTTGGCTGACTGGCACCGAGACGTGCTGCTCTTTGCCCATGGTGTCCGTAAAACGAAAGTCAACAAACTTGACTTCGTTTTCGGCAATCTTCTTCAGAACATCTTTAGCTGTGGTCATTATTGACTCCGGATATAAATTTGAAGGAACAACTGACTATTATCTTGATTGGAACTAACCAGCAATTTTACCTTGATAGCGAGAAAGCAAATTCCGTGCCAAGAATAAAATCCAAAGAACGCCCTGTGTCAGGGCTATATATTGCACTATATCGGTGCAATAGCGCAATAAAAGTGCATTTATTGCACTGACTTGGTGCTACGAGAGAAAAAGTGCCTGCAACTCATTCAAAAACCGCCACCCATGTGGTGTCGCCTGAAAACGGTCCAAACTATCGGACAGCAACCCACGTTTAACCGCTTGCGCAAGCATAGCCGTAAATTCATCAGGCGCCTTACCGCAGCGTTCAGCGTACAGGCTTGCCGGCACTCCTTCACGCAAACGCAGCACATTGAGCATAAATTCGAACGGTAACTCCGACTGCACGAGAGTACGACTTTCAGAAATATGCGATCCGTCACGCAAAGTCGCCGCCTGCATCCAAACCTCGGGGCTACGTACCCGAGCTTCCCTCACGATTTTGTCTGGAAAAGACAGTTTGCCGTGTGCACCGGGCCCTAAACCCAAGTAGTCTCCAAACTGCCAGTAATTCACGTTGTGCCGTGCCCGAGCACCTACCTTCGCAAACGCCGACACCTCATACCGGTCGAGACCGGCCTCGCGACACAGCGCCTCAATCGCGTCCTCCATCTCGACGGCAAGATCATCCTCGGGCAAGGCAGGTGGATATTTTGCGAACACCGTATTTGGCTCGATCGTTAATTGATACATCGACAAGTGTTCTGTGCCGACCGCTAACGCATCTCGGGCGTCTCGTATGCACGCATCCAGCGTTTGCCCGGGCAGCGCGAACATCAGATCCAAATTGACCCGCGGAACGGCTGCTTGCGCCATCTCAATTGCAGCGCGCGCTTGATTTGCGTCATGAATACGTCCGAGTGCTTTTAACTGCTCCGTGTCGAAAGATTGAATGCCTAGAGAAATTCTATTGATCCCGCTACGACCATATTCTTTAAGTCTTTGCGCCTCTGCAGTGCCCGGATTAGCCTCTAGCGTGATCTCCGCGTCCGGCCAAATATTGAGGTGCGCACGCAGCATCGATAGCAAGCGATCCATGGCGCGCTCACTCAGTAGGCTGGGCGTGCCACCACCAATAAAGACCGTGTGCACCTGCCGTCCCCACACACTTGGCAGAGCCTGCTCGAGGTCAGCCTGCAGCGCATCCAGATAGATATCCTCTGGCACCACGCGAGGTGCTTGATGCGAATTGAAATCACAATACGGACATTTTTGTACACACCAAGGCACATGTATGTAGAGTGAAAGCGGTGGCAAGGTCGCCAGCAACGTACCCGCAGATGACAAAGCACGCTTTGAAGATTTTGTTATTGCCTGCGACTCAGCCGGCACAATTGGAATAACACGCGCCATCAAGCAAGCAACCCGGCTTGACGCAGTTGCGCGACAAGCTCGCGCATCGCCATGCCACGATGACTGATCCGATTTTTTCTGTCTGGAATGAGCTCCGCCGCACAACAACCCTCATCCTTGAGATAGAAGTAGGGGTCATACCCAAAACCATTTGTTCCACGCGCTTCATCAACGATCTGGCCCACCCAGTTCGCCTGTGCAATGATAGGTTGCGGATCATCTGGGCGCGTTACGAGCACCAGCACCGCCACATACCACGCCCGTCTGTCAGCGACACCCTGGAGCACCTTGAGCAGTTTCGTATTGTTTGCCGCGTCAGAACGCTCCCCGTCAGGCGTTTGCGCATAACGCGCGGAGTGCACTCCGGGCTCTCCACCTAACGCATGGACACACAGTCCCGAGTCATCTGCGAGCGCGGGTAGCCCGGAAAGCGCACTGGCATGTCTGGCCTTAGCGAGCGCGTTCTCGACGAAGGTTGGATGCGGCTCTGGCGCGTCTGGAATATTTAGACTTTTTTGTGAAATCAGTGTCACACCGAGCGGCGCAAATAAGGCCTCGAATTCCTTGATTTTTCCGGAATTTCCGGATGCCAATACCACCGAGGCCAGCATCATTCACGCTCCTGCAGATCTGCCGGAGGAACATCCTCAATCAACATATTCACAAGCTCGCGCGCAAACCCAGGCAGCTGATCGAGTTTTCGCACGCAAATTTGTAATTTACGATCCGCCCAATCGTCTGAGAGGCGAACGATTTTTATCTTTAAGCGCTGCGCGTAACGTTTTGCAACCAGTTCCGGCACGACACCGATGCCGACACCCGCCTCAATCATGCGACAAACAGCTTCGAAACTCCCTACCTCAACGCGAAATCGGAAGGGGTGCCCGAGCTTATCGGCCGCTTGTATCAAGAACGCGTGAATGGCACTCCATTCGGAAAGGCCGACATACTCATACCGCATAGTTTCAGCAAAGGCCACCTCGGATCTTTCACCAAACTCATGCTGGGCGGCAGTCACAAGCACCAACCTGTCTTTGCGGTAAGGCAGGTATTCAAGCTCAGAGGACGCGGGGCGACCGGCCACAATGCCAATGTCAGCCGACCCCTCTGAGACAGCTTTAATCACGAGGTAGCTCAAACGCTCCCGCAGTTCAACCGTGACATCGGGGTGCGAGGCGAGATAACGACTGAGCACAGCTGGCATAAATTCAGTCATCGCTGTGGTGTTGGCCAAGACGCGCACTTGCCCTTTGATTCCACGCGCATATTCGTGAATATCGCCACGCAAGTGATCAATTTGCCTCAACACTAGCCGCGCGTGACGTAAAAATGCTTCGCCAGAGGGGGTTAACGTTACCCCCTGGCTATTGCGATTAAATAACCTAGTGCCAAAGTGGTCTTCCAGATTTTTGACCCGGTTACTCGCAGCGGGGAGCGAAAGATGCGATTTCTCCGCACCACGGGTCAGGCTGCTAGCGTCCCCTATGTTGACGATGAGCTGCAAATCCGTCAGATCGAAGTGGTTTGCCATGAAATAGGTTGTCGCTTAAGCATTCAAAAAGCCCGGGTTAATCAAACATCAATAGTCAGGTCGTCCGCGCTCGGGCACAGTAGCGCTTTTCGCCATAGCCGTCATCATAAGACAATCATGCAAACTACTCACTCAGACCAATACCAAGACATTCGCGACGCTATCCGGGATCTGTGCAAACAGTTCCCTGACGAGTATTTCCGTAAAGTAGACGAGGCACGCGGCTACCCAGAAGAGTTCGTCAATGCCCTGACACAAGCGGGATGGATGGCCGCTCTCATTCCTCAGGAATACGGCGGTTCAGGGCTCGGTCTGACCGAGGCCTCGGTGATTATGGAAGAAATTAACCGCTCCGGAGGCAACTCAGGGGCTTGCCACGGCCAGCTCTACAACATGGGGACGCTGTTGCGTCATGGCTCAACGGAGCAAAAAAATCTTTACCTCCCAAAAATTGCAGCGGGCGAGTTACGCCTGCAATCCATGGGTGTTACCGAACCCACCACCGGGACCGACACCACCAAGATCAAGACGACCGCTGTAAAAAAAGGCGATCGCTACGTGATTAACGGCCAGAAAGTCTGGATTTCGCGTATCCAGCACTCTGACCTCATGATTCTGCTGGCTCGGACAACCCCCCTCGATCAAGTCACTAAGAAGTCTGAGGGAATGTCGATTTTTATCGTCGACTTGCATCAAGCGATCGGTAAGGGCTTAACCGTGCGCCCTATTTTGAACATGGTGAACCACGAGACGAACGAGCTGTTTTTCGAAAACCTCGAGATCCCAGCCGAGAACCTGATTGGCGAAGAAGGTAAAGGATTCAAATACATTTTAGACGGCTTGAATGCAGAACGCGCTTTGATCGCAGCAGAGTGTATCGGTGACGGTTATTGGTTCATCGACCGTGTTTCCAGATACGTCAAAGACCGTATCGTTTTCGGTCGTCCCATCGGACAAAACCAAGGCGTGCAGTTTCCAATCGCGCGCGCTTTTGTAAACGTCGAGGCAGCAAGCCTAATGCGTTACGAGGCGTGTCGTTTGTTCGACGCCAAGCAGGCGTGTGGCACTCAGGCAAACATGGCCAAGCTGCTCGCCGCGGATGCATCTTGGGAAGCTGCGAATGCATGTTTACAATTCCACGGCGGCTTCGGCTTTGCCTGCGAATATGATGTCGAGCGAAAGTTCCGCGAGACGCGCTTGTATCAAGTCGCACCAATTTCTACAAACTTGATTCTGTCGTACGTTGCTGAGCACGTTCTCGGCCTCCCACGATCGTTCTAAAGGATAAACCATGACTGCCGTTCGCTCACCTGCACCTGCTGCTGTCTTACACCCTAGCGCGACGCTTGCGAAGTTTGCTTCCGAACTGAAGTACTCCGACATTCCAGAGTCGGTACGTATGCGCTGTGAGGATTTGTTTCTCGACACGATGGCCTCCATTTTGGCGGGTTCATCAGCACGTGCCGTCAAAGCGATGGCCAAGTACACGGCGCTCATGGGGCCATCAGAAGGCAAATCCGAAGACTTCGTGAATCGTCGCATGACGAATCCATTTTTTGCGGCAATGGTCAATGCAGCCGCCGCGCATGTTGTCGAACAAGACGATGTGCACAACGGCTCGGTCTTCCACCCTGCTGCGGTTGTCTTTCCTCCTGCGTTGGCTGTCGCACAGGCCATCGGCGCATCCGGTGAAGAGTTCATTACCGCGTCAGTTGTCGGCTACGAGGTCGGTATACGCGTCGGCGAGTTCCTTGGTCGCTCCCACTACAAAATCTTTCACACGACAGGCACGGCGGGTACGGTCGCTGCCGCGGTCACAGTCGGCCGCCTGCTAAAGCTCAACCCAGAGCAAATGCTGAACGCGATTGGTTCTGCTGGCACCCAAGCTTCCGGTCTGTGGGAGTTTCTGCGTGATGCGGCTGACTCCAAACAACTCCACACCGCACATGCTGCATCAACCGGTCTGAGCTCTGCTTACCTGGCCAAAGAGGGCTTTACAGGAGCACGTCGTATTCTAGAGGGTGTACAGGGTATGGCCGCCGGTATGTCGACCGATGCAGATCCCGCAAAACTGACAGACCGACTTGGTGTTCGTTGGGCTCTTCCAGAAACCTCGTTCAAGTATCACGCATCTTGCCGCCACACGCACCCTGCGGCCGACGCCCTTCAACACGCTATGAAAACGCATGGTCTAATGGCCGATGATATCAGCCGTGTCGTGACGCACGTACATCAAGGTGCTATCGACGTACTCGGGCCAGTTGTTGACCCACAAACCGTTCATCAGTCAAAGTTCTCAATGGGAACTGTGCTGGCTTTAATAGCCCTGCGTAACTCTGCGGACCTCGCAGGCTTTGACAAAGCACTAAAGGATGGACAGGTCGCCGCCTTTCGTGACAAAGTCACGATGGAACTCGATGAAGAGGTGGATACGGCGTACCCTCAGCGCTGGATTGGCAAGGTCACTGTCACGACGAAGGATGGGCGTAGTCTGACAGGTCGCGTCGACGAACCGAAAGGCGATCCGGGCAACACGCTCTCGCGCCCAGAAATAGAGGATAAGGCCTTACGCCTTGGCACATACGAGGGTAACGCTACGGAAGCACAAGTCAAAAAACTCATCCAAACCGTTTGGTCCATCAGCAAGCAGCCAGCACTCGGCCGCGTTCTCTCCGACTAAATCTCACAAAGGGATCCAACCATCATGCGTTTACAAAATAAAGTCGCCATCGTCACGGGAGCTGCCAGTGGTTTTGGCGCAGAGATCGCACGTTATTACGTCCGCGAAGGCGCAAAAGTCGTGATTGCAGACCTCAACGAGGCTGGTGCGCAAAAGGTCGCAGCAGAAATTGGCACCTCAGCAGTTGCTGTGAAGTGTGATGTCAGTAAGCGCGCGGATATCGATCTTGCAGTGAGTACTGCAGTTAAGAAATTTGGGTCCGTCGACATCGTTGTCAACAACGCGGGCTACACCCACAAGAATCAACCATTTCTTGATGTGGATGAGGCAACATACGACCGATGCTTTGATGTAAACGTCAAAGCCATCTATCACATGATCAACGCTGTCGTTCCCATGATGCGCGCCAAGAAGTCTGGCTGCATCATTAATGTGGGCTCGACAGCGGGCATCCGCCCACGCCCCGGTTTGACCTGGTATAACGCATCCAAGGGTGCAGCGAACCTGTTGTCAAAGTCTCTAGCGGTCGAATTGGCGGGCGACAACATTCGTGTGAACGTGATTTGTCCAGTTATGGGTGATACAGGCATGCTGGGCGATTTCATGGGCATCCCTGACACCCCAGAGAATCGTGCAAAATTCATTGCAACGATTCCCATGGGCAGACTAAGCGTGCCGCGTGACATTGCGAATGCGGCAGTGTTCTTGGCATCGGAAGAAGCATCCTTCCTGACAGGGCTAGAACTTCCTGTGGATGGCGGCAGAACAATTTAAGGCAATCATCAGCCCGCGCGGGCTGATTTTTGTTTTGACGCAAGCGCTGCAATGCCCTCTTCTGCGAGCGCCAGCAGGGTATTGAGCTCGGCACGATCGAAGGTGTGTCCTTCTGCGGTACCCTGCACCTCGACATAACGACCCGACCCGGTCATGACGATATTCATGTCTGCGTCGCACCCAGAATCCTCGGGATAGTCCAGATCAAGCACGGCGTGTCCACCCACCATCCCCACAGATACGGCGGCCACGGAATCAATTAAAGGATTCTTTGTTAACAATCCTTGCTTGATCAGTCCGTCCACCGCATCGGCCACAGCAACCCAGGCGCCAGTGATACTTGCACACCTTGTACCGCCATCCGCTTGCAACACATCGCAATCGATTTGAATGGTTCGCTCGCCCAGCGCGGTCATGTCCATGACTGCGCGCAAGCTTCGACCAATCAGACGCTGAATCTCCTGAGTCCGACCGGACTGCTTGCCCTTGGCCGCCTCGCGATCTGAACGAGTATGGGTCGAGCGCGGCAACATTCCGTACTCAGCGGTTACCCAGCCCTGCCCCTGTCCCTTCAGAAACGGAGGTATTTTTTCGAGTACGCTTGCTGTACACAGTACTTGCGTATTACCCATGGAGATCAGGACGGATCCTTCGGCATAGCATGTGAACCCGCGCTGAATAGAGACGGTACGTAACTCATTTGCAGCGCGACCCGAGGGGCGTGATTGTCCGGGGCTAACGTTGTTTGTACTTGTAGTTGACACGATGTGCTCTCGCAAAATTTCAAATAGTGGGTCGACCATGAATCCCAAAAGCCAATCCCTTCATGTTCAGCGCTACAGTATACGCAGCAAGACGCAGCGTGTCCTAGCTGTAACCCTTAGCCTAAGTCTGACAGTTCTCTGTCATCCTGCTACTGTTGCACAACCGATAGGCGGTACCGCCCCTTCCTCCAATGCAGCCGCTGCCGTCACGCTTCCCGCAAAAATCACAGCGTCAGACAATTCTGCCATCACTCGCTACGATGGATCATTTGAAATCTTTCACCCCGTCATTTCTTCTGGCGGCATGGTCGCCACGGAACAACGTTTGGCCAGCGAGGTAGGCGCACGAATCCTCAAACAGGGAGGCAATGCAACGGATGCCGCAGTCGCCATCGGCTTTGCTCTGGCAGTCGTTTTACCCAACGCGGGGAATCTGGGTGGCGGTGGCTTCATGCTTGTACGCGATGCAGCACAGGGTCGAACTGTCGCCTTGGACTTTCGCGAAACAGCGCCCGCGAGCGCAAAACCCAATCTATTCGTTGATGCGCAAGGGCAAGTCATACCAGGAAAATCGACACGGACACCCTTCGCCGTTGGTGTACCGGGCTCCGTAGCTGGACTCAGCAAGGCGGCGCGTGAGTACGGCAGCCTTCCCTTGTCACAATTGATCGCTCCGGCAATCAACCTAGCCGAAAACGGATTCACAGTCAGTGCTGTATTGGAAGAGCAATTTAAATCCCATCGCGCGCATCTGATTCGCTGGCCTGGTACACGCGAAATATTCTTTAAACGTAAGTCTGGCTCGCCGGAATGTGCACTAAAGGATTGCCCACCCGATGCGCTCGACACCTATAAACGCGGCGACACCCTCATTCAAAAAGACCTTGCCAATACCCTGCGACTCATCGCACAAGCCGGCGCGCCTGGCTTTTACACTGGCCCAGTCGCGCAACAAATCGTGGCTGAACTCTCTAGCCACGCCACGCCTTCACCCATCACACTTGAGGACCTGAGCAATTATCGCGTTGCCCTGCGTCAACCCGTTCAAGGTAGCTATCGAGGCTATCAGATACTGTCGATGCCCGCGCCGAGCTCCGGCGGTGTGCATCTATTACAAATGCTGAATATCCTAGAGCGCTATCCCCTCGCGCGTTGGGGGGCAAATAGCGCCCAAACGATTCACGTTCTTGCGGAGAGCGCTCGCCTCGCCTACGCCGATCGAGCAGAGTTCCTGGGCGACCCAGACTTTGTCAACGTGCCGCAACGTGGGCTCAGTGCCAAGCGCTACGCTGATCAGCTTGCATTGGGAATAAATACGGAAAAGGCAACGCCGAGTCGAACAATTCGGCCGGGCCAAGCGCATGCTTTTGAAAGCGATCAGACCACCCATTTTTCGGTAATCGATGGTGCCGGAAACGTTGTGAGCTGTACATACACACTCAATTTGAATTTTGGCTCAGGTATTGTCGCGCGCGGTACAGGCGTTCTATTGAACAATGAGATGGATGATTTTGTAGCGAAGCCTGGAGTCCCCAATGCGTTCGGTCTATTGGGCGGTGACGCAAACGCCATTGAAGCGGGTAAGCGTCCACTCAGTTCAATGACACCCGTCATTGTTTTGAAGGAAGGTCGAGCGTGGCTAGCAACCGGTTCACCGGGCGGCTCTCGGATTATCACGACCGTTCTACAGAATCTCGTTAATGTGATCGACTTCGATATGAATATCGCTCAAGCAGTCTCCACACCGCGCATCCATCATCAGTGGATGCCAGACTTTCTGCGCATTGAACGTGGAATCAGTCCTGATACGATCGCTCTTTTAAAGCAGATGGGGCATGATGTGCGAATCATGCCAACAATGGGGCGTGCGCAAACTGTTCAAACGATGAACGGTCAGTTTTTTGGCGCATCGGATCCGCGCAACCCCGATGGCGCGGCAATAGGGATAGAGATTAAAAATGATTAAGAGCATGACAGGCTTTGGAAATGCCAAAGCGGAGCAACCCTTTGGTTCTGTGACCATTGAACTCAAGACGGTCAATAGTCGCTACTTAGATGTTCAGTTTAGGATGCCTGACGAACTACGTCTCGCAGAGCAGCCCATTCGAGAACGCATTGCGAATAGTCTGACACGTGGCAAGATCGAGGTCCGCGCAAGTTTTGCACGAACGGTTGGTGAACAACAAAGCCGCATACCACCAGAATTGTTACAACGGGTCGCTGATCAGCTGGAACAAGCCCGCCAAATGCTGCCGCAAACGCCATCACCATCTCTCACCGAGCTGCTGTCATGGGCCACTGCCCCTCAACATACCGTTGAACCCGAAGGCTGGGCCAAGCTTTGTCTTGAAGCACTCAATCCAGCGCTTACGCAACTCATCGAGGGGCGTCTTCGTGAAGGGCAAAGACTTGCCGAGACGATGCTCACAACGTCTCAGCAAGTGCGTGTCGTTCTACAAACGGTGCAGCAGCATTTGCCCGGATTACTGTTGGCTCACCGAGAAAAATTGTCTGCAAAACTAAAGGACACTCTGCAAGCAGCTTTTCCGACAGGATTTACCCACATCAGTGGCGCCGAGCTTTCAGAGCGCATTGCAAGTGAATCGAGTCTTTTCGCAATACGCATTGATGTTGCCGAGGAACTGGCGCGCTTAACGTCGCACCTAACAGAACTTGAATTTTTATTGGGACGAGGCGAGGTCTCAGCCGCAAAGAAAAATAACAGTTCGGGAAGCATTGGCAAACGACTTGATTTCTTGTTTCAAGAAATGAACCGTGAGGCAAATACGCTAGGCTCTAAAGCCGGAAGTCTGGAAATGACGCAGGCGGCTATCGACTTAAAACTACTGATCGAGCAAATGCGCGAACAAGCAATGAATATCGAATAACCGCCTGGATACCGCGACACCACACAACAAACGTTAGCCTCGTCCTACGAAAGGCATCGTTGTCGCCATGATGGTGACAAACTGTACGTTTGTCTCAAGCGGATAGCTCACAATCTGCGCCACCATTTGAGCGACGTGATTGACATCCATGCGCGGCTCCACACGGGTCGTACCATCCGGTTGAGGAACGCCTTTAGTCATGCGCTCCGTCATTGGTGTGGCTGCGTTACCAATATCAATCTGCGTACACGCGATGTTGTAGTGACGGGTGTCGAGTGAAATGGATTTTGTCAAACCAGTGACAGCGTGCTTGGTAGAGGTGTATCCAATTGAAAATGGTCGAGGCGCGTGTGCCGAGATCGATCCGTTATTAATGATTCGACCACCCTGCGGCTTTTGATCTCTCATAATCCGAATCGCCGCTTGGGCGCACAAAAACATACCCGTCAAATTAATGTTGACGATATCCTTCCAAATATCGACCGGCAGATCCTCGATTGGCACTGGAGGACCACCGCGCCCCGCATTGTTGAACAACACGTCTAGCCGTCCAAAGCGCTTAGTGACCTCCGCAAACAAGGCCTTCACCGAAGCCTCATCACTCACATCCGTTACAACGGGATGCAACCGCGCGCTGTGCGCACCACCCAAACTACGGGTCTCTTCCAGCGCGTCGGCACGACGACCAGCAAGCAATACCTCGTATCCCGCAGCAGCCAACGCGTGTGACACGGCGCGACCAATCCCGGAGCCTGCTCCAGTCACAACAGCCACTTTCAAATCCGACATACTTTTTCCCTTTTTCTCTAAGTAGATAGTTACGTTTTTTATACGGTCAAACACCAATACGCCTAGGACTTTGCTTGCCCCAATTCAATTGGCGCGTCAGGTTGAGCACTCCACTCACTCCAAGAACCGCCATAGAGGGAAGCACCGCTTAGCCCTGCAATTTCCATCGCGAGCAACAAATGACACGCCGAGACGCCCGAACCACAGCTTGCGACCACCTCAGTCGGATTGCGATCACCCAGCAAGCGTGCAAATTCTGCTCGCAGTACGTCAGGCGATTTGAGTTTCCACTCAGCGTCTAAATTATCTTTCGATGGTCGGCTCAACGATCCCGGTATGTGCCCAGGCTTTGGATCGAGAGTCTCGTTAAGCCCCTGAAAGCGATCGCCTGGTCGGCCATCTATGATCACCCGATCAGCACGTCCCAGGCCCGCACGCATATTGGCCATATCAACGGCTTTAGTCAGTGCAGCACCTTGCTTAAAATTTCCGCGCATGCGTGGCGTTGGCTTGGCGGCCGTGAGCTCAAACCCCGCTTTTGTCCAAGCGTCAATCGTACCGTCGAGCACTACAACACGTGAGTGTCCTACCCAGCGCGCTAGCCACCACAATCGTGCTGCATACGAACCGCCAGGCGCATCGTAGGCAACAATTAGCGTATCCGCATTCACGCCAAGAGCGGCGAGTTGCTCTGCAAACACACGCTGCTCGGGTAATGGATGGCGACCATTTGAGCCGTTTTTCTCACCGCTCAGTACCTTTCCTAGGTCGACAAAGACAGCGCCCGGGATGTGAGAGGCCTCATACGCCCTACGTCCTAGATCGGAGTCCACCAAATCGTAACGGCAATCGCACACCAGCACGGAAGCTGGATCGCTACTGAGCAGTTTTTGCAAGGCTTCTGGAGTAATAAGGTGCTGACTACTCATCGCGGGATCTATCCTTTATTAGTATGAACATGACTGCGGGTACAAGCGACAATTCTAGCGACTCTGCTATGCTTTTGCTTTGTTCCATTTTGCCATTGTCACCCATGTCCTCGGTCGCCGGAAACGTTTTTATGGTCGTGGCGCCTAGCGGCGCCGGAAAATCCAGTCTGGTCAACGCGCTGCTCGACCAAGACAAATCACTTTGGCTGTCGGTTTCCTGCACCACGCGCGCACCCCGCTCCGGAGAGCAAAACGGGAAGGATTACCGTTTTGTGACGCACGAGGAATTTGATGCACTGCGCCATAATGACCAATTGCTAGAGTGGGCAGAAGTGCACGGCAACTATTACGGCACGCCTCGCGACCACATCGATGCCGCACTCGCACGCAATCAGGATGTCCTGCTCGAGATTGACTGGCAAGGCGCCAGACAGGTTAAAAAACTATATCCCGCAGCGAAAGGCATTTTTATTTTGCCACCTTCGATCGAAACCTTACGTCAGCGTTTGACTGCGAGAGGTCAAGATAGTCTTGAGGTAATCGAACGCCGGATTCAAGCAGCATCAGAAGAGATTTCGCATGCGCCAGAGTTCGAATATGTTATTATTAATCAAGACTTTAGCGTCGCGCTCACGCAGCTAAGCGAAATCATCCGAGCAAACCGTTTGCGATATGAATCACAGCAAGCTCGGCATGCGACATTATTCGCCCAGTTGCAATTGCCCACCAGCGCCTAAGCAAGCAGTCAAACCCGCAAGACATTTTCTACAAACAGGAATTCCATGGCCCGCATCACTGTTGACGATTGCCTCGAGCAGATCCCAAATCGCTTCAAACTCACCCTCGCAGCAACATACCGCGCGCGTGAGTTGGCCCAAGGCCACGCTGCCCGCATCGAGTCAAAAGACAAACCAACGGTGACCGCACTGCGCGAGATCTCGGCTGGCTTGACCGGCATCGAAATGCTCCGCAAGGTTCCGACCTAAGTCACGCGAGTATGGCCTTTCCCGGCTTACGATATGCGTCATCCGGGTTACTGGCCGCCCTACGGGTTGGCTCACGCCTGACCCGTCGTAATGAGCCGAACGGGGCATTGGGGAGTGTGTCGGGCTCCGCGACGCCTATCATCACCGCTGCAGAGCCTGCGATTGCATCAATGGCTTCGCTGCAACTGCTGTTAGATGGGTATCTCGATCCCAAAGAGGTTTCTCTCGTCCGAGACGCTTACCGGTTTGCTGATCAAGCCCATCTAGGTCAGTTTCGCTCCAGTGGGTCTCCTTACATCAGCCACCCTATCTCCGTCGCAGAGATCTGCGCTGGCTGGAAACTCGACGTTAATGCCATCCGTGCTGCACTGTTGCATGACGTCATGGAAGACCAAGGCATCTCGAAACAAGAGCTTCTTGAAAAATTCGGGGACGAAGTCGCTGAACTCGTAGACGGCCTATCTAAGCTTGATCGCCTCGAATTTGCCAGTAAAGCGCAGCAGCAAGCGGAGAGTTTTCGCAAGATGCTCTTGGCAATGGCGCGTGATATCCGTGTCATCCTGATAAAGCTTGCAGACCGCCTGCACAACATGCGTACGCTTGATGCGGTCTCTCCGGAAAAGCGCAGAAGAATCGCACGTGAAACGCTCGACATTTATGCCCCGATCGCGCATCGCTTAGGTCTTAATGCCCTATACCGTGAATTGCAAGATCTGTGCTTCATGGCGATACATCCAAACCGTTATCGGGTGCTCGAAAAAGCGGTGATGGCCGCACGCGGAAATCGTCGCGAAGTACTCACGCGGATTGACGACCAAGTCCGAGCAGCGCTACCAGCGGCTGGAATTGAAAGCGAGGTCACCGGACGCGAAAAAACCTTGTACGGCATTTACCACAAGATGGTAGAGCAAAAAAAATCGCTCTCGAATGTTTTAGATATTTATGGTTTTCGTGTCATCGTTCGAACCTTGCCTGAATGCTATATGGCAATGGGAGTCTTGCACCAGCTGTACAGACCCGTACCCGGAAAATTTAAAGACTACATTGCCATACCCAAAGCCAACGGGTATCAGTCCCTACATACGACCTTGGTGGGACCGTACGGTACACCGATAGAGTTTCAGTTTCGTACACAGGATATGCATCAAATCGCCGAGGAAGGCGTTGCGGCACACTGGCTCTACAAATCCGAGTCATCGAGCCTGCAGGAAATCCAACAGAAGACGAGCAAATCACTTCAATCTTTGCTTGATATCCAGAGTCAGACTGGCGACTCCACCGAGTTTCTCGAGCACGTTAAGGTCGACCTCTTTCCCGATGCGGTCTATGTCTTTACCCCAAAAGGAAAGATTGTTTCGCTGCCTCGCGGCGCTACCCCTGTTGACTACGCCTACTCAATCCATACCGATGTGGGCAATCACGCGATTGGCTGCCTCGTGAACGGCGAAGAGGTTCCACTGCGCACCGAGCTGTCGAGTGGAGACACCATCAGCATAACGACTTCACCAGATGCCCGGCCAAACGCGCAATGGCTTAACTATGCGAGAACCGGCCGAGCCCGTTCGGAAATTCGTCATTACTTGCGCACGGTGCAATACGATGAGTCCGTAGAACTCGGCGAACGTATGCTCACGCAAGCATTAAAAGAGTTGCAATTAGAACTACCGGATACCAAGGATCCAGTCTGGGAGAAGCTAGCGCGCTCGAGCGGTGCGCAGTCTCGCGAAGAAATTCTCGCAGATATTGGCCTGGGCAAACGTTTAGCCGCTGTCGTCGCCAGACGCTTCACCCCAGACCATCCCCTCATCGCGACAACCGCTGCCGCGGATGACGAGATTACCGCAGCACGCACCACGCCAATTCTCATTCATGGCCACGAGGGTCAGGGCGTGCAACTCGCACCTTGTTGCGGCCCGCTGCCGGGGGATGAGATTATCGCGGGCATACGTGTGGGTCACGGTTTGGTTGTACACACAGCGGAATGTCCAATTGCATTACGCGCACGCTCCAAAGAGCCAGAGCGATGGATCGACATTGCTTGGGATTCTGATACAGCGAAACACTTTTCAGCGCGTATCGAAATCATCGCACTCAACGAGCGTGGGGTGCTGAGCCGCATTGCCGCCGAAGTCGCCCAAGCGGATTCAAATATTATTCACGTCACGATGCATGACAACTCGGCTTCGACTGTCGTACTGAATCTAACCGTTCAAGTCGATAGTCGACGTCATCTTGCGCAAGTCTTTCGTTCGATTAGGCACGTTCCACAAGTTAGAAAAATCATTCGTGCAAAAGGTTAGGAATTCTCATGTCACGACACAGCAGCATTCAACAATCAAGCGATGCGATGGGCGAATTGTTCATCTGGACGGATGTTGATCCAGCGCATGAACTGGACTTTAATCGTTGGTATGACCGCGAGCACATGCAAGAGCGTGCCGCCATTGCCGGATTTCGCTGGTCACGCCGCTATCACTCTAGTACTTGTCCCCGCCCATACCTTGCGCTTTATCGAACAGAGAGCCTGAAGGTATTTACCTCAGACACGTATCGCCAAGCCTTCACAAAACAGACCGAGTGGTCTGTCAGAAATTTTTCTAGGATGCACAACACACAGCGCCGCGTTGCTGCAGTCACACTCGCGTACGGCGCGGGAACAGGTGCGGGCATCAGTCTACTTTGCTTAGGCTCGATTGCGCGGGCTGAGCAAGCGCTCAAGCTATGCGGCAACCTCGGACAAGCCGCGGAAGGTGTTTTGAGTGCCAAGATACTGACGCCTGATCCCGCACTCTCGACCCCCTTGCCCTCAGAGAACACCTCCGAGCGTGTTCTTGAGCCGTATTTAATTATTGATGCGACAAGAACAAGCGAAGCTCACAAAGCCGCTACGGCTATTGCGAAACAACTTGGTTTACGGGAAGACGCTTGCCATACCTTTGATCTGCTCTGGGATCTACAAGCCTCAGATCTCTAAACAATCATGGCTGCTTGATTGCAATACGCAAGAGCTTACCGGCGGATGCATTAAAGTCAGACACACACTGTGCTGAACAACGAGACGCCCATTTTTCGAGACCATTCTGGGTTACGAAGCGACGCACCGTGAGCAAGTCGGCTGCTGTAGGTTGAACCAAGACCATTTGGCCGCGTGGTGCCTGAGAACATCCTTTTGCGCCTGTGTTGCAAGCTAGCGCCGTTGTGTACTGCTGATCGGCGTAAGCCCACAAACTTTGCAGCAGCAAATCTACGTTAGCGAGCAAAAATTTTTGTACCGGCTCCGACAGCGCATCCCATACCTTTTTGTTCACCGCATGTGCCTCGTAATTCCATCCAAGAGGCAAGGCTAGCAAGTGGGATGACACCGTGTACCACTGCGCATCAAAACCCGAATGTGCTCCAGTGATTGCACAATTGATCGCTTTCTTTTTGAACGCCGCCAGAACATCACCAAATGCAATCGTCACGCTTTTGCCGCCAAGCGCCTCGATCAATTCAGCCTGACTACGAGATATCGTACGTACAACTTTCCCTTTCACATCAGCCAAAGACGTGATGGGCGTTTTGCAGAACAATACCTGAGGACTATAAGGCGTAATACCCAACAGCTTAATTTGCTGCTGCGTCGCCATATTCTGCGCGATCACCGGTGTCAGTGTCTCAACGATCTGACGCGCAGTCCCAAAATCCGGAACCAGGCCCGCAATATCGAGCGCTTCAAACAGAGGCGTATCACTGGTCGCATAGGACAAAGGAACAACGCCAAACTCAATCACACCTTGGCGCATCAGCTTAAAGAGCTCAGAACCTTTTAAACCAAGCTCGTCATAGCCTTTGATCTGCCCAACGACGCGCCCTTCAGAGCGATCTGGCAAAGACTTCACCCAAAATGGCTTCTCGATATCTCGATAAGACTGACGGGCACTTCGACCACCGACCACATTGAGTTCAGTCGAGGGCAACAATTGGGCAACTACCGGTCCACTCAGCGCAGACGCAAGCAGCAGCACAATAATTTTTTGAAGAAGTTGTTGTTTAAAGGTCATGTCGAGTGATTTTATCAATCCGCAAATGTTATACAAGGACTATCTCATCAACGTCTGAAAGTTCTCGGTCCTCAATGCAACACCCCCAGATGCCCTCCTCCAAGCCATTCCTTGGAGTCGCTTGCCTCATGCTCTCCATGTTGGCACTCACAGGACTAGATGCAACAGGGAAATGGGTAATGGGAACCGGAGTTCCACTGCTCTTCTTTTGTTGGATTCGATACATCGTACACGTTCTGTTGGTGCTGGTGATCGCTACCCCAAAACTTGGCGCGGGGGTCTTTCGAACCCAACAACCCCTCTTGCAACTTATGCGTGCTGCGGCAATGCTCGCGGCGACCCTGACATTTTTTACGGCGCTCAGCCACCTACATCAAGCCGAAGCAACCGCGCTAATCTTTATCTCTCCCCTACTGATGCTTTTGGTCGCTCCGTGGCTACTCAAAGAAAGGAGCTATCGCTCGCGCTGGATCGCAGCAGCCTTTGGACTACTTGGTATCATCATCGTGGTGCGTCCCGATGCGGGCTTGCCTTGGATTGGCGTGCTGACAGGCATCGTGACAGCCTGCTTATTCGCGTGTCAACACTTGATATCTCGCATGCTTGCACGGGACAATGCGCTCACAACCTCGCTACTAAGTGGCGCCTTTGGAGCACTGGCACTAAGCATTGCGATGCCGGTAGTTCTACCCCTAAATTGGGCCGTGATTTCTTCACTTCCTTGGTCGATGTGGGGATTAATTGTTCTGGGCGGCGTTTGCGGCGGCATGGGGCACATTCTACAAATACAGTCTTATCGGTTCGCGCCCGCCTCGATGCTCGCCCCATTCATCTATTTGCAAATCACCTTTGCAGCAACATTTGGATGGTTAATCTGGTCCCACATACCAGACCCTGTAACCTGGCTCGGCATCGGAATCATTTGCGCAAGCGGTGTAATCAACAGTCTTATCGAATGGCGCAGGAGTCAGCACACAACAAGCTGACTAAACGGTATGCGCGACCGCTTAGGTGATGAGTCGACCACCCTGCATCACGAGTTGGCGATCACAACGCGCTGCCAACTTCGGGTCATGCGTCACAAGGATGAGAGTCGTTTGGCGGTCACGCTGCAATTCAAACATCAGATCGATGATCTTTGCGCCAGTCACTTCGTCCAAGCTCCCTGTTGGCTCATCTGCAAACAACACAGCAGGTTGTTGCGCAAAGGCACGCGCGAGAGACACGCGTTGCTGCTCTCCGCCCGAGAGCGTTGAAGGGAAATGATGCAAACGTTCACCCAGTCCTACTTGTTGTAAAAGTGCTGTGGCTTGCGCTTGAGCATCGCGACCAGAAAGCTCAAGCGGCAACATGACGTTCTCGAGCGCATTCAAGTTTGGCAGCAAGTGAAACGACTGAAATACAAATCCGACACTCTTGGCCCGTAAGGCAGCGCGTCCGTCTTCGTTGAGCGCGAAGAGCGATTGCCCCAAAAGATTAACCTCACCTGAGGTGGGGGTATCTAGCCCCGCCAACAATCCTAGCAGCGTAGACTTACCCGAGCCAGACGCACCAGTAATTGCAAGGGAATCGCCTGCATGCAAAGAAAATGTGATGTCATCTAAAATCGTCAATACCCCTGCCGCGTCTTGTACGCGTTTGCTCAGTTGTTTGACCTCGACCGCATTCATTTCAGCACTCATGTCTTCGTTTTCTCAACTACATCGTTACGTCAGTCTAGTTCTTTTTAGCGCTCTGACTATGTTCACCCTCACTGCGTGGGGGCAGATTGCGCCGAAGCCAGCCCATCGTATTTTAGTCGTTGGTGATAGCCTTTCGTCTGAATATGGCATCAACCGAGGTACGGGCTGGGTAGCACTGCTCAAGCAGTCTCTCACAAACGCTGGCGTTGAAAGCGATATATTGAACGCGAGTATCAGCGGCGATACCACAAGTGGTGGGGTGACGCGTTTTAAACGGCTACTCGAGAAACATAACCCAACCCTGGTGATCATCGAGCTCGGGGGCAACGATGCCTTACGTGGGCTTCCCCTAGAAATGACACAAAGAAACCTGACTACGATGACCAGCCAAGCGCTGACAGCCGGGGCCAAGGTTGTGCTCGTTGGTATGCAGATACCTCCGAACTATGGCAAGGAATATGCAACTGGATTTAAAGACGTATTTGAGAAAGTTGCGAAGCAACAGCAAGTGAATTTAGTGCCGTTTTTGCTAGAGGGCGTGGCGGCAGACCCAAAGTACCTACAAGCAGATAACCTCCATCCCAATGAACTCGCACAACCACAGATGATGCGAAATGTTCTGGAGATTATCTTGCCACTGCTCAAACCTTAATTACAGCTTCGCCGAATCAAGCTCTCCGCTGATGACCTTTGCAGCGTCCGGCAAGACTTTTACCTTGTACGTTTGGCGCAAGATTTTCAGCGCTGCCTGCTCCTCCGCTGCACCCCATGCCTGGGAAAGCTGCAGCTGCAGCTGTGTAACTTGCGCGGGATCCGGAGCTGGCGCTTCTTCGACCTTACTCAAGATCAAGATACTGTACTGATTGCTACTCTTCACTCCCAAGTAGACAGGAAGTGACTTAGCGTTGGCCGACATCACAGCCTCAAGCTCCTCGCGCGATAACTTCTCGGGTGATTGACGTGTAACAGTCATTGCTGGCGCAAATCCAGTTGGCTCTGCCGGCTTGTCCGCTTTGAGCGTCTCTAGCGTCTTGCTACCTGCAGCCTCGGCTGCAGCCAATGAGCGCTCTGCTACCAAAATGTCACGGATACGCGCGGCCACTTTATCCAACGGTGGAACGTGCGCTGGATGCACGGCATCAACCCGCAGTGCCACCAGTACATCAGGGGAAAGCTCAATTACGCCGGAGTTCAACTTCTCTTTCAACACATCATTTGAAAAAGCGGTTTGGCGAATCTTTGGATTGCCTAAGATCGTCTGCTCAGCCTGTGATGGCTCAGTACCCGAGTCGCGCTGCTGTGCTGTCAACAACCCGTCTCGACTCAAGCCCTTTATGGTCAGGACCTTCAGGTTCAATGCGTCGGCGATGGGTTTGAGGCTATCTCGTTGATCGTAGACCAGGTTCGTCAGCTTCCCAGCCATGTCAGCAAAGCGCTCTGCAGCAAGCTGCTTGCGGATTTCAAGCGCAACGTCATCTTTAACCTCAGCCAAAGGCTTAATGGATGCTGGCTGTAACTCAAGCACATTTAAAACATGAAATCCAAATGGACTCTCAATCACGCCTGAGATCTTCCCTGGCTCTAAACCGAACACTGCTTGCTCGACTTGAGGAACCAGCATATTTTTGCTGATCCATCCAAGGTCGCCACCCTGGCTAGCTGAGCCACTGTCCTGCGAGAATTCCTTGGCCAGCGCAGCAAAATCCTTGGGTGAAGCGGCGGCGCGCTTAGCAACATCCTCGGCGCGCGCTTTCGCCTTGGCCTTAGTCGCCTCATCTGCGGACGCTGGCACTTCGATCAAAATATGGCTCACGCGGCGGCGTTCAGGCTGCCCATAACGGGCTTGGTTTTGTTTGTAGAAACTCTCAATGTCTGCGTCGGAAACCTTCACTTCGTTCGTCGCAGCATCCTCGTTCAAGACCAGGTACTGCAAATCGACATTCTCAGGAATACGCAGCTGGTCTTGATTCGCGTCATACCATTGCTTGATATCCGCCTCGCTCACCTCAACAGATTTCGCAAAGCTCTCGGCTGAAAACACTTGACGCGATACCACTCGTTTCTCGGTCACTAAGGCCAAAATATTTTTCGCCACTTCTACGGGCACACGTGCTGTTAACCCAATTGGCTGTAATACCTGAGCGATCGCTAAATCACGACGCAGTCCAAGCTCGAAGGACGCGGGCGTCATGCCCTGCGCAGCCAGTACCTGGCGGTAACGCTCAGAAGAAAACTGACCATCCTGCTGGACGGCCGGTATCGAGGCGATCGTACGACGCAAGGTTTCGTCCGAAACAGAATACTTACCTTTGCTTGCGGCAGCGGCGACGGTTCTTTGGTCGACTAGAGAGTTAAGCAGTTGCTCACGAAACAGAGGCGTGTCGAACGCGGCAGGATCAAACTGTGCACCCAACGCCGAGCGATATTGTTCAAGTTGCGCGGTGCGTGCGCGATTGAACTCACCTAACGTGATCGCCTGCCCATCAACCGAAGCCAATTCAGGCTCCTTGGACATGAAACTCGTGTAGCCTTCGAGGCCAAAAAACACAAATGAAGGAAGGATGAGCAGCAACAAAATCAGCTGCATCCAACGTCGGTGATTGCGGATAAAGTCAAACATGAAGTGGTCGCTTACCTAAAGACTGAGCGGGGGCAAGTTTACCATCCAGTGCGTTATGCTTGCAGCCTTAGCCCTTGTCCAGCCACGTTTCGCTATGACATCCCAAAAACCTTGGAATTACCCTCTTTTTGTCGCCCACAGAGGCGGTGGTAGGCTCGCGCCCGAGAACACCCTTAGCGCCATGCGGACTGGAGTCAAATTTGGCTACAAAATGGCCGAATACGACGTAAAACTGTCGCAAGATGGCGTTGCCATCCTGATGCACGATGCAACCCTTGAGCGCACAACAAATGGTGTGGGGCATGCCGGCAACCTCAGTTTTGCGGAATTGGCAGCCTTAGACGCCGGAAGCTGGTTTGGGCCGGATTTTGCGGGAGAGACGATTCCAACGCTTGCAGCGGTCGCGCGGTACACGCAAGCGGTGGGAATGGCCAGCAATATCGAGATTAAACCAACGCCTGGGCTGGAAATGATTACCGGTGCCCGAGTAGCCGAGATCGCTCAATCACTGTGGGCCGCCGCTTTGCCACAGCCACTGCTATCTTCTTTTTCCGTCGACAGCCTGCGCGCAGCCAAAGCCGCTGTACCCGTACTACCCAGAGGCTGGATAACGGACTCACTTCAGGCAGGCTGGCAGCAGACAGTGGTCGAGCTCGAATGCGTGTCGATACATCTAAAACACACCCTTGTCACCAAGCCCCTGATCGCGGAACTGCGTCAGATGGGGCTGCGTATCGCTGTTTGGACAGTCAATGACCCTGTTCGGGCAAGCGAATTACTAGACTGGGGCATAGACGCCCTCATTACTGATGCGCTTGATCGCATCCACCCCGGAGAACGCATTGTTTAGTTATCGCCATGGCTTCCACGCCGGTAATCATGCCGATGTGCTCAAACACATTGTTTTGACCCATATCCTCCGCTACTTCAATCAGAAGGAAACGCCTTACTGGTTTATTGACTTACACGCCGGCGCAGGCCTCTATGATTTGGAGGGCCAGTGGGCGCAGAAAAAAGGTGAATATCTTGGTGGTATTGCCCCTGTCTGGGCAGCCAAAAATCCACCCGCTGCGGTTCTGCACTACCTAGATTTGATCAAAGGCTTAAACCCCGACGGAGACCTGAGGATCTATCCCGGATCCCCTTGGGTTGCCCTAGAGAGCTGTCGCGAACAAGATAAATTAAGGCTCTTCGAACTACACCCCAGCGAAGCCGACATCCTGCGATTGAATATTGAACACCGCGGATCTCGAAGCGCGCGCCAAACAAACATTTATGCGGAAGACGGATTTGCTGGACTAAAGGCTCACATACCGCCACCGAGCCGCCGCGCGATCGTATTAATTGATCCGTCTTACGAGGATAAAAACGACTATCGCCATGTCGTTGTCACGCTAAAAGACGCACTCCAACGCTTTCCGACGGGTTGCTACGCTGTGTGGTACCCACAGGTACTGCGTCGAGAGGCACAGGATCTGCCACGGCAACTCGAGCGCATTGCAGGAAATAGCTGGACGCATGCGAGCCTGTCGATACAGAAACCGGCACCGGATGGACTGGGACTCTATGGCAGCGGGATGTTCATCATTAATCCGCCCTGGACTCTGAATGCTGAGATGAAACAAACCTTGCCCTGGCTCGTAAGCACTCTGGGCGTTGATGCGCGCGCGGCCTACAAACTAGACTTTCTAGAAAAGTAACCAAGGCGAACACAGCGACCAGCGCCACCCTCAGCCGCAGACGCTAAAACCGCTCGTGAGCACCCAAATACCGCCATTGGCCAACCGGAAGGTCTGCAAGCATCACGCGGCCGATCCGTACACGCTTGAGCCCCATCACGGTCAGACCGACCAATTCACACATCCGTCGAATCTGACGCTTCTTGCCTTCGCGCAAAACGAAACGTAATTGATCATCGTTTTGCCACTGAACTAGGGCGCGCTTAAGACGCTTACCATCGAGCGATAGGCCTTCATTCAGTAGCTCGAGTCCGCCAGGACGCAATTTGCCCTGCACGCGCACTAGGTACTCTTTCTCCACTTCGGAGTCTTCTCCGATCAGAGTCCGAGCCACACGCCCGTCTTGCGTCAACACAAGCAATCCCGTGGAATCGATGTCTAAACGTCCCGCCACAGCCAAGCCACGTAGTTGGCTTCGGTCAAATTTAATTGGGCTTCGGTCGGTGCGCGAACGATTTGCGGCCGTCACAAGAGCAACAGCGGGCGTGTAGCCATCTTCAGCTTGACCTGATACATACGCCATGGGCTTGTGGATCAATATCGTCACACGCGCGCTTTGATGCGATGCAACATTTTTATCGAGCGTAATGGTCTGGTCCGCCGTCGCACGCTCACCAAGCGTTGCCACAACACCGTCAACTTTGACCCAGCCACGTTCGATGTAGCTGTCAGCCTCGCGACGCGAGCACATCCCGCGCTCTGCCATCAATTTTGAAATCCGCACTTTTTCCATAAGTTGCGATAATACAGCCATGCTGCAACCCCACACA
>JACCDX010979822.1_pt1 | contig 34272 bp, 33 predicted proteins | sample 7449681 | NCBI WGS metagenome assembly JACCDX01 (sample SAMN15323450, study PRJNA562643) | freshwater metagenome | isolation source: river surface water | place: USA:Blue River Watershed | collected 2017-08-18
TACCTTATGGAAATAGTAATGAACAACCTACACAACCAAATACACCAGCAAAAAAACGTGTAAGATTTGGTGGAAAAAAGAAAACAAAAAAAAGTAAAAAATCAAAGAAAGAGAAGAGTAAGAAATCGAAAAAATCAAAGAAATCAAAAAAAGAGAAAACTAAAAAATAAAATTGTTTTCAATAGTAGAAGATTTACCCTAATGACATCCATTTTTTTTCTTTTTCCCATTCATCTCTTTCATTCTATTGATTCTCTCAAAAATCATCACGTCTATCTTATTGAAGAACCTCGTTATTTTCAAGATTTTCATTATCATAAATTAAAATTAGTTTATCATCGTGCTACGATAAAATCCTATTTTGATTATTTAAAAGAAAACCATATTCATGTTTCCTATATTCCTTTTCAGGATGTAACTTCTACTTTTTATAAATCTTTCAAAAAAAAGAATGTTTTCTGTTATGATATGAATGATTTCGTTTTACAAGATAAACTTACCAAATTACTCCCTCATCTTCAAATTCAATATACTCTTAATTTTACTTTAAACCCTTCTATTATCGAAGAAAATAAACATCTCTTTATCAATAAAAATGGAACTTACCGACATGATTCTTTTTATGAAATGCAAAGAAAACGTTTAGATATCCTTATGACAAAAGATGGAAAACCAAAAGGTGGTAAATGGTCTTTTGATAAAGATAATCGAAAACCTCTTCCTTCTTCCGTCCCTTTAGAATTTCTTCCTAAACCTATTGAAAATAAATATTATCAAGAAGCAAAAGAATATATTGAAAAACACTTTCCAAAAAATTATGGAAATATTGAAAATACCATATATCCAATAGACCATACAAGTGCTAAAAAATGGTTAAAAACATTTTTAGAAGACCGTTTTGATAATTTTGGAAAATATGAAGATGCAGAAACCAATCGTAATCCTTTTCTTTTTCATTCTGTATTAACTCCCATGATGAATATTGGTCTTTTAACAGATACGGAAGTTTTAGAAGAAACCATGAAATATGAATCCAAAGTTCCTATTGCATCTTTTGAAGGATTTATTAGACAAATTATTGGTTGGAGAAATTACATTTATACCATTTATGTATTGGAAGGACGTAAAATGAAAAATATGAATTTTATGAAATATAAAAATACCATCTCTAAACATAAATGGTGGTCCTCTCAAATAGGAATTGAACCAATTGATTATATCATTCAAAAAATACAAGATTATTCCTATGCACATCACATTGAAAGATTAATGTATTTAGGTAATTTTATGTTTCTTTTAGAAATTAAACCTAAAAAAGTATATGAAATGTTTATGGAATGGACAATTGATGCATATGAATGGGTAATGATACCTAATGTAATGGGTATGTCACAATATGCAGATGGAGGACAAATGATGACAAGACCTTATTTTTCATCATCGAATTATATATTAAAAATGAGTGATTGGAAGAGAGGAGAATGGTGTGAGAAATGGGATATCTTATATTATAATTTTATAGGAAAAAATAGAGAAATGTTAAAAAAGAATTATGCGACAGCACAACAAGTGGTACATTGGGATAGAAAAAGTGCAATTGAAAAGAAGAAGATATTGACTGATGCTAAAAAAATAATCAAAGAACTTTTGTAAATTAACATTGATAATTTTCAATACGACTCGTATTATCACTAAATGATTTTCTTTGAATTCCAAGTCTTTTTTTTAAATAAAACCAATTGTCTTTCTCTTGTGTTTTTTTCCAATATACATCATTTGCATATAACCAATGATATCTTGTTTGTTCAAGTAAAAAATTTCCTTCACTTATATTGTTTATTAATGTATCATAATAATGTTGATTTACTAAATACCCTGATGCAGTCTGTGCAAATCCTATTTTACCAATTTTTTCATCATTATTAAAATCAATTATATAATGTTCTGGATGAAATAAATTATAACTTATCATTAATACATCCCAAGTTTGGTTTTCCATCTTTTCAAAAAAATATTGAAACGATTCAATTAATTCTTCTTTTGATACCACAAAATCAAAATCATCTTCTAATATTAATATATTTTTCCAACCATTTTCTTTTGCAATTTCTAATACACGACGATGTGATTGACCACATCCTACAAGTCCATAGGAATGAGGAATGGCTTCAAAACGTACTATTTTATCTTCTGGAATTTCCATTCTTCGAAATTCATTTTCTATCTCTTCTCTTCTATCTTTACGTCTTTCTAAATTAATATATATTATTTTCTCTATATTATCCATATATTTCTCTTTACGTTATACTTTCATTTTTTTTTATTTTATAAAACGTATATTTACGTTCTATTTAAAAAAACTGATTTCTTTTCAATTTTATTCTATTTCTTTCTATTTCTAATATATGAATTTTAAAATGACCACTAAATCCAAAAAGATTTTAAGCAAACCGAAGGAATCACTTCCTGAATGTGCTATTTGTGTAGAACATTTTACCAAAAAACAAGAATTTCATTGCATTTCATGTCAATTTACGTCTTGTATTTCTTGTGTAAAACAATATTTATTAACAAGTAGTCAAGACCCACATTGTATGAATTGTAAAAATGTAATTCCTTATGAGAATTTTATGAAAATGACTGAGAAATCTTGGAGATTAAAAACCTACAAGACACATCGGGAAACTATTCTTTGGGAAAGAGAGCAATCTCAATTACCTGCTACGATTCAACATTTACAGAAACGTCATGAATATAATAAATTGGAAAAAGAAATTAAAGATTTATGTAAAATTGTCAATGATTGTAATGAGAAAATTAGGGAATTGAAATTACAACAACAAATCGTTTGGAATAGAGAACAAACAACCACTCAAAATACAGATGAAAAAAAACCCACATTCTCATGGACTTACAAATGTCCTACTGACAATTGTCGTGGTTTTTTAAATAAAGATTTTGAATGTATTCTCTGTTCCCATTCTTTTTGCGAACATTGTCTTATACAAGTAGATGGTGATGAAGCTTATGTGACTCATGAATGTGACCCCGCTTTAGTGGAAACATTAAAAGAGATTCAAAAGACTTCAAAACCTTGTCCTACTTGTGGTCAAGTTATTTCAAAAATATCAGGATGTGACCAAATGTTCTGTACCGATTGTGGAACAGCATTTAGTTGGAAAACAGGTGAAAAAGAAACAGGTGTGATTCATAATCCACATGCCTTTCATTATTTCCAAAATCATCCCGAAGAAAGAACTGCCTATGAAGAAATGATGAGAAATCGTAATCGAGATGGTTGTAGAGGACCTGTACCAAGTTATCGTCATATGTATGAACCTGAATTTGCACAAATACCTCATATTCAAGATTATACACATAAGATATATAATGAAATACAATTTCATTTACCTCGATTAGAAGAATATTTACGAAATCGTACATCCAATTTGGATATTCGTATTCGTTTTTTAGAACAAAATTTGGATGAAAAGAATTTCAAAAAAATTCTTCACACACGTGAGAAAAAACGAAATTATTTAGAACAAATTTATCCTATTCTTCATACTACTTATCAAGTTTTTGGTGGGTATATGTGGGGCATTGTCGATAATATCAAAAATATGGATACAGTCTTTGAAATTCTTGAACAATTAAATCGACTACGAGCTGAAACAAATCAAATCTTAGAAGATTTATGTCATGAATTTGGATATAAAACAAATGTCTATATCAATTATGATTTAGAAATTTTACATTTATCCATTCCTCAAAATTAATCTCTCATTTTAACTTCATTTATAATTTATCCCAAAAAAAAATAGAATATAAAAAATATCTTCAAAAGAAAGATATAGATAACGATTTCAAAAATGGAATGTCCTATTTGTGTTTCCATAACCAAAGAAAAGAACTTTATTCGATGTTTTTCTTGTAAGCAAGAATATTGTACTAAATGTGTAAAAACATATTTGTTACAAACAACGACAGAAGAACCTCATTGTATGAATTGTCGTCAAGTCATTGATTATCATATTTTTATTGATAAATTTGATAAAACATGGAGATTAGGTGAATATAAAAAACATAAAGAGAAAATATTATGGGAAAAAGAACAAGCTCATTTCCCAAGTACAGTAGGTTATATTGAATTAGTAAAAAAACGTGATGAAATTTCAAAACTACAAAGAGAATATTATGATAAATATGATTATTATGCTTGTATGTTAAGACGTACGAATGCATTTGATGAAGATAATTTAAAATTATATAAACAAAAAAAGAAACATTATCATGAATTAGCACGTAATTGTGGTCAAGAATTGGATGAAATTTTTAGACAATTACAACATAATAAACAAAAAAAAATGAAATATAAATGGACACAAGCATGTCCAGAAAAAGAGTGTAATGGTTTTTTGAATGAAAAATATGATTGTCCATTATGTTCAAAACATTTTTGTAAAGATTGTTTGGAATGTGTTCCACAAGAACAAATGAAAGACCATGTTTGTAATGAAGAATTAAAAGAAACCATGAAAATGATTCGTAAAGAATCAAGACCATGTCCAACTTGTGGAGAATATATATCAAAAGTATCAGGTTGTGACCAAATGTTTTGTACAGAATGTGGAACAGCTTTTAGTTGGACAACAGGATTAAAAGAAATGGGTGTCATACATAATCCACATGCACATGCTTTTTTCCAACAAAATCCTAATGTATTACAAGATTATATGAATCATCAAAATAGAAGAGGTGGAGAAGATGTAGGAGGAGAATGTAGAGAACAAGTCCCAAATTTTAATTATAAACAAAGACTTTTGAAAAATCTATATAATTTATTGAATCCATCTTTTGATGATTTTGAAATCTATATGTTAAATCAACAATGTGAAAATATAGAACAAGTAAGAAGAAATTTAGCAGAATTTAATGTATATTATAGACAACGATATGCAAGACAAATTCATGACAATGAAGATAATTTAGAATTACGAGTAAAATTTTTAAAAAATGAAATTGATGAAAAGAAATTTAAAACAATACTTCATATGCGTTCAAAAAAGAATCAATTTCAAAAACTTGTTCATGAATTAATTGTTTCAACAATAACGATTGTAACAGGATTATTGTGGAGTATGTTAGAAGTAAGAGATTTACAAGATTTTTTTAAAATAGCAGAAATGATGTTTGATTTGCGAACAAGTACAAATGAGATGATTCAAAAATTAAAAGAAAAACATAATTATACAGAACAAATTGTGATTGGTGAACACTTTCAAATTCCTAATTATGTTTAATCTTTTTCAAAATAATTCCTTATTTTATTTTATTTCAAAAAGATAGAGACCTTTTTGAAATTATGAAATCAAAAACTACGTATCAACCTTATTCTTCCATTCAACAAGATTTTCTTAAATTATCTCCTGAATCCCAATCTCTCTTTCTTCAATCTCTCTCTTCCTTTTTTCCTTTCTTTCCTACTCACAAATCCTATTTATTACAACATTTTCAATCTCTCGTACATTCTCAACCCTATCATGTTTATATAAAACCTTTCCTTTCGAATTCAAATATACAATCCATTTGTAAACAAAATCATCTTCCTTCCTCATTTTCATCCTTTCTACTTCATCATCTTTCTCATAAACCATATCCATTCCATCCACATATGAAATCTTTTTTATCTTTTCAATTTATCATTGAAGATATTGATATTATTAAAAATTATCAAGATATTGTTATTTTAACAGATTCTTTTCAATATGAAAATAGACTCCAATGCAAACTTCTATCCCAACAAAATATACCACTACCTCATATCCAAAATTCTTTGGTTTCTTTATATCAAAAATATTTTACCCAAATTCATAAAATATATGAAAAGGGAATCATATTGGAGAGGTTTGATATGGGTGGGATGGTGGAGAAGATGAAAAGGGGGAATTTTAAAAAGGAAGATTTTGAAAAAGTAATCAATCCTCTTTTATTTCAATATCTTTTAGAACATGAACGCATGAAACTTTGTACACTTTATAAATCATATTTATTCAAATTATGGATTCAAATATTTGATGCAAAAAATATACTTGATTTATCATCAGGATGGGGAGATAGATTATTAGGTGCATTAGCTGTACAAAATTCAATAGAAAAATATATAGGAATTGACCCAAATGAGAATTTACAAAAAGGATATCAAGAGATGATAAAAACATTTTGTCTTGCTAAAAATAAATCAAAATTTCAAATGATAGTAGAAGGTTCACAAAATGTATTTTATGACAAAATGAAATTAACATTTGATTTGATATTTTGGTCACCACCTTTTTTTGATTTAGAAGATTATGTACCAAATAAAAAAGATAAAAGTCATAAAAATCAATCAATACAAAGATTTCAAAAATATGAAGATTGGGAGAATAAATTTATCATCAAAACAATTTTTGAATCCACTTTATGTTTAAAAAAATATGGAATCTTTTTATTTTATATTGGATTTGTGAAAGATTCTCTTTTTGAAAAATTAAATCAAATTCCACATTTACATCACTTAGGCGAATTTTATGTATCTTCTTATCAAAAAAAGAAACCTAAAAATTATCTCGTTTATCAAAAAATATAATTACAATTTATGATGTGATTGATGATTTCGTATTAAGATAAATATTAAAACAATAAATAATAATAATAATAATATAAAAATAATAGCTGTTAAAAGAATGTAAGGATAAAGACGTTCAAAGATAAAAGTAAAACTGGGTTCAATGATATAAGTTGATATTTTCTTTTTATTTTCTTCTTTTTGCATTTGTTGGATACATATATCTAACATTTCTTGAAATAGAGAAGATTTCAAATTTGCACTCATTCTATCTCTCTTTTTCTTGATAAGAAAAGATTTCTTTTTTTTATCCTTATTTCATGTTCGATTGATTTCATATATTTTTATAAAATGTAGTATCAAGAGAATGAAAATAGAGAGTTCAAAAATACAATTTCAAAAAATTGATGAACATGTAAAATTAATTTATCATAATGGAAAACCAATTCAATTTTGGACACCTGAATTACGTGTTCCATTTGGAATTGATGAGAATTTTGGTAAATATTATCTTCGTTTAGAAATACATCAAGAAACAAAACAACATGAGATGTTAAAAAAAATATTGGAAAAAGTAGAATCTGTTGTTGTCAAACGTTTTCAATTAGAAGAACAAGAATTAAAAAGTATCTTCCGCCGAAAAATTGGTGACCACGATTTATTAGATATTCGTTTAAAAGAAATCAAAGGACATAATCAAACCACTTGTGAATACGAAAATACTCGCGATAATTATCTCAAAACTATCTTCGATATCGAAAAAAATTCTTATGTCAAAGTATTTTTAGAAATTCATGGTGTATGGGATTATCGTGAAGGTAATGAAAATACTAAAAAAGAAAAAGATAATCGTGTAGGTTTAATTGTAAATGCATTAAAAGTAAAAGTATTAGATAAAAAAGAAGATTTGCGGAATAATTATCAAGATTTTATCATTGGATAAAGAAGAAAGAAAAATGAATTTATCTCTCATCTTACCCAAAAAATATTATTCATTACATCATTTACAATTTCAATATGTAAAAGAAGATAAATATATGTATCTATTTGACCAACAACAGACTCCTTTTTATTATACAACACCTATTTTAAAAGTATTTAAAAATATACATGAATTTCATAATGATTATTATGTAGTATTGCATTTAGATAATGAAGATGATGCAAATCATGAAATTTATAATTTTAAAGAGAGATTAGATAGAATTTATGGAAAAGCACAAAATGAAGTGAAAAAGAATTACAAAGAGATTTTTCCTAATTTAAAAGGATATATTGACCATGTCACTTATGAGACTTGTATTAAGAGACCATTTACTGGTTCTCGCAATCAATTATTAAAAATAAAAATACCTGAAGAGAATGAAAATTTATTTCATAAATTAGAAAATGTAATTGAAGGACAATATTTACAATGTACAATGGTATATAAGGGATTAAAAAAGATAAGTGGAGGAAGAATGTTAGAAGAATATATATTAATCGATTTTTTGACAGAAGATGAATGGGCACAAGGAGAGACGAAGAAAATGATGAGTCCTTATGGAACAAAATATAATGTGAAGATAGTGAAAGAAGAGGAATCAGTGGAAGTTCCAATAATTGAAGAAACAATTCAAGAAAATGTGATAGTAGAGGAAAATCAAGAAATTCAAAATGAAAAAATCCAAGAAGAAATTCAAAAAGAAGAAGTAAAATTGAAAGTGGAAGATATGGAAGAAAATATTGAAGTGATTTCAATTCAAGAGAATTGGGACCAAGAAAAAGAAATTCAAAAAGAAGAAGAAAGAAAAGAAGAAAAAAAAGAGAATCACGAAAAATCCAAAGAAAAAAAGAAGAAAGAAAAGAATGAGGAGAAAAAAGAAAAGAAACATAAAATCAAAAAAAATAGACATGAATGGATAGAATCTAAGAAAGGACAACTTCCTCTTAGTGACGATGAAAAAGATGATTTAAGTGACAATGAAGATTTTCATCAAATGACTCAAGAAGATAAAGAGAAATTTCGTAGAATTTATAAAAAAATAAACAAATAAATGAAATATAGGTAAATAAAAAGATACTTAAAGAAAAATAATAAGAAGAGTGACCTATTTTTGAATTATTTGTCGTTTATAAATTGAATTATGTTTATAAACTTTATTTTTTTTTATTATTTTATAGTATATAGAAATCAATTATGGCGGATTCCAATAAATCTTTAAAAATGATCGGTATGATTTTCGTTGTTGCTATTCTTGCTTATATTATATTTTATTTTATTTCTAACAAGAGCTCCAATACCAGAATGATTGTAGATGGATTTGCAAATGCATCTGCTAAAGATGAGAAAAAAGATGAAAAGAAAATGATGAAGAAAGAAGAAACTGCAACTACTGAAGAATCTACTGAAGAGTCTCCCGAAACTGCTATGATGGAAAATTTCCAAAATGAGAACCCTGTCCAACAGTCCCAACAACTTTCTGCCGCCGAACTTTTACCCAATGACAACTCCTCCCAATGGGCTCAAGTCTATCCTACTGGTGAAGGCTCCTTAAAAGACCGCAATTTCCTCCAAGCTGGTTATCACATCGGTATTAACACTGTCGGTCAAACTCTTCGCAACGCCAATCTTCAACTCCGCAGCGAACCTCCTGCACCTCAAGTCAAAGTATCTCCTTGGTTACAATCTACTATCGAGCCCGATCTTGGACGCAAACCCTTCGAAATTGGTGGATGCGCTTAAATTTGTAATTTATATATTTTTTTGATATTAAATCTAAAAACACATATTTTTAGAATTTTTTTTTTATATTGATTTTTATCTTTTCAAGAAAGATAAATGAAATTGGATATAAAGAAATAAATTATTTAAAGGAAGTTACCTTCTTTTAATTCGCCAGCAATGGGGGCAATGTATTTCTGGGGAGCCTGAGCATTGCTGACAATGGCGACTTGGCGCACAATCTGTGCAAGAGCACCACGGATACCAGCAAGGTCAAAGATTCCAATAAGAATAGTGACGGCGATACCGATTAATAATTGAAGAACAACGAAACCAACATAAAGTTCCCAAGTCTTGAGTTTACCAACTTCTTTGTCTAAGTAGAGCATTTTCTATATCTTTTCTTGAGAAAAAAATTCATCCTTCTTCCAAAAAATTCTTTGGAAAAAAGAAATTAAAAGATTTTAAAAAATCAATCTATCTACATTTTTTTCTTAGATTTTTGATTTAATGATGTTTCATTTTTAATATCTCTTGTATCTTTTTATCCAACATCGTTATTTTATCATCTATATGTTTTAAATATACTCTACCTCTTATCTCTATATCCCTCGCATCCAATACTATCTTTCTTCCATGTAATTCTATCTTCTCTATATCATTCATTGTATCCCCAAATTGCACACAATTATCTTCTACATTATTTGCATGATATGCAAATGCATTATTTCCTATGGTTGTTCCATATAATGCTATACTCTGTTGGTCATGTGCTTTTGCATTTTTACCTATGGATAATGAATCCTGTTTATAACATATACCTCCTCCAATCGATAAAGATTGCTCACTTAAACAATGACTATTCTCTCCTATACATAATGATTTTAAAATAATTAAATTATTTAAATTTTCATGATCGACTCGTAATACATTCTTATCATTTAATTTCATTTCTGTATATACAACACCGGGGTCTCCTTTTAATCCTTGCGGTCCTTGAGGTCCTGATGGAATTCTCTCTTGACTTGTTAATTCATAATCACCCTCTTCTCCTTCAATTACAAATATAACTCTCGCATCATGTGTAAAACGAATGTTTTTTATTATTGGTGTTTTACCTATCTGCCCTTGAGGACCTTTAGGTCCTATCATTCCTTTAGGATTTAATTTAATTGTAGAAATAATATCTTGATTATGAAGAAGATGAATATGATTTTCTTCTTTTGCATAATCAAGAGAAAAAATACCAATATCAATAGTTTTTTGAGAAGCAAATTGTTGTAATTGAATTTTTTCTATAAATTCATGAATATTCGATTGAATACAATCACTTAATACATTTAATTTCTTTTCAAATTCTTTTCGTAAATCTTCTTTTTCACGTTTTTGTGTTAAATCCCATTCTTCTTTCCAATTCATGAAAGAATTATTTTTTTCTGTCATCGATTGAAAATTCTCTTTCATTTTATCATGTGTTTCACAAATAAATTGTTCAATCTTCTCTTCAAATTTTGTTTGTAAATTTGTTTCCATCTTTTGAATATTTTTTGTACTCTCTTGTATCGAAAGTTGCAAATAATGATACAATTCCTCAAAATTCTTTTTCATCTCCTCATCTATTTTCTCAAATATCATCTTTTCACATGTCTCTTTCATCTCTTCCAATGTCATATTCAATTTATCCATCGTTTCTTTCTCCTTCTCATACATATTTGAAAAATTATCATATACCATCTTCTTTAATGTCTTCTCCACTTCCAACATATTTGCTTTAAATCCTACTTCTATCTTCTTTTCATTCTCTTCATCTACCATCGATATCATTTTTTTACATTCTAATATTTTATGTATCATCTTCTCTTCATATCGTTTCATCTCTTTTTCTATCTTTTCAATCAATCTTTCTATCCACTCTTCATTTCCCTCTTCTTCTTCTCTCTTTTTTTCTATCCACTCTTTCTTTTCTTCTTTTACATATACTCCATTATCTATATATATATCTTCAAAATCGTCATCTTCATTTTCATATGAATATTGAGGTGAAGGTGAAACTTCTTCTTGTTGAATGGGTGAAGTATTTTTTTTTACTTTTTTAAGATGTTTTAAAGTACTATCATAAGCATCTTTTTCAATACTACGAAAAAGAGCTTCACGGTCACTTCGATGAATGAGACTTTTAATTTGTTCATTATTTAATTTTTGAAGATATTTAACAAGAATATCAATAATTTTTTTGCGACGTTCTTCTTTGGAAAGAGTTGTATGATTTTGAAATATTTGTGTTAAACGATAAATAAATTTTTGAATATCTTGTAATACAAACTTTTGATTTCTTTTTTCTAAATAATGAAATGATAAAAGTGTCTTATGAATTTGTAATATGAAATTTGTTTCTATGGAATCATCCATTGTTTCAATTGTATTCATTTTTATGTCTTATTATAAACGAATATATTCTAAACTCAAAATAATACGATGTACTTTTTTTCCAATTATTTTTCCTTTTCAAAATTAGGAATTACAAATTAAAAATATGACAGATTCTACACATACTCTATCTAAAAAAATTTGGGGACCTAAAGCTTGGAATCTCCTTCATTCTTTCAGTTTTCATCCAAAAACTGAAATGTCTCCTGATGAAAAACATGATTATTATATTTTATATAAAACATTCTATTATATTTTACCTTGTAGAATTTGCAAAATTCATTATAAAGATTTACTTGAAATCTTTGAACCTCTTCAAGAAAAAAAAATTACAAGAAAATATATCCAACAATGGGTCTGGAAAATTCATAATATTGTCAATCGACGTCTTGGAAAAAAACAAATCTCTTTTCAAGATGCTAAAAAACTTCAACATAAAATTCATAATCATGATATCTTTTTCTTTATAAATCATGTTTTTCTCAATTTTGATGACCAACAATGTTGTGCTACCGATTTTGACCACATCTACCACTTTTTATTCGTCTTCGCTAAATTATATCCTGACCCTATTATCCAAAAAAAAATATATGCTTCTGTTCAATCCAATGAATATTCTGTTATCTCCACTCCACGACAACTTAAATTATGGTACAAAAAGAATTATCAATCATGGATTTAAATTATTTTCCTATATTCATATAATAAATAATATTATCATAAGTGATATTGGAGGGGAAATCAGCAAGATATCCATCAGGTTGAATAATTTTTAATGTTGGAATCGATTCAATTTGTGCAATCGAACGCAATTTATCATTTCCATCTTTTACATTTTCAATATTCACTGCACCAAAAGGCATTACTTGTAAATAATCTAAAGCAAGATTTTCATATTCTTTTTTAAATTCTTTACAATGAGAACACCATGGAGCATAAAATAAAATAAATCCTTGATTCTTTTTGAATTGTTTGTTTTTGATTTGTAATTTATTTTTTGAAATATGAAAATCATCAAAAATTAATTCAATGACACCACTCTGTTTATCAAATAAATTTTTATAAATAATAGGTACATTTTCATTTATGATTTTACATTGATTCTTCTTTTCATTCATTCTTCTATTTTTAATTTCTATTCTTTTTTTCATATTCTATTTTGAATATAAAAAAATCAAGGTAAAAAATATTCTTCTTTTATTATAGAACATCAAAATTCAATATGTGGGGCACTTTATCACGTAAAGAAAATATTTTATTTTTGATATCATCCATGATTTTATCCTATCTTATTACTCAATATCATTTTACGACAATTCATCGCAAATTTATATTTACTTTTCTTGCACTTACACTCTTTTTCTATTTCTTTTTTACTCTCATTGCAACCGAAGAATTTCCTATTTATCAAGAAAAATTTACCAATGGAATTGATGAATATGATACTTTCTTAAATAATGAAGTCTCTGGTTACAGTGAATCCTCTGGACATGAAGAAATTTCTGGACAAGAACCTACTCCTTCTCCTACTCCTACACCTGCTCCCACTCCTGCGCCTACTCCTGCTCCCTCCACTGAAATTTCTGGACATTGTGATAATAAACCTGATATGAATAATATTATTTTTGATAAACCTACTACGGGTAATGCATATGGTCCTCTAAATATAAATATTAGTTACAAAAATCAGGAATGTGGAGGGAATGATAAGAAACCATGCAATCCTTTAGACCCTTATGTGAAAGATTTAGATGATTTGGGAAGATATAATTATAGATCAAGAGTACATAATAATATGGATTGGATGAGAACATGGAATCATGATAATTATGGCTCACAAGCATGGACTTTAGACCCTGATTATTATATTCCTGAACAAGAAAGACATCGTAATGCTGAAGTATTAGGCCCTGCTGTTCATGAACGTCCTCATTTCCAAAATGAAATTAATTATAGATATAATCAATCTAATGAAAAATGCACTGTTTGTCCTGTAGAAGTTAATAAATCTTATAGTGAATTTAAAACTGGAGATAAAGAACCCGAACCTTTCAATCTCTAATCAAATCTCTCATTTTTTTAATAATAAATATATCTAAGATTAAAATAGATATATAACCATCATGTTCTCTTTAAAATCATTACAAAAATTAAATCTTTCACATGTTCTATCTATTATCATTGCTCTTACTATCATTTATTTATTATTCCGTCTTTATGAAGAAAAATATGTTATTGACCATTTTGATTCCTTACAATCATCAAATGATTCTAATCGGTCTTCTTCTACTGAGTATAAAGAAAATACTGAATCAAATAATAATTCTACAAATTCCTCTACTGATGTATGGACTGGAATTTGGTTAAATTATCAAAATAATGATGAAGTCACTTCCACTCAATATCAACTTGTTTTAAGAAAATTAGAAGATAGAATGTTGATTGCAATGTCAAAACGTTCTATCAATGATAATACAAATAAAGATAATGTAACTACAACTACACCCAAAAATATGTATCCTAATTACATGTTTGTTGCAATTGGTGAAATAGATAAAAATGATATTACCAAAGTACATATCCATGAAATTAAACAAAATAAAATTGGAATCACAACTGCACTTCCTTATCTTAAATACAATACATCATCCAATTCTTTAGAATTTCATCCTAATCGTAGTTCATCCATCTCTTTTCATTATTTTACGAAATACTCATTACCCTCTTCTTTCTTATCTTCACCTGCTCTCGTTTCTTTCTTCAAAACACCTCCTCCTCTACTTACTGATATTGGTTGTGCTACTGGAAAAAAGAAATGTAAAGTAAGTTCATCAGGTGCTCAAAGTACCATTTATGATGGATGTGCTTCTCCAACAAATATTGATACAAATGGAAATTGCACATATACTGCACCGAATGCTTCTACAGATGTTTGTTATTTAACAAATCAAGCAAATCCTCAACCTTTCCAAGTTAATCAAAATATTTCGATACAACCTTGTAATCCTAATTTTCATGTTCTACAATCAAGTATTGGATATATGATGAATAATTTATTTACAACATCCACAAATACAAATGATATAATCACTTGTCCTTATATATCTAAATTAACAGGATTTTCATCATATTTAATATTATATTTTTATGATTCTAAGAATTTTCTCAGTTTAGGTTTCCAACAATCTGGAATCAAAACCAACGAAAATCTTGTGATTGCTCAAACAACTTCTCTCAATCAAGCCCTCTCTTTTAACTCTTCTATTATTACCAAATTACAAGTTGCTTTACAAGATAGTACAAATCCCGAAAAACAAGAAATCTCCTCTTCAGTGCCTCCCACTTTATGGACGACCAAAAGAGGTTATTCTCAAAATTCTTGTTATGTCACCATCGAAACCAATTCTGCACAAAATAAATATTACTTAAATTATAATCAATCCAATCATGTTTATTTATCACCTCTCTCCAGTGGAACACAACGTCTTTTTACTCTTACACACCAATCTACTATTGATGATAGTTCCAATGATTATGTCATTTATACAGGGTACTTAAAGAATCCAGATGGAAAATATTTGAGTGTGGGTGGATTAGATAATCAAACACTTACACCTATGTATCCTAATAATATAAATCAAGTATGTACATTAAAAGATAATTTTGATAAAAAAGGAGTATGGATGGTAGTAGGAATGAATGGTACAATCAATGAATTTATACAGAAAGTAAAATAAATAAATAAAAAGTTTTTGTAAAATTATAAATGATTTTAGGAATAAATAAAATCAATAGAAAAGATAGAAGAAGATGAATAAAAAAATACGTAAAATCATGGTTCCAATCATAGTATTAGGATTATGTATCATAGGTATCTATTTGATAATTTTTCATAAAAGAAAAGAATATTATCAAAATCGAATCAATGAGTTCAAACAAGAGACATTTCAAAATAAAAAACCAAAAATTTCAAAAAAGATTGAAAATGCATATACCAATCAAGAATTTACTATGGATTTAGCGAATGGTAATTGGACCATTCCTTCAACAAAATTTGTAAATAAAAAAATAGTCAATTATATGACTATTGAATTAACAAATGATAATAATAAAGGTATCATTCAATGGATAGAAAATGGACAAGTAAGTAAATTTGATATTAATTTTATAACCAATATGGAAATTCATGCAATCAATAAAACAAAGAATCATTCTATTCATATTTATTTTTCAAAAATAGATGATATACAAAATCCATTACGAACGGATAATATTCCTCGTTGTAAAGTTGAATATTTTGAAAATAATCAAAAAACAAATGATTTTTTTAGTTACAAACTTTTCAGTTTAGATTCCATTTCTGCTAAATTTTCCCAATTCATTGAATCTCAACAATTTTATCCTGACCCCAAAATGAAATATAATATTCCTCTTTATATTAAATATGTTGAAAAATATCAATATCCTTTACATCCTTTTACTGTAACTTATCAAACAACCACAATGCAACCTACAACATTTACTAACAAATTAGAAAAAGATTATAAGAATACAATTTTTGTACAATATCAAAGAGAATATTATGTAATAGGAAGTGAAACAATCAAAACTCCATTATCCAAATTATATCCCATTTTATTAAAAGATAAAAATAAAAAATGGATGAATGAAATTCAATTATGTGAAATAAAGAAGGAGAATGAATGGAATCATATTCAAAAACCTTTTACACCTAAAAAAACATATATCTATGTTTTAAAAATGAAAAATACAAATAATTCATATACATTTGATTCAAGTAAAACAATACAATCCAATTCATTAAATTGGAAGAATGGAGCAGAACAATTATTAAATGGTGAAACGATTGATTTTTTAAATCCTGAAGATATGACAATGACGATGGACGGTATATTTGATTTAGTATTATTAAAAGAGGAAGATACAAAAGATGCATTACAGAAAGTGAAGATAGGAATAAAGGATTTGGAAATGGTTTTATGAGAAAAAATAAATCTAAAGATTAAATAGAATGAGAATGAAATTCGATATGATGAAAATGTTAAAATCAAAAGATGCAATTTTTTATATTGTATCTTTTCTTTTAATTATCTTTTTACTTTATTGTGTTTATACCATGTTTTTCAAAAAACAGAATGTTGAGAATTTTGCATCCAATGATACTGTGAAATATCCTTTAGATTCTAATGTCTATCCTCTTAATTACATTAAGAATGGAAAATTTGAAAATGGAAAAGCTCCTGCAAATTTTATTTCTTCATCAGGTGAAAATAAAATTGTTCCTAATGTAAATCCTACTTCTTCTGGTTATGCTCTTGAACAAAAAAAATCATCTACAACTACTTATTATGAAATGCAAACAAATTGTGAAGATAATGCTAAATATGTATTTTATACATGGACTTCTTTCCGTAATGCAAATGAATCTTCTGTAGGTACGATTGATTTAAGTAAAATCTTCTATGTTCGTGTATTAACAGAATCTTCTTCCAATAATATTCCAAATGTATCGTTTAAAGTAGAAAAGAAAGTAAAATTAAAAGATTCCAATATTACTTGGTATTATGTATCTTATACTTTCTCTACTGGTTCAGGTACTTCTAATTTAATGAATGTATATTTAAATTATAGTTCTGCTTTACAAACAGATTATCAATATTTTGTGGGAATGTCATTATATAAAGTATTACCAGAAGCTGAAAATTTTATATATAATTATAAATTGAATTTATTTTTGGATGGATATTTATTTGAAAGTAACAAAGTATGGAATGATGTGAGTACATTTTCCAATAATTTCCAATGGACAAAAAATGCACTTGTCAATAAAGAGAATGGATATATTGAAACATATGGAAATAAATTAGAGGGTGTGAATGCATCTACACTTTTTGGTACAACAGATGAACCTTTTACATTTGTAATGATTTTACAAGAGAATCAAAGTTCTTCAAATGAGATGAGTGAAATATCAGGTGTATCTCCAACAGATATATCTCCAGTATTATTTATTCCCGGAAATAATGGATATTCACTTAAATTAATGTGGGATTCCAAGAATCGAAAATTCATTTGTTATTTACCCAATTCACAAATTGTTTCTTCTTCCAGTGGTTTAGCTTTAAATAACAAGAGTATGCTTACCATTCTTTATAAATCACAAGGTTCTTTATCAATATTATTAGATGGAAATACAATTATGAATATATCAGCACAAGCATTATATATGAAGAATGAAAAAGTAATCATCAATCAAGATGAATCTTTACAAATGAATTTATATGCAATTTTGAATTATCAGCGTGTATTATCAAATGAAGAGATTCGTCTAATTCGTGATTATTTTGTACAAAATCAAGATAAAAATATTAATACCTTCTCTTCTTCCATTTATCTTCCAACTTCTATTCCATCATCATTTACCGTTGTAGATGATAATACTGTATCACCTTATAATCGTAGAGATATGGACACAAATAATTATCAACAAAATGAATTCCAACGAGAATATACCAATCAAAATCAAATGTATGAAACAGATGCAAAATACTGTCTTCCTGCATGCAATCAATTATGTAATCCTTTAATCGATTATCCTGAACAATATAAACAATGTATGCGTAATTGTAAGAATATCATTCCATCCTGTAAAAGTTATTGTAGTAGTGGTGAAAATAAAAATTCCATTATATGTGAAGCTGATACATGTGCAGGTCCTATTGACCCTACACAAGATTGTCCTATCTCTTATAAACGAGATAATCATTATATGGTTTATATAAAACCAGATAGTTATTATGCAAAGAAATATAATTATTCAGGTGAGAAATCATATGGAAAAGATAGAGAAAAAGCAAATAAGATGTATAAATCAAATTTTGCTGAATGTAGTATTCCACCTATTTTGATGCCCGGAGAAGGTCAAAATTATTTGAATTCATGTCCTTTTATTGTACATGAATCCAATCCTTGTTTCCATTCTTCCTGTGAAGGTGTGAAATGGAATGTTGATAATTATAAAGATTTAAATATGAGTGATGCTTGTAAGAAATCAGTATCTTATTATTGTCAAATTAATAAAGATTTGGATAATATGTGTGCTTGTTGGAAAGAAGAAAATGAGAATAATGCAAAATGTATCGAATATCGCAAATTCTTTGAGAATCCTAAAGATTATTGCAAAGTATCACAATTTAATATCGAAGAACATCCCGATTTCAAAAAATTCATACGCAAAGATAAAATACCCTGCTATGGATGCAAAGTAGATTAATACCACATTTTTCGAATATTTTTTATATTCAATATTCATTTTATAAAAAATGAATAATACTTAAAGAAATGACATATATATACATACAAAAGGATATCAAATGAATAAAATTTATAAATTCATTCCTAAACATTTTATGAAACCTAAAATACCATATATCATTCAATATAAGAGATTTAATACTTACAATGATAAACAAAATTATAATTGTGAATTTTGTTTTGATGTATTATTTTTTGTAACAGGTATGTGGTGTGGATATATGATTGGTAAAGATAACAGAAAAAGAATCAATTAAAAATATAATTTATTTTTACCTAAATGAAAAAGTACTTAAAGAAATGGAATTATTTTATATTCATTTTTATTTGATGAAATAAAAAGAGTACTTAAAGAAAAGTATATTTTTAAGCAACAGCTGCAAATAATGAATCACCTACATATAATCCTTCAGGTTGTTTCACTTTAGTCTGTTCTTTCTCCCACATTTGAGGTGTAGGTACTTTGGTAGGAGGTACTGGACGATTTGTGACTCCAACTTGATAATTTACTGGACAATATTTTTGAATCTCACTCTTCTTAATATAATCTTTCTCTATCTGTTTTTTCATATCTTCCAATTTAATATAATTTTTAAATTCAGGATGTTCCGTTATCTTAAACTCATTCACCTCTTTACATTTTGGTGGTGGTTGAGGTTTAGGACATATAGGACACTCTGGACATACCACTGGAGGAGGACATGAAGGAATCTCACTCTTACGAATAAATTCATTCATATCTATCTTAGGACAAGGCTCAATATCACTCTTTCGAATCCATTCACTCATATCCCTATCTGGATGCATTGAATTCTTTTTCACATATTCACTCATATCTGGACAAGGTGGTATTGAAGATTTTAATACATATTTATCAATATCCTGATTCATCGTAATATCACACTTTCTACATTCTTCAAATTTTAATATACGAGCCTCTGGTTCCACACATTCCTCTTTAGGAGGACGAGGACGACACTTTCTTTTATCTTGTTTTTCATCCTTATCATCACAATAAGGAAATCCTGAATCATCACTAAATGACCATCCTGATACATCAGGCATTCCAATGGAAAATTCTTTTTTCTCAGGAATATCCCATTTATAATAGGTTGATGCACCTCCTTCTACTTCAGTGGATGTAGATTCATTTTGGAAATATTCTACTTCATTTGCTTTATCCATTTGTAAAGCCAAACGATTTGGGTCATTTAATAAATAATTATCAATTTTACTCATAGAAGTTGTTCTTGTAAATAAAGGTGTATCCTGACTTAATTGAATACCTATCACCAAAATTACAAATACAAACAATATCATCCAAAATATTGTATCTTTCATAAAACTCATCCTTTTTATTTCTACCTTCTCTTCATATTTTTTTTCATCCAATCTATATATAATATACCTCAAAATGTCCCATCCCAAAATAATCATTCATTCTTGTTCTTCCAATATACATATCCTTTATTTTATTTATTACTCCCATATGTGTCACCAATAATATTGTACCCTCTTTTCCTTCTAACGTTTTCATAAATTTTCTTATCCTTCTTTCTAAACTTCTCTCATCCTCCAATATTTGAAAATCACCCTCTATTACCTTCGTATCATACCCCCAATCTATATATTTATCCACTTCTGGATGTCTCTCTACCAATTCATTCACACTATGATACCAATTTCGATTATCAAATTTTGGATTATGTATATATTCATATAATCCATATTCTACTTTTAATTTCTTTCCCAATTCATCTGCTAAAGGCATCACTGTCTGTATTGTTCTCAAAAAAGGAGACACATAAATCTCATCTATATTTTGATTCTTTAATGAATTCACTAATTGATATCGACGTTCCATACCTCGATATGTTAAAGGTGTGAAAAATAAAGGATTTGATAAATCCCTCTCCTCATGTCTTAATAATATTAATTTCATTTCTATCTATCTCTCTTATTTATTTTTTAACAATCTTTCCTCTATCTTTTTTTTCAAATTTAATTTCTCTATCCACCCAACATGCATAGGTGTCACTGGAAATTTATACACTTGTGATAATAATATATCCTGTATTATCATCTCCTCCAAATCTAACATCATCACTACCTCATACTGATTCTCCATATATATATACTTTTTCTTCTTATATTCCATCGGTTTCTTTAATTCCTCTTCCACATCCTTCAACGTCTTCACCTCCTTCTTATTCACTTTCTTTATCACATCCATCGATTCAAAATTATTCATCAAATACATCGGTGTATTTGGATATATAAATGTTAATAATACTTTCGGTTCCGTCAATCCCTCTGGTGTCATATATTGCATCATCCTCTCCGGACTTGCCTCTATATGATTCATACTCATATTCATTAATACCATACCTCCAAATATTACATACGATATTTCTTCATAAATAGGATACATAACTCTTATCGGTGGTACATACTCTTCTAATACAAATGTTTTATGATACTTCTTATTTTTATGATAATATTCTATAGATACTTTATCTCCAACCGAATAATGATATAATATGGTATAAATATCCTGTTTTGTATGAAACCAACTAAAATCTACATATCCAAATGAATCTATCTTATATCCATCAAACTTTGTTATCATATCACCCTCTTTGATTCCTATCTTCTCTAATGGTGACATTGGATATACATAATTTACTAAAATTCCATCTTTCACTGAATTTTCTGTCGCATATTGTGATAAAGTAGGCGTTGTATTTGTATATTCAAATGCTAATGAAGGTCTATATATAATTCCATTCTTCTTCTTCTTTAACATATCTTTATAAATTACTTTGAATTGATGAATAGGCACTGCATATCCTATTAAATCTGTATCTTCACCTATTGCTTTTCGACTATTAATACCAATTACCTTCTTATTTAATATCATGGGACCACCACTATTTCCACTATTAATTGCACTATCTGTTTGTATTAATCCATATTGTTGTCCAGATATAATACCTGTTGTAAATTTCAAATGATTCACATTATTTTTTGATGATGAATAATTTTTTGGATATCCTACTACTATCACTTCATCTCCCATTTCACAACGATTCGAATCTCCCATCTTCAAATAATATTTCGATTTATATCCCTTCGTTCTCAATAATCCTATATCAAATTTAGGACATATACCCACCACTTCCACTTCTATCAATTCCGTTCCTTGTACTGGTATCTCCACAAATATATTCTTTGCACTATCTATTACATGCGAACATGTCACTATCAAATCTTTTGTAATAAAAAAACCTGAACCATATCCTGCATTAATTTTACCTATTTGATAAGGTAATGTCCAATTCATTTCTATCGATTCCACTTTTATTCTTACTACACTATTTTCTAAAGTCTTTCGAAATGTTGCATCTATCTTCATCCCCTCTACCTTTCCATTCGATTCTTTTCTTTTTATCCAAAAGAAAAAATAATATATTCAAAAATTCATAAAATAAAATCAAATTCTTAAAATCGTTTCACCATAAAACCCCCTTTACTCTCTCTCTCATTCTCCATCTCATACCCAAATCTTCGATAATAGTTTCTTACTCCCACTCCCGATATCACCGCCATTCCACTCTTATTCGTCTCCTCTCTCACTATCCTCTCCGCCATCTTCAATAACTCACCTCCCATACCCTTATGCTGATTCTGCGATTTCTTTCTACTATCATATGTCGTACTTACTCTACCATAGACATGCAACTCTCGAATCAATGCTTTATCTTTTAATTCAGGAAATACCCATCCACTATCATCCGTAATTCTTAATCTCAAAAATCCATGTATCTTATTCTCATTCCCACATCCATAATAACTTACACGGTTCAACATAAACATCCTCTTCAATTTATGTATCTCATAAGGAACACAAATCTTACATGTACATGATTTCATCGACAAAAATATCTCCTTTCCTCCTGAACTCTCATAATCATATCTCACCAAATGTATTCTCTCTCTATCCACCTTTCCATCTTTGATTTCCATCGAACGAATATCCTTCGTATGCATCTCCAAGTTCTTCATCCTCTCATCCATCATCTGTCTCAAATGTGTAAATGAATTACCTCCCACTATATAATTTCCCGGAAAATCTCTCTGAACCCGATTCACCCTTATATAAGGGGGAATTCGTTTCATTACATCACACAACAAATTCATAAATCCCTCAAAATCACTCTCCGCATATGGCTTATATTCACCACTATCATACCACTCTTTTATCTTCGTAAATTCTAACACATTCGTTGGATATATCTTCCATTGGTCCGCACAATACTCCGTATCTTTCAATAATATATCAAACATCTCCTTATCTTTCTCCAAATTCGAAAAAGGTAAATCAGGCATGATATGAATATCCACCTTGAAACATTCATCTTTCGCCAATTTAATTGCATTCTTAATCTCCCTCTGCGTACATTCCCTATTTATCTTCCTCAATATCTCATCATCCGTATGCTGCAATCCCATCTGGATTCTCGTCACACCATATCGGCGAAATCTACGCAATTCATATTTTGTTATCTTATCTGGTCTCGTCTCTATCGTTAAACCTATAATCTTACACATCGAACTCTCATTCTCCTCTATCTCCTCCTCTATCGTCTTCATTGGACGAATCTCATCCCCCTTATCAAATATCGTATTTGCACAATAATATAATTCACATAAAAAATTCTCTGCTACCTTCGGTTGATAACAACTAAACGTTCCTCCCAATACTATCACCTCACACTTATCCACTGGATGACCATTCATCAAATAACATATCACTCTCTCCTTAAATTGTTTATATGCTGAGAATCCATTCCTTGCTCCTCTCATAACTGTAGGCTCACCATGATAATAAGAACGAGAATAACGAGGGTCATTTGGACAATAATGACAATCATAACTACACGAAAATGTATCAGGAGGCATAATCACTGAAACTACCATCACTCCCGATTCACTTCTCATACTCTTCACCATTAAATACTTTTCTAATGATTCATTCTCTTCAATCTCATTCTTACATCTCATCATTCGATAGACATACAATATCTGCCTCTTTGAAGGTAAAAAAGAATACTTACGCCTCAAATATAAATTCTTATCTTCAAATTTCTTCCTACCCAATACCACTATCTTCTTCCTCTCAAATCTATCCACAAAACTCTTATCCATAAAATAAATAATATCCCATAACTTCTTTATCCATAATATCCCTATCATTCCAAATAACATAACCTCTTTGAAATTATGGAAAACAAAATTTATCATCCATACTATATTCCATATCGTCCATCCAACTACATAACACGAAAACAATATATAAATAACTTCCACATATAAATAAATATCACTATAATCTATCTTCTTCCATCGATAACTTATTTCATCTTCATACACATCTTCACATAATTCTTTTGTATATTGATGTACTATATCCTCTTTCCCTTTTGGAATAAAATTTTCCTCTTTATTCAAATCTGTCTGCTCCAAATACAAGGATTCAATATCCTGCAAATCTCGTTTCTTTCCTAAAGAACACATTTTTCATAGGATATTCTTGATATTTCTTTAAGTAGAAAGAAAATTCCACTAAAATATAAATTTGTATATAAAAAAATAAAAAGAATGAAAAGATAGAGAGAAGTAAAAATGCCTGGGGGTATTATGCAATTAGTATTTTATGGTGCCGAAGATTTATATCTTACAGGCAATCCAATGATAAGTTATTTCCGTGCTGTATATCGTCGTTATACACCTTTTGGTATGGAATATATGCCTCTTTATTTTGACCCTTTACCTAGTTTCACTCCTATTCAAGATACTTTTGCTACATGTAAAATTGACCGTAATGCAGATTGTGTCTATGATATGTATCTTGTCTATGATTTACCTGCACTTTTTACCAATAATCAAATTCCTGTGGGTTGGGTAGAAGAGATTGGAACTAAAATTATCAAAGAAATTACAATTCGTGCAGATGGTACAGTTCTTGATACACAACGTGGTGAGTTTTTAAAAGTTTATACTGATTTAACTCTTCCTGTTGACCAAAAAGCAAAATTCATTCAATTAGTCGGTGGAGAACCTTTCATGTTAAATAGTGGAAAAAATCTTGTTGATGATATTACTCAACAACAAATCGCGATTCAAGCAAGACGTCTCTATATTCCTCTCTATTTCTGGTTCTGTCGCAATACTGGTTTAGCTTTACCTCTTGTTGCTATTCAATACAATCAAATCTTTATTGATGTTCGTTTCTCTTCTTTGAATGAACTTATTCGTATAGGTAATCCTCTTGTTTCTCCTAAACGTCTTTTTGGAGATTATCAAAATAGTGACCAAAATATAGCCATTCGTAATTATCTTTTATATGGAAATACACAAGGTATTAATTCAGGAAGAACAATATATGACCAAAATAATGTATTTTATTATTTTACACAAAATAATTGGACAAGTAATACATATTTCCTTGCTAATTATATCTTTTTAGGAGATGATGAAAGAAAACAATTTGCACTTAGCTCTCGCGAATATCTTATGCCTCAAATACAATATTATTTATATCAAGGTCTTCGACAAGGTCCTAATACGATTGAACTGACATTAAATCATCCTGTAGGTGAAATCATTTGGTATTTGACACGTGATGATTTAGATTTAAGTAATGATTGGTATAACTTTTCAGGTTATGAAAATCCTAACTCTTTCCAATGGATTCAAAATCAATATAATCAGTATAATCTTAATTTCAGTACTACCAATGTTGCAACATCCAATCAAATACCTAATTTATTATATGTTGATAATCTTACCAATTTTGTAAATTCCGTTAAAGCTCAATCTGTTGATAAAATAACCAATCAAAATTTACAAACTTATTTCGGTAACTATTATCGTATTATGTCAAGAATGAAACCTATTTTTAATAATCATGACCGTATGGAAGAACAAGATGATAGTTTCTATCAAAATCTTCAAGTATATAAATATCATAAAGGTAGAGGTACATTAGGTCTTTATTGTCTCAGTTTCGCTATAGAACCCGAATCACCGATTCAACCTAGCGGTTCTACAAACTTTTCAAGATTAGATAATCAAGAATTATTTATAACTGTCGACCAAACATACCCAGTAGAACAAGCATTTAATTTATATCTTTATGCCGTTAATTGGCAAGTCATTCGAATTATGGGTGGAATCGTTGCACCCGTTTTTGCAAATTAATTTCAATATAAAGAAAAAAATAATAAAAAGGGGAAGAAAGAAATTGCAAAAATGGAATGTACAAAAAGAAAGAGATATGATGAGGAAGAAGAAGAGGGACAAAAAGATAGAATTCATCATCAAGAAAAATATGATTTTTTATTTTTACAATATGAAATACAAAAATTAAAGATACAACAAGAGAAGACACAAATCGATGTAGGAATTTTAGAAGATATTTATTTAAAAATTGATACAATGGAAAAATTAATAAATAGTTTCAAAGATTCACCTATCAAATTACAAAGAATATATACACATATTGAAGATTGGACACAATCCAAAAAACAGAGAATGGAAGAATTAGAACAGAAATGTGGAGATTTAGAGAAAGAGAATGAAATGCTTCGTCAAGATTTACTTTCTTTGGAAGAGAAACAGAAAACAAAAAAAGAAAATAATTATGATTTTTATGGTTAATGCTAAAAAAATAATCGAATGAAATAGTAAAGGATATTACGATGGAAAGTTTATTTTCGCCTCTTTATATACTCTCTCTTTTATTTTTTGTCATTCTTATTGTTTCTACTCTCATGAGAAAAGCTCCACAACTTAATTTATTTATTGTAATGCTCATTGGTCTTCTTTCAGGATATGTTTTCCTAATTGTATCATCTACTATCTTTCCTCATTTACAATCTACATTAATGAATTGGAGACAATTTATGAATCATACATATTATGAACAGACACATGAAACAGGATATATTTATGTATATCCTCCTTTATTAGCTGTATTTATTCTTTTTATTGTATTATTATACAATCGTACCATTGAATAAATCTAAGGTTATTTTTTAATTATTTATTTTTATATTCTTTGATATAAAAATAATAAGTTGTAAAGTTAGAAAGAAATGAGTATGAATCTTTATTGTGAAAAAATGATAGAAAATTCTCTTCTTTATCAAAATCCATTTTATGTATTTCGATTTCCTATTGCTATTTTCTTTGGTATCTTCCTCTATGGTTATTTCCAAATGAAAAACATATCTTCTAATTCTTATATCCAACAAATTTTAATTCCTATTACATGTGTTCTTGTTCTTCTTGTTCTTCTTGATATGATTTCTCGTATTATGATTTCATCTCAAGAAAAAGAACGTCTTATTCAACTTTGCAAAATAGAAAATAAAAAGAAACAAGAATCTTTTCAAAATCCTTCTATTGAAAAATCCATTTTACCTAACGGCACACAAAATATCAATATTGATTTCCACGAAGAAACATTCCAAAATAATATTCGCAGTAATGATACTCTTGTTCATTCTCAAGATGAATATCCTCAACCTCTCACTTCGAAAACAACAACTGGAAAATGTATTCAAGATAGTGATTGTTGCAATCTCTGTTCTGGTTCTCAAGAGAATCCTTGTAATGTTCCTACATCTATTCCGGGACCTCAATGGATGCCTCAAACAGCTCATTCAAAACAAGAAGAATTGAAACAAGGAATCTATACTCCAAGTTCTTGTCCTATTTTTTAATTTATGAAAATAAAAAAAATATCCCATGAAAAGATAGAAAATATGTTTTCATTACAAAAAATGAATTTATTCTGCATTTATATAATTATTGTTCTTATTCTTGTTCTTATCTATTATTTTGTTTTCCGTCAAGTCAAAGAAAATTTTAAAAATTCCGTCTATCTCTATCCCACTCGTGATTTACAAAAAATATGTGGTGATAAAGGACAATTACCCGCTTATGGACCTCAATCATGTTGGAAAGATGGTAATTATGACCCTTATGCAAATTGTGAATGTGTAGATAAAAATACAGGAGAATGTAAATCATGTTATCCTAATATAAAAAATGATGAACGTACTTCATCTGTTATTTATGATGCGACCAAATTCTAAATATCAATAAGATTATCTTGTAATTTTGTTTCAATCTCTTTTTTTAATTTCATGGTAAATTTCTTTTTTTTTACTTGAATATCGACTCGATTTAATTTTTCTATTTTCATAATATTTTCTAAATCTTCCATGGTTATTCCATATTGATTCATAAATGTTGTTAATTCATGATTCTGTTTCATTTTCATCTCTTCAAGTTTTGTTTCTTCCAAATCCATATTATTTTTTAAATCACCCAAAAAATAAGATAAAATATGTACAATATACAATATTTCATCTGTTTCTACATTCAATTTTTGTACTGAACGTCTCGCATTCTGTATCAATTTTCGATTTACTAACATTTGTGATATCTTATTTAATAAATTCGTATTTTCATATTTCATTCCACCATTTTCTAAAGGTTGCATATAATAATTCGAACATTGCATACTATAAAAACTTGCTATATCATAATTATCTTCAAAATGACTATCATCCGTTCGAAACATTTTTGTCTGTAATCTATCATGCATACATAAATGATATAATGTATTTCGATATCTTCCTATCGTTTCTTTGATTTCCATTTTTGTATTTTTTACACATCCAACTGTATTATGATAAACAACTAAAGGTAACAATAAACATTCTTTTTGAAATATTCTATCACATGATTCAGCTGACAATTGAGGACGTTCAAATACTTTTTGAATTTCATGTAATAAAGTATCATCTTCATCTTTTTGTGTCAAAAAACGTTGAATATCATCACAATGTCTTCTTTCAATTCTCATAGGACGTTCAATTATTTTTCGTTCAAAATATTTATTTATCTGTTCCATCGTAATGATACATTTTCGAATATCACCATCCATATATTGAAATAAAAACTGTTTGCTCTCTTCTGTAAAAAACATATTTTCTTTTTCAGCAATCGAATCAATCAATTGATTCACATCTTCATATTTAGGTTTTTGAAAAGTAATGACTTGTGAATATTTTTTTAATTCTTGAACTTTCTTTTCATTCGATTCAAATGAAGTACATAAAATAGGAGATACTAATCGAATAAATTTTGATTCACATTTCTTTTTAGGTCCCTTCTTTTTATTTTGTAAAGATTCCAGATATTCCTCATATTTCATATTCGATTTTAAAATATCCAAAAATTCTGCAAATCCTCCTTTGTCACCCGTTCCTATTAATCCTTCTATCTCATCAATTAATATTCCTACTGGTTTATTCTCTTCTTCCATCATTTCAAATACATTTCGATAAGTAAGTGATTTCTCTAAAACTTCTGTAATTCGTTTTTGACTTCGTAATTCACTTGAATTATATTCCATCACTCGATAATTATATTCATTCAATAATACTTCACACATCTTTGTTTTTCCTATCCCCGAACTTCCTATCAAAAATAAAACCTTCTTCGACGTATTACTATTTAATTTAAAATTTTCTATCCATGTTCTTATTTGTTGCATCTCATCTTGATAACATATAAAATCATCTAAAGATGTAGGTACATGTTTTTCTAACCATGTTCTCATTCCTCCCTATTCCCTTTTATCTCTCTTTTTTCTTTTTTCTTTTTTTATATTCATTATCATTTTTTATGATAATTCTTTTTACTTAAAAAACAAAATCAATTTAACACTTATCATTTACACCTAACCAAACAGCACCACATTGAGAAGCCCATTCACAACGTGATTTATTATTTGCTTTTTCATTTTTTACAAAACTTTTTTGTTCATCTTCACTCATTGTATTCCAATCTTTACCTTCTTGTAAAGCTTTAAATATCATCATTTTTTGACTTGAATTCGAATAACATTGGTCATTTTCATTATTTTTTAATTGTAAATCAAAAGAATTTAAACATTGATAATTTCCAGAACTATCTTTTCCATTATAAGTCCAATAATCAGGACATTTAATTCCTATTTCATTCATATATTCAAGAGGAGGACGAATCTGTGATTTACGACTTTTTTCTCCAGATTTTTTATAATAATCCCAAATTCGTAAAATAAGATAATATAAAAGTACTACAAATCCTAAAAATGCAAATATCTTGATAATTGCTTCCATTCTCGTTACTATTCTATAAGATTATTTCTTTGTTCCATTTTATCTAAAATGTAGAAGTTACAGAACGCAAAGAACGACTTCCTTTTGCAGAAATATTACGAGGTAATTCAATAGGCATAGGCATATATTCAATTTCACTTAAATATCCCATATATTGTTCAACTTCAGGAATAATCTGTTCAACAGACCAATCTACAACTAATTTATCTAAATATTGAATCTGTTCTTTAATTTGAGTAGGAAGATTAGGAGAATGTTGTAAATAAATAGAACGCATAATCACTTCCAAAGCAACATCTGATTGTCGATCAATTACATATTTTCTATTACTTTTGTTATAAACTTCATAACGAATCATATCTTGAATGTGATTTAAATTCTGTCTTGAAAAAAAGATATGACTTAATTGAGAAGTCTCTTGAATTCCATATAAAGCTTCTACTTGAAAGTTTTGTTGAGTATTTTCTTTTGTATAAGATTCAAATAATTCTATATCTTTAATATCATTTTTATTATAATTAACAACACGTCCATTTTGAAATTGATTGATTGCATATTTAGAATTGGCTTGACTTTGATATTTTATCTCTTCAGGTTGTGACATTTTCTTTTCTACTCTTCTTCGAGAAATTTTTTTTCTCTTTTATTTTTATCTTGCTCAATATCTTTTATATCCCGTTGTTATCACATTATCTCTCTTCGTATCTATATTCGTCTCCTTTAATATATCTATTGTTTCCACTATTTCTAATGTAAAACTAAAATCCCTTCCTAAACTAAATAAAATCATATCAGGTGTTAATATCTGTATCTGTATTCCATTTAATTCATCTAAAGGTTGTGTATATAATTGTGCAAATACACTATTCACCATCATATTTGTTTCAGTATTATTTGGTATCGAAGATACTAATATTTTTCCAAATAAATTGTAATAATTTTTTGATAATGCATTCTGTGTTCTTGAAGTTGAAGGCAAACATTGATAATCTGTTCCTATACCTACATTAAAATATGCATCATTTACATAATTTTGATTTATCTGTTGATTTACATTATCAATGGCTACATCTATATTTGTATATGTAATGGGTGTATTCAAAGGTGCAATACGAATAAATAAGAAATCATATGACATAAAATAATATTCACCATTTACCATTTGTAATTTCATTCTTCGAACAGGTGTACGATAAAAAAAAGGTAATCCTTGATTTAATATTTCTAATAAATCTGTTTGTATTTCAATTCCATCTAAATTTGTTTGAATAAATGTAAATCTTGGTTTTGTCGATAATACTTGTGTCTCTTTTTGCGTACTTGCTACTGGAAATACCAACATATCTAATATAGAACGTTTCTTCACATTTGCTGTATCTATCTCATAATCTACATATTGTCCATTATTTGTTAAATCATAAATAAATCGAAATAATAATGCTCTTCCCAAATATGGTGGATTCTCATATTGTTTTAAAATAGGTTCTCCATAATATCCGACATCTGTCTGTCCTGTTGTAATTGCATTTCCTAATAATTCATTATAAATAATGGTTGTATTGGATTTCGGCATTAATACCCATCCATTTCTTCCTAATGTTCGTCTTCCATTAATATTCGTTGCTGATAATTTTAATGCAAAACGCAAATAAGTATGTGTATTACTAAATTTATCTGTAAATACAATTGTATCATATAAATGATATGTACTAATGGAATATAATTGATTAAGTGCATATCCATTATCTAAATATATATTCTCATCAAAAAATTCTGTGTAATTTAAAAATTCTGTTGGAATTCCACCAATGTCTCCTGTTAATCCTGTAAATACTAATGGAAATGCATTAATTGTATCACTTGGTGCTCCATACCATTGTACTGAACTTTTTTTTAGTTTTTTTACTGTCACATAAATATAATTTGAGTCAAAACTATTGGATGTTCCTGTCACATAAGGATTAAAAATATCATATTCTGGTAAATCACTTGCTGTTGTACCTTGTTCAAAACACTGTATAGCTACAACTTCTAATTCTTCCATTCGATTTACTGCAAATACATTATGATTGGTTGGATTAATTGAAAATCTTATTAAATGTGGTGTATTTAAACCTTCTTGTGTTGAATAATAAGGTTCTTCAAAAGGTTTTGTAAATGGATGTATATCTGTCAATTGTGTATTTCCAATACTCATTTCATAAAAATTAATATACGTCATTCCATGTACAATTCGACTTGTCACTGTACTTATTGCCTTTTCTAACGTTTTTGTTGTATAATATCCCTCTGGTACAAAAGATTGATATGTTAAATAATTTGAATTTTCAATACCAATATTTGACACTGCATTGGGTAAAGAAGAATATAAAATTATATTTTTATTACTTGGAACAGGTATAATATTATCATCACATAAATTACTATCCAATAAAGCTTTACTCGCGTACTGCCAAGCCAATGCATTATTATAATTTGTCACCGGTGGAATTTGATTTGGCATACAAATATCTGTAATTCGTATTTGTTGAATATTGGTATATACTTTGTTAAATGGAATGCTAAAATTATTAGGATATAAAAATAATGTTTTATTTCTATCTTGACTATTAATACTGATTTTTGATATTCTCTCTTTTTGATAACGCGTCTTTACAATATCTTGTGTATAAGTATCAAATAAAGGATAATGATTCTTTTTCAAATTTGTTGGATAAGGTTCTTGTAATGTTTTATTTATATTAAATGGATCCGATTCTTTCATATCTTCATCTACATACTCATTTGTCTCCACTTCACGAGTTCCTATATATTCACGAAATCTTCCATAATTTCTTTGTGAATCTTCTAATTCTTGTGGTGATATTACACTCTTTTCTACAAAACTATTTGTATATAATAAATCTTGTGGGTCCATCTTTCTCTACCTTTTCTTCTCTTTTTTTCTATTCACTCTTTTTTATATCCCATTTTACAAAAAAATATTTTTTATCTTTCAAAAAGATTGCCAAAAGATTTTCAATTTAAAAAGAATTGAAAAAAATGAATACAGAATATAAAAATGGAACAAATACACTATATTGCAACTACTGCTATGTTTAGGATTTATTATTATAAATCCCTGAATCAAATAGAAAAAATAGCGATGAAACATGTTGCAAAAATTGAAAAAGATAAAAAATATTTTGAGAAACATCCATGTAAAACATTGGAACAATGTATCTATCTTTTTATAGATGTGATTAAAGAACATGTGATACGATATTTTCCAAATCCTAAAAAGATAAGATTTGATATTCAATTTTTTCAACCAAAAAATTCGATTCATCAATTTTTACTTGATTTTAGTAAAATTCATCATCCAAATATTGATAAATGGTGTGAAGATGATATTAAAAAAGCTGTTTTTGTAATTATTTATGATGAAAATAATGAATTGCATTTTGTATCTGTGTTATCGTATAATCGACTTCGAAAAGAAGATTATGATTATTATATTTATCTCAAAAAATTGAGAAAAAATGGAAAATAAAAAAATGGAAAATATAAAATAAATAAAAATCAAAATCAATATCAATCAAAGATTTACTTCTTTAAAATCTTCTTGGTTGCTCTCTTCACTACCTTCTTCGTCTTTGTTTGAGGATTCTCACCATTTCTATCTGCTTCCATCATTTCATCATATTCTTGATAATGTCTTTCAATTACATTTCGTAATTCAAATAAATCATCTTTCCATAAATCTTTCTCTGTCTTGGATTCTAAATTCTGGAATTCAGCTAACTTATTTGCATGTAATCTCTCCAATTCCTCAATCTTCTTCTTTGTCAAAGATTGAATTCTCATATGCAGTAGATAATTGTAATTCATCTTACTCTCATCTTCTTCATCTCCAAACTTAGGATAATTCCTCTCTTCTAATTGTGCTTGAATCTCTTCATCCTCCTTCTGGATAA
>JACCDX011641048.1_pt1 | contig 34266 bp, 35 predicted proteins | sample 7449681 | NCBI WGS metagenome assembly JACCDX01 (sample SAMN15323450, study PRJNA562643) | freshwater metagenome | isolation source: river surface water | place: USA:Blue River Watershed | collected 2017-08-18
CCATTGTGATAAACTACTCTTTTTATACCCGATTGATGAATTAATTTACTGCACTCTTTGCAAGGTGAAAGTGTAATATACAAAGTAGCTCCTTCACAAGATTGTGTAGAACGAGCTACCTTCAGGATTGCATTGGCCTCGGCATGCAAAACATCCCAACGCGTTAATCCTTCTTCGTCTTCGCAACAATTTTCAAAACCAGAAGGCGTTCCATTATACCCATCTGAAATAATCATTCGGTCTTTAACAATAATAGCACCAACTTGTTTGCGTTTACAATACGATAAAAGACTCCACTCTTTTGCAATTCGCAAATACGCCTTATCGTATTTATTTAATTTTTTTTCTTCCATTTTTAGTATTGATTCCAAATTTCATTTTCTAATATCATTGGCACAACTACTCCTATTATAAAAGCTGAACTCACCAAAATCCAATCTCTCTTAGAAAATTTAAAGAGACTTTGTGTGACATAAGCCACTATTAAGACCGCAAAAACAACGGCAATTTGTGCTCCTTCAATTCCTAAAGCAAACTCCAACAAAGGTACTAATTTGGAGTTTGAACTCCCTCCCAATATCGTTTTAAAATAATTAGAAAATCCTAAACCGTGAATCACTCCAAAGAAAAGAGTAATCAAGAAAATTAAATTCAAGCTTTCTTTTCTATTGGTTTTGCCAATAGTAAACAAGTTAAAAAACGCCGTAATTAAAATAGTTATTGGTATCAACAACTCAACAACATTGACTTTAACAAACAAAATTTCGTATACTGAAAGTAATAAAGCAGTGGTATGCCCCAAAGTAAAAAGAGTCACCGAAAGCAATATTCTTTTCCAATCTTTAAATGTGAATGGAATAACCAAAGCCATTAAAAACAACACATGATCATACGCATGAATATCCAAAACATGTTGTAGTCCTATCTGAAAGTAAATCAAAAATTCTGACATTAGTCCGGTATTGAATTGATTAAGGGATGTAAACTTACGATTAATTTTGAAAAGACGAATTGAGTGCCTGTCAAATCCATTTTAGAAATAAAATTTATCACTGAAAATTTCGATTGAAAGCCGTCTTTTTTTCAAAAAAAACGTACCTTTATCGTAATTAAAAACTTATATTATTATGTCATTTTCAGATTTATTTGATAGCGAATTTAAAACCAGAAATAAAGGTCATTTCTCAGCCATTGTTCGCGTGGCACTTGCCGATGGAAAATCTTCACCTGAAGAAAAAACGTTTTTAGACAAATTAGCTACAAATCTTGAAATTTCAGCTTCGGAATACGAAGAAATTTTAGCGAATCCATTGAAATATCCAATCAATCCACCTTACTTATATAACGATCGATTGGAACGTTTATTTGACTTAGGCAGAATGGTTCATATTGACCATCAATTAGGTGACCACCAAGAAAAATTATTAGAAAAATTAGGAATCGCTTTAGGATTTACCCCTGAAAACATATGCTACGTAGTAAACAAAGCATTATCATTGATTGATAAAAAAGTAGATTTAGATACTTTCATCTATGAAATGAAAAACATGTACAAATAAACGCATCGTCCCTACATTATTAAATACTAAAAGCTCCTTAAACAGGGGCTTTTTTAATTTAGTAGTATCAGAAAATTATTTGGAAGTCACAAATAGGGTGTTTTTTGTGAAAATGACACAAATTTTATGTTGTAGCTGGCTATCCTTGTATATTTGCTAATCAAACTGACAAATTCAGGTAAAAAAATTATTATTTTTAGCAATTCAATCACTAATATTAAGAATTTATGACTATTCGAAAAGGAAATCCCGAAGACATGAAAGGAGTATTAGCTCTAATTCAAGAATTGGCCCATTTCGAAAAAGAGCCTGATGCCGTTGTTATAACTGAAGAGGATTTAATTAGAGATGGTTTTGGGACCAATCCGTTATTTCATGTTTTTGTTGCTGAAATTGAATCTACCATTGTAGGTATCGCTTTATATTATTACCGATATTCAACTTGGAAAGGAAAAACTATACACCTTGAAGATTTAGTCGTTAAACAAAGTATGCGAGGAACTGGCTTAGGATATGCCTTGTATTCAGAAGTAATCAAACAGGGGAAAAAAGACAAAGTAAGACGAATTGAATGGGCTGTACTAGATTGGAACACACCCGCAATTGAATTCTATACAAATTCAGGAGCCAAAGTTTTTGATGATTGGAGAGTGGTGCAAATGGACGAAGAAGGAATTAACTATTTTCTTAAAAACAAATTAAAATAAAATTATAGCAGTACTATTATATGAAAATATTCAAATTTGGAGGTGCCTCTGTAAAAGACGCCGATGGAATCAAAAACGTGTACGACGTTTTACAAAAAGCAGGTTACGAAGATGTGCTATTAGTGGTTTCAGCTATGGGCAAAACGACTAACGCATTAGAAGTAGTAATCAAAAATTATTTTGACAAATCGCCTGAGTTAAGCTCATCTGTACAAGAAATTAAGAAATACCACAATCAAATCTTATTGGATTTGTTTGAGGATGACAATCACCCCGTATTTGGATCTGTAAACGAACAATTTTCAGATTTAGAGTACTTCTTAGCACACAATAAATCGCCAAATTACAACTTTGTTTACGACCAAATTGTGAGTTATGGCGAGTTAATTTCGACTAATATTTTGAGTCACTTTATGAATTTTATGAACATCAAAACACAATGGTTGGATGTTCGTAACTTCGTCAAAACCAATGCTAATTACAGAGACGCAGAGGTAGACTGGGATTTAACCCAAAAGAATATTGCTAAAAATATAGCACCGAAAATCTTGAACATTACACAAGGATTCTTGGGTTCTGACGAGAATAATTTCACTACCACTTTAGGACGTGAAGGTTCTGATTATACTGCTGCTATTTTTGCTTACTGCTTAAATGCGGAAAGCGTAACTATTTGGAAAGATGTTCCTGGAGTGATGAATGCTGATCCTCGTTACTTTGAAAACGCAAGTTTGTTAAATCAAATTTCGTACCGTGAAGCTATCGAATTGGCTTTTTATGGCGCATCGGTAATTCACCCAAAAACATTACAACCATTACAAAAGAAAGAAATTCCTTTGTATGTAAAATCGTTTATCAATCCGTTGCTAAAAGGGACAAGCGTTTCAAAAGGTGTTGATTTAGAACCCTATTTACCTTGTTTTATCGTTAAAAGAAACCAATTGTTAATATCACTGTCTTCCATAGATTTCTCTTTTATTATGGAAGAAAACATCAGTGAAATTTTTGGTTTATTTCACGAATACAAAATCAAAGTGAACTTGATTCAAAATTCAGCAATTAGTTTTTCTGTTTGTGTAGAAGACAAGTTTGACAACTTCAAAGAATTAAACGCTATTTTATCTAAAAAATTCAAAGTGGATTCTGAAGAAAATGTTACATTATATACTATTCGTCATTTCAATGATGCGGCAGCACAAACTGTTGAAAAGGATAAAACCGTTTTGCTTAAACAAGTAAGTCGTGAAACAATGCAAATTGTAACTAAAGAATAAATCGAATTTCTTTTATAACAAAAAAGCACCAATAAATGGTGCTTTTTTTTCTAATAGTGGTATAAAACCCCCTTGATTTCATCAAAAGATTCCGAAAGTATTACAACAAAAGGGCTGTTTTTTTGAGCTGCTTTTTCTTGTAATCTTCTCTTTTTCATTGCAGTTAAATCATGTTCTGAAACACCTTTCATTCTGCCCAAAAAACAGTAATTATTTCTCCTTTTGTCAATCCCATAACTTGAGATTCTTTGAGAAAAACAACGTCTCGAAAATCTTTCTTGTATTTTACATCAATTTTTGAAGAAACTGTTTGACTGACTCCAGTTTTAGTATCAATTACACTGTTCACAGCATATTTACTAATTTTATTTTCTTCCAAAGAACTAGGAAAATAAAAAGAAATAACATCTTGTTGTAACTATTTATAATTAACCCCTATTCTTTCTCCATTATGCTTCACTATTTCATGAGTTTGAGAAAATAATGGAAGAAAAAATAAAATAGCTATAATTGTAATACATCCTTTTCTCATTTTTTTTTAAAATTTTAATTGGTACACATTGTCTAAATCTTTTTCAGAACTAATATTCACATCCAAATCTGTAACAAATCCAGAATTCAATCCATATACCCAGCCATGTAAGGTTAATTCTTGACCGTTCCTCCATGCTGATTGTACTATAGAAGTTTTGGCTAAATCAAATACCTGTTCTTTTACATTTAATTCAACAAACTTATTGAATCGCTCATCTTCATCAATAATTGAATTTAAATATTTATCATGTAATCGATAAACATCTTTAATATGACGAATCCAATTATCAATAATTCCAATAGAATCATTTCCTAAAGCAGCTTTAACTCCTCCGCAGCCATAATGCCCACAAACAAGTACATGCTTGACTTTTAATACATTTACAGCATAATCTAACACACTTAACATATTCATATCTGAATGAATTACCATATTGGCAATATTTCTATGTACAAAAACTTCACCTGGCTTTGCGCCAATAATTTCGTTGGCAGGAACTCTACTATCTGAACATCCAATCCATAGTAAAGGAGGTGTTTGTCCTTTAGCTAAATCTTGAAAATAATTAGGATCACTTTCTAACGAAGTCTCTACCCATTTCTTATTATTATCTAATATTTTTTTATAAAAATCTATCATTTTTTATGATTTAAATTGTCAATTAATTAGTTAAAATTTCACTACCATCGAATTAATTAATCGCATCAAAACGTTTCACTTCTTTTTTTACCATTTCTCTTTTTAATGCATCATAATGATGTTCTATCGTAACATGATTGTCTTCACTATTCTCCAATTGATACTCCTTTTTAAACCCTTTCAATTTGACTTTAATATGTTCTTCTTTAGCTCTAATCGTTTTAAACTCGAGTATTAAGTCTAAAATATCATGTGCAATATAAATCGTATCTTTAGCATCAATAATCACTTTAGAATTCCCAGGAATTGAATTTAATGTTTGTTTGATAGCCGCTTTATTCAAGAACGAAACTTCCTGAGCTAAATCGATATGAATTACATCTCCATCAGCATACTCTTCTTTTCTAAAGATGTAAGCTCTTTTCAAATTTCCTTTCAAAATAAAAACCACACTAATAATCATCCCTAAGGCAACCCCTTTCAGCAAATCTGTAAATACAACCGCAATTAAAGTGGCAATAAAAGGAACAAATTGGTACTTTCCTTTATGCCAAAAATGAACAAAAGTAGCGGGCTTTGCTAATTTGTAACCCACTAAAAGTAATACTGAAGCCAAAGTCGCCAATGGTATTTTATTTAACAACAAAGGAATTGTTAAAACACTGATTAATAATAAAACTCCATGAATTATAGCCGACATTTTGGACTTTGCACCTGCCGTATTATTAGCAGAAGAACGCACCACTACAGAAGTCATTGGCAGGCCTCCTAAAAGAGAACTTACAATATTTCCAATACCCTGGGCTTTCAATTCTACATTAGTGTTTGTGTATCTTTTTTGAACATCCATTCTATCTGCTGCTTCAATACACAACAAAGTCTCAATCGATGCTACAATAGCAATGGTTAATCCTACAACCCAAACATCTGGATTCAAAAAACCGGCAAAGTTTGGCAACACAATAATTTGTTTGAACTCGTCTATAGAAGTAGGAACGGGTAACGAAACTAAATGTTCCTTTGCAATGGCTAGAGAGCTTCCTGAATTAATAAAAATTTCATTTAAAATGATACCCGTAATAACGGCTACTAAAGCCCCTGGAATTAGTTTTATTTTTTTTAAAAAGGAAACTTTATCCCATGCAATCAAGATACTCAATGAAATGAATGACACTATAATCGACCCTAATTGAACATAGTTCAACATATTGAATAAGAATGAAAATGTGTTACTACCATCTGACTGTATGAAAGATTGGTCTCCTTCAAAATCGCTATCAAATCCAATAGCATGCGGTAATTGTTTCATGATTATGATGATTCCAATACCTGCTAACATCCCTTCAATAACATTGGTAGGGAAATAATTGGATATAGTTCCTGCTTTTATAAATCCAAGAACTAATTGGATTAAACCTGCAATAAAGACCGCAGTTAGAAATACGTCAAAGGCTCCTAAATCAGTAATTGCTGTTAACACAATTGCCGTTAATCCTGCAGCAGGGCCTGAGACACTGATATGAGATTGGCTTAAATAACCTACTACAATTCCGCCTATTACTCCTGAAATAATTCCCGAGAATAATGGGGCTCCTGAAGCCATTGCAATTCCTAAACACAAAGGTAGTGCCACCAAAAAAACCACTAAGCCAGAAGCGAAATCTGATTTAAGGTTGGCAAAAAGATTGATTTTTTTTGTCATTATATTGAACTAAAATTATACATAAAAGTAGCTCACATTGAAGAAAAATGTGAGGAAATATATTTTAAAATGACTCCATTTTAAAATTGATTATGTACTAAATTAATTCGGGTGGTGGAATAAAAATTCCTAAAGAAACATCATCGTGTTTCAAGGAATTTTCAGTCAATATAGTTTTTGATACAACATTAGAAAGATAAATTCTGCTGAACACCTGATCGTAATAAAAAACAAGCTTTATATCTTTATGGATTTGTTCTTCTTCTGAAAAACTATAGACAACGGAAACATCTGCATCATTCTCAATAGCACTTACAACTGCAGGTGTTATTAAAAATGTAACAAATAGAAAAAGTAATATTCCAGCTATTTTTTTCATTGCAACAAAAATAGAGTTTATATTGAGTTTTTGGAATTAATTAAAAAAAAATTAACACATTAAAAACCCTTTTAAATCTCTATTCTTCAAATTTCTCGTGCTTGATGATTTTAGCATTAATCATAAAAAACACATTCTCCGCTATATTCGTACAATGCTCAGAAATACGTTCTAAATGCTTTAAAACAATTACCAAATTAGTTCCAGAAACGACCGCTTTAGAATTCACTTTCATTTCACCAACAATATTATGAATGGCATCATCGGTTTTATTTTTGATACTTTTGTTCAAAATAAAAATTTCACCGATTGTAGTCTCATCACGAGTTAAAAAACATTCATTCGTTTTGATCGTGATTTTTTCTACTTCTTTTGCTAACTCCGCAACTTGAAATCTAGAAATCAAATCGTGTTTGTCTTTTGTATTTTTTGCTTTTTTGATAATGCTTATTGCCAAATCTCCTATTCGCTCAATTTCATTACTGATTTGCATTGCCGACATAATGAAACGTAAATCAGACGCAACAGGTTGTTGCAAAGCGAAGATACTCTGACAAATTTCGTCAATTTTTACATCTAATTTATCAATTTTGTGTTCGGTCTTTTTCACCTCTTTTCCTTCAACAGCAGTTTCAGAAAGCAATGCTTTAACTGACTCTCCTACTTGATTTTGGGCAAGAATACCTATTTTTTCGATTACTGTTTTTAACTTTTCTAATTCTATTTCAAAGTGTGTCATCTTATTATTTTTTAAAAGATAAAAATTACAAATCCTATTTCCTACTTACATTACTTCTTGAATTATCCAAATCTTCCAGTAATGTAATCCTCCGTTTGTTTTTTCTCTGGTTTGGTAAAAATAGTATTTGTTTTCCCCATTTCAATCAATTCACCCATATAAAAGAAAGCAGTATAGTCACTTGTTCTTGCGGCTTGTTGCATATTATGAGTCACGATAATGATCGTATATTGTTCTTTCAATTCGTGAACCAATTCTTCGATTTTTGAAGTAGAAATAGGATCCAATGCACTTGCAGGTTCGTCCATAAGTATAATATCTGGACTTACTGCCAAAGTTCTAGCGATACATAGTCGTTGTTGCTGACCACCAGAAAGTCCTAAAGCCGAATCGCCTAACCGATCTTTAATTTCGTCCCAAATAGCTGCTTTACGCAAAGAAGTTTCAACGATTTCGTCTAACTCTGTTTTATCTTTTACACCGTTAATTCTTGGTCCATAAGCGATATTCTCATAGATAGATTTTGGAAACGGATTTGATTTTTGAAAAACCATCCCTATTTTCTTTCTAATATTCACGACATCAACATCATCATCATAAATATCAATTCCTTCAACTAATAGATTTCCCGTTATCTTAACATCTGGAATCAAATCATTCATTCTATTGATACATCTCAAAAAAGTAGATTTTCCACAACCTGAAGGTCCTATTAAAGCTGTTACTTTATTCTTTGGAATCTCCAAAGAAATCTCTTTTAATGCTTTTTTCTCTCCGTAGTATAACGATAAATCTTCAACTGTAATTTTAATATCTTTCATTTTCTTTTTATTATTACCCAAATAAGTATCCTAATTACTTTGCTTTTCTTCTAATTCTAGATCGTATTACAACTGCTACAAGATTTAATGATAATGTTAACAACAATAAAACTAACGTAGTAGCAAATTGTATCGGCATTGTTTTCTCTACATCAGATGATTGTGTAGACATAATATAAATATGATATCCCAAATTCATGAATTGATCACTCAATGAACCTGGTAACGTCGCCAAATAATACGCAGCTCCTGTAAATAGTATAGGTGCTACCTCTCCAGCTCCACGACTTACAGCCAGAATAGTTCCTGTCATAATTCCTGAAATTGAACCTGGAAAAACCACTTTTTTTATAGTTTGCCATTTCGTTGCGCCTAAAGCCAAACTAGCCTCTCGCAATTCTCGAGGAATCGTTTTTAAAGCTTCTTCTACCGAAACAATAATCACTGGCAATGTCAATAATGACATAGTAAGACTCGCCCAAAGAAGATTGGGCTGACCCCAACGCAATTGACCTCCATTAAAAACGGTATCAGCTCCTGAACCTACAAATTGAATAAAGAACCCCAATCCAAATAATCCAAAAATAATGGATGGTACTACTGCTAAAGTTCGAATGGAGAAACGAACAGCTGTAGCTATTTTAGAATTTTCTTTGGCATACTCCGTCAAATAAATTGCCGTAATAGTCCCAAAAGGCACTGCTGCAATTGACATTACAATTACCAATATAAAAGTTCCTATCAAAGCTGGAAAAATTCCACCTTTGGTCATTCCGTCAGTTGGAAATGAACTAATAAACTCCCAAGAAAATTTATCTCTCCCTTGATAAACAATGATTCCAAGTATAATAAAAAGGATAGCAATAATTAATGCAACTGCTACTTGTGTAGTCCCAACAATCAATTTCTCTTTAATATCAATTCCTTTTCCTCCCTTAGAAAGAAAATGGTTTTCTGTTGTATTTGTATTCATAACTATTTTCCTTGGAATTTCTTAATTAATTTTCCTTTCACATAGAACTCTGCCAACGCATTCAATGCAAATGAGAAAATAAAAAGTAACGAGCCGATGAAGAATAACACACTGTAATGCGTTTCGCCAAAAACAGTTTCAGCCATTTCAGCACCAATGGTTGCTGCAAATGTGCGCACACTCTCAAATGGATTCGCCGAAACTAAAGCTGCGTTACCTGTAGCCATCAAAGCAATCATGGTTTCGCCAAAAACACGTCCAACACCTAATAACAAAGCCGCAAAAATTCCGGGAGTAGCCGCTGGCAGAACAACAAAAAAAGCAGTTTGCCATTTGCTCGCACCTAAAGCTAGACTAGCTTCTGTATAGGTTTTAGGAATGGATGATAAAGCATCTTCTGAAATAGTGTAAATGATAGGTATAGCAGCTAATGCCATAGCTATACCTCCAATAAAAGCATTCAGTCTTGAATCATAGCCCAATACATTTTGAAAAAAAGAAGCCAACACCATCAAAGCAAAAAATCCAATCACCACCGATGGGAAAGCTGCCAGCATTTCAATAACAGGCTTTATGATTTCTTTGGTTCTTTTAGAAGCAAAACAAGAAGTGAACAATGCTGCTAATACAGCCAATGGACCCGAAATTAACATCGCAATCAAAGTTACTTTCAAAGTCCCTATCAGCAATCCTATTAAACCAAATCTTGGATTATCTGATACCGGAACCCATTCTGAAGTTGCAAATGTGTTCCAAGTCTTATCCTTACCTTCTTGGTTTTCAGTTTTTATATCATTTTCTAGTTCTGGACTAGATTCTATTAATGACTCTACCTCAACACCACCATACGATTCAGGAGCGGTGTCAGCCTCAGATACCGTTTCTGAACTATCTGATTCAGACATTAAATCCTCCGTTGGCACACTACCATACGATTCTGGTTGCAATTCTTCAGAAGAAGTTGAATCGTAGTTTTCTGCAGTAGCAGTAGACACCTCAGTGGTAATCGCTTTTTTCTCTTCTACTCCAAAATTAAAAATAGGCAAGGATTCCTTAAAAACGAAAACGAAGATCAATAAAATGATTGCAATCGATAAAAATGCTACTGACGAGATAATTTTCTCTGCAAGAAATTCTGAAAGTCTAAATTGTTTTTTTAGACTCTCTTTTGAGAAATTAGTTGTTGACATTTGAGAATTCATCTGAGTGGATTAAAGAAAAATAAAATTGGACTTAAAAAATTATCCCTCCCTAAGTAGGAAGGGATAATTACTTGTTTTTACTTTACTGGAAAGTATCCTACTCCTGCAATTATTTTTTGTCCTTCTGAACTCAAAATCCAGTCAATGAATTTTTTAGTTTCACCTGTTGGCTTTGAAGTTAAATACATGTATAAATACCTCGCAATTGGATATTTTTTGTTTTTAATATTTACTTCTGTTGGCAAATATCCTTTACTATTAGCATCTTTTTTTACTTTACAGTCTTTAACACCTTCTGCATAAGCCGCTCCACCATATCCAATACTGTATTTGTCTTTTTTTACCGCATTGATTATAGCAGCAGTTCCTGGCAAGGTTTGACAAGTGGCTGCAAAATCAGTTTGAACTACGTGCTCTTTAAAGAACTCAAATGTACCTGAGCTACTTTCTCTACCATACAATTGGATTTTAGCATCATCTCCTCCTACTTGTTTCCAGTTGGTAATTTTTCCAGAGAAAATACCTCCAATTTGAGCAATTGTTAATTCCGAAACTTTATTCCCTTTATTTAGAAAGACAGACAAACCATCTTTAGCACAAGGAATTTGAATAGCATTTTTTCCAAATTTTGCTTTAATTTTCTCTAACTCTGCAGGCTTAATTGGACGACTTGAGTTAGCAATATCTGTAGAACCATTAATCAAAGCAGCTAATCCTACTCCTGAACCACCCCCAGTTACTTGAATAACTGTTCCAGGATTTTTCTTCATATAGATCTCAGCCCATTGTTGTGATAAAATCACCATAGTATCCGATCCTTTAATTGTAATTTTACCTAAGGAAGTAAAAGAATACCCAATAGCCATTATTACTAAAACAGCTATAATTTTTAATTTTGTTGTTTTCATTTTGATAAGTTTACTAGTTATATATTTTTAGAAATTAAATTGAGCTTGTAAACGCAATAAATTACCTTGCTGTCTGTTGTTTCTTAAAGCACTATCTTCAAAAGTTCTATCAGCAATAACCCACTCAGCTGTTAATTCAAAAGCTTTGAAAGGTTGCCATTCGATTCCTAATTCGTAGTCTCTAACCACATAACTTCTTGCATCTTTTTCAAATTTCTTACCACCATTATAGTATTGAAACTTTGCAAAAGGATATAAATATTGTTGTTTTGGCAAATCCAATTTGTAGTTCAAAGTTAGGTACCCACCTTCTAAATGAGAAACTGCAACTGAATTAGTAACCTTTTCATAACGTGGCCCTTTTCCAATATTATATTCGGCTTGAATTCCAAATGGTTTTGGATATAAAATAAAGGAGGCCGCTATTCTTTCATCGTCTACATACGTCTTTTCGTTTACCGAAACTCCTGAAGAAATTTCACTTCCAAAAGCCCATTTTCCTTTATAAGCCTGAAGTCCTGGTTCAATAATTTGCCCTCCTATTTCAAAAGGATAACTAATTCTAGTAACTACGTGTAAGTTTCTATTTCCTTCTGATTTATTGGCTGTTTGCCCATTGTATGCTCCGAAAGCAAACACACCATAATCTCCTGAACCTTTGTAACCATCTTTAACCAACATCGCAAAACGATCTCTAATTTTGCTTGGTGCCCAATAGAAAAAAGCTCCTAGGTCACGCTCATTTGCAACCGCACTATTCAAAGCATCATTACGATCTAATGTTAAACGATTCTGACTTGATTGTAGATTTTCAAATCCGAAAGGCACTTTACTTTGTCCAACTCGTACTCTAAATTCTTTCTTTGTATCAAAAGACAAATCAAAATAAGCATCTCTTAATTGTACAAAATGATTTACTCCAGAAGCTGGTGAACTTGCAACATCTGGCTGAATATAGATATAAACATTAGGATGTACCTGTCCAGAGAAAACCAAACGTGCGCGTCTAATAAAAAATCCGTTATTTGACTTAGCGCCTACTGCTGTTGATGTAGTACCCCAAGATTTATCACACTGATCACATGATACTTTGTCATTAGTCGACAACAAACCATTGTATCGTATTTGAGCATATCCTCTCAAGGAAATTTTATCGTACCAGAGGTCTTTTTTTACTTTAGCTTTTTCTTCAGCTAATTTTACTTTATTTATAGAATCTAGAACACGAACTACTTCTTTAGTAATTATTTCTTTATTAGTTTCTTGTGCACTAACTATACAAGAAAATAAAGCTAAACCTATACCTAAAAATTTTTTCATCGTTGTTTGTTTTAATTTTGATGCAAAGATGAAACCGCTTTGTTAAGTTAATGTTAACTCAATATTATATTGATAATAAATTAACACTGGTAAAACAATTTATAAACAGTATGCAAGAGGGTTTTTAAACTATTTGTACGGTTTTTCAGATAGAAAACATCCAAAAATAAAAAAAAGGGAAATTTCCCTTTTAAAATATATTAGCTTTAAATAAAAGCTAACCAATAAAACCGTACTATTTTGACTTTACTTTTTCAATTGTAAATGAAAACTCCGAGCCAACACCAAACTCACTCTCCACATATATCTTTTGCTTGTGAGCTTCTACAATATGTTTCACAATAGCCAATCCTAAACCTGAACCCCCTTCTGAACGAGAACCGCTCTTATTCACTCTGAAAAAACGCTCAAAAAGCCTTGGTATATTTTGCTGTTCGATACCCTCTCCATTATCTGTAACTCGAACTACTATTTTTTTATTTGTAAAATTCATTACCGATACTTCGGTCTCCCCGCCTTCTTTGCCGTACTTAATAGAATTCACTAATAGATTCTGGATTACTTGTTGCAACTTGCCTTTATCTCCTCGAACATAAACAGATGCATCATTATTTTCCAGATGAAATTTTATTTTCTTTTTTTCAGCCTTCATTTCTAATAAGTCAAATACACTCTGAATTAACTCAATAATATCAAATTCTGAGATTTCTAAATGCAGCTCTCCCGATTCTAATTTGGTTATCATATCCAAATCTTCTACAATATAGATAAGACGCTCCACTCCTTTTTCGGCTCTTTTCAAATATTTCTTACGGATAGTTTCATCCTCCATTGCCCCATCAAGCAAAGTATCAATATACCCTTGAACCGTAAATAGAGGCGTTTTTAATTCGTGTGAAACATTTCCTAAAAATTCTCTCCTATATTCTTCTCGAACTTGAAGCATCTCAATTTCTAATTTCTTATCGGTAGCAAATTTCTTTACTTTTCTAGATAAGGTTTCCATATCAGTAGTAATAGGTTGATTGGCAAATGGAGAGGATTCCAATAATGCCACATCATCATAGATTTTTTTTATGCGATTATAAATAAATCGTTCTGCTCGATATTGCAATATAATAAATGAAAAAACTACGGTAAGTAGAAATAATAAAAATCCAAAAGGCAATACAATTTCTTGTTCTAGTTTGAATAAATACTTCAATAATAGCATCCCAATTAAAGAAGCAAAGAGTCCCGTAAAGAAAGCTGACTTGGAAGCGAATCGGTAATTTTTTTTAAAACTAATTTTCATTTGATAGGTATCGTTCTACTATTCCAAGAATTGGATTAATATTATACTTCCAGTTTATAACCTACTCCCTTTATGGTTTTGAAGTAATCATCTCCAATTTTTTCACGAAGTTTTCGAATATGCACATCTATAGTTCTCCCTCCAACAATTACATCATTCCCCCAGATAGTGTCTAAAATTTCCTCACGTTTAAAAACTTTCCCGGGCTTAGAAGCTAACAAATATAGCAATTCAAATTCTTTTCTTGGCAAGACAATTTCAATATTATCTTTAATAATTTTATACTCTTCTCTATTTATCAGAATACCCCCAACATTTAATGTTTTATCATTTTCTTCTTGCTCTTTAGAACGACGTAATAAAGCTTTTACTTTACTCACTAACAACTTAGGTTTAATTGGCTTTGTAATATAATCATCTGCTCCTGCATCAAAACCTGCTACTTGTGAATAGTCTTCGCTCCTTGCTGTCAAAAAAGTAACAATAACATGATTCAATTCTGGAATTTTTCTAATATTCTCACAAGCCTCCATTCCGTCCATTACCGGCATCATAACATCCATAATAATCAAATCGGGGATTTCTGATTTCGCCTTTGTAATTGCTTCTTTACCATTTGATGCTGTGATAATTTGATATCCTTCTTGAGACAAATTATAACCTACGATTTCTAAAATATCCGGTTCATCATCAACCAATAATATTTTAGTGTTTCTCTTTTTCATAATGTGAAAATTATATTTAATACAAGAAATCACAACCTATATCTTGAGTATAATTTGTATTTCTGATTGTAAATATAGTAATAAATGAACCTTTTAAAAAAGGCTATTAACCGTAATTTAATATGTTAACGATTTAATAATAATACCGAAACCCAATGGTAATAATCAGCTAACTCTAGGTTCAAATAGTCACCATTCCTTTGTGTAAATTAAAAATGAAATTAAAATGAGAATTCGAGTATTATTTATCGCTCTATTAATTACGACACTTGGCTTTGCCAAAAATTCAGGAACAATTACAGGTGTCCTAACAGACAAAAATGCAACCAACAAAGCACTTTCAAACGCAACTGTAGTAATAAAAGGAACAAATATCTACACTAATACTGATGGCGAAGGAAAGTATTCACTTTCTGTATCTGCTGGTGATTATATAGTAGAATTTAGTTTGCCTGGTTATGAAACTACTGAAGTAATCGTAACTGTAAAAGAAGGCGAAACTACTATTATTAACGAAATGTTAGTAGCTGCAAGTTACAACTTAAAGGAAGTTGTAGTAAAATCAACCCGTAATAGAGAGAAAGAAACCGCACTATTATTAGAACAAAAAAATGCAGTTTCTATAAAACAAAGTATTGGCGCACAAGAAATGGCTCGAAAAGGAGTAAGTGACGTTGAAGAAGGTTTGACAAAAGTTACTGGAATTACTAAAGTAGATGGCAGGGGACTTTTTGTAAGAGGACTAGAAGATCGGTATAATAATTTATTAATTAACGATTTAGCAGTTCCTTCAAACAATCCATTTAAGAAAATTATTCCATTAGATATTTTTCCAACAGACATTGTAAGTGTTATCGACACGTATAAAACATTTAACACTAACTTATTCGGGGATTTTGCTGGAGGAACTTTCAATATTGCTACTTCTAAAGGTTCTAAAAGTCAAACCAAAATTAATTTTGGAGTGGGTTTTACTTCAAATAATAATTTAAGAAAATTCTTAACTTCTAAAGATGCTACTTCCGTTGGAGATTATTTTGGATTTTCAGGTACTGAAAGAAATTATCCTGCTATTTTAGGCAAAGTTCCTAGTAACCACGTTTTCACTACAAACGAGGCATTAAATCAATTTGGTTCAGGATACGATGTTGAACAAGCAAATTCTCCACTAAATACAAGTTTCGGAATTTTAAATTTAGAAAAATTCACAATTGGAAAGAACAGTAATTCACTTCAATATCTTTTATCCTTCAATTTTGACAACAAGTACCAATATAGAGAAGGTGCTGATCGTTTTTTCAATGCAGCACAAGGAAACTATGACAATGATTTGTTCAACAAACAATACAAATACATCACTAATTCATCTGCGTTAGTTTCTTTAAACTTTAAATCAAAACGATTGAATTTAACTTCAAATACTTTCTATTTAAAATCAACAGAGAATATGATTCAAGATCAATTGGGTTATACAAATTCTGCCACTGTCAATAGTAATGGATTTATCAGAATGAATCAATTGACTCAATCTGACTTCTTAAACACACAATTGTTTGGAAATTACAAACTATCAAAGGACGATAAACAAAATATTAAAGCGGGTGTTTCTTTCACAAAAACTGGATTCCAATTACCAGATAGAAAATCATTCAAAGGTGTATTGCTTGACGAAAACACAACTGCCATCAGTTATACGGGCAATAGTTTGTACAGACAAACTTTCGATGTTGACGGTAAATTCCACGTTTCAGGAATGTTGGAATATACTTGGAATTTTGGCAAAGCCGAATTAAACAATTCTCATAAATTAACAGTGGGTTATAATTCTTATGTTAACAATATGGAATCAAGTTTTAGATTTCTAGTTTCTGAAAGATTGAATTCAAATGCAATAACATTTACTACTAACACTCCCGATGCTACTTTAGCGTCAGAGATTACTAATAGTAATTTCACGTATAGAGAAGGAACGAATTCAACATACAAAGCTAAATTATTAGAATATGTTAATGCAGGTTATACTGATGTAGCTTTGAAAATTAGTGACGTTTACGAAATAAATTTTGGAGTACGAGTAGAGCAAAGTTTTAGAGAAACTAAATACAGAACTCCGGGCTCTTTTGATGATCCCTATCAAAAAAAGACAGTGACTGGAGTTGACATCTTACCTTCATTAAATATGAAATACAAATTTAATGATGCTTCAAATTTAAGATTTGCCGCTTCAAAAACTATTACACGACCTGTTATCATGGAATCTTATCCTCTTGAATTTGTGAACTTAGATGGCACAATCGAAAATGGAAATCCAAATGTTGTCAATAGTAATAATTACAATTTTGATTTGAAATATGAAATTTTCCCAACCACAAAAGAATTACTTGCCGTAACTACTTTTTCAAAATTAATTCAAAACCCAATTGAAAGATTGTTTACTCAATCAGCTGGAAGTGGTGGTCAAATCATTACTTATGATAACTCATACAAATCCTTACTTCTTGGAGCTGAATTGGAATTATTAGTACAATTAGACAGGATATCTAATAGTTTCAAAAATTTATCTTTAGGATTCAACACTTCATTGATGTATTCAAAAGTAACGATAAGTAAAAACAATACAACTGAAACAAATCCAAACAGAAAACTTCAAGGTGCCTCTCCGTGGTTAATTAATGCCGATTTGAAATATGATTTTGATTTTTCTAATAATTGGAACAATACAGTATCATTAGTGTACAATGTTTATGGTAAAAGAATTTATGCGGTAGGAACTAATGGTCTTGATCATTACTACGAACAACCTTTCAATAAATTAGATTTAGTTTGGAATAATAAAATAGGTAAAAAATGGGAAGCAAAATTTTCAATAGATAATATTTTGAATCCTAAATACAGCATTAAGCTGGGTGAAGAAAGCAAACTCCCTATCACAGAAAAAGATTTAACAGTTAAAGATTTCACTAAAGGAATTGGGTTATCAATGAATATTTCCTATTCATTTTAAAATAAACTAGTTAACATTAAAAAAACATTTATATCGCTTTTTAATCATGTTTTAATAACAATTAGAAAAGGTCAAAAAAAATAAGACAAAGTACTTTTGAAAAACAAAAATCAATTAAAATTATTATGAAAAAAATTATTATGAAAAAAATCGCATTTAGTTTAGCTATCATTATTATTAGTAGCTTAGCTAGCTGTTCAAGTAACGAAACCGAAACTGCTAAAGTTCCAGTAACTGGCGAAATAACAGGCGATTTAACCGTTTCTAAAACGTATGCTTATGGAAACTATACGCTAAAAGGTTTTGCTAAGGTAGCAAGCGGAGTAACAATAACTTTTGAAGCAGGTTCTACAATCACAGCAGACAAAGCAGATGGTGATGACGCATTCGTAATTTTAAATGGAGGAAAATTAATTGCTGTCGGTACAGCTGCAGAACCAATTGTATTCACAGAAAAATCGAAAGCATCAGGCTCATGGGGTGGTATCATTATGTATGGTGATGCTCCTATTGTAAACTCTGCAACAGCTGTAGTACCGCAAACCGCTACTTCTGAAGACGGGTTAGCATTATTATATGGTGGAGCCAATGCTACTCATAATGGAGGTACTCTAAAATATGTAAGAGTAGAATATGCGGGGCAAGTTATTACTCAAAACAATAAGGAACAAAACGGATTCTCTTTTTACTCTGTTGGATCAGGAACAATTTTAGAAAATCTAGTTTCCTACAAAGGTAATGATGATGGATTCGAATTTTATGGCGGAACTGTAAGTGCTAAAAACTTAATTTCTTACGGAAATTCAGATGATGCTTTTGACTGGCAAGACGGATGGAGAGGTCAAGAAAACACTAACTGGTATGCTTATCAAGAAGGAGTTGCCAATTACGGAATGGAGATTGAAGCTAAAAGTGTTGACAATACATTTTGGCCAAAAGTTACAAACATCACTTTAAAAAGAGCAACTGGAACTACAACTGAAGCACAATCAGAAATTCAATTAGATGCAATACAATTCAAGAAAGAAGGTAATGGAGAGTATAGCAACATCATCATTGATGGTTATAAAAACCAAACTACTCCGACTACTAAAAATGGCGGGGCAATTCAAATTTTAGATTTAGCAACTTACAACCATCAGGTTGCTACAGGTAAAATTAAATTAACAAATATTACAATTACTAACACTGATAACGTTTTCATATCTGGAGCTACAACATTTACGGTTGCGGCATCAAGTTTCCTACCAACAACAAATTGGGCAACATCAACAACTGCAACTGGGGCAAGTTTAACCGCTGGTGCTTGGGCAACTGTAAACGGGGCAAGTTTGATTAAATAATAAAAAAACCTAATAATTTAAACCACTGTAGATTACGCAGTGGTTTTTTTACATTCTGTAAAATAAATTCGTTATATTTGCGTTAGTGAATCTTTTTTGAATGACAAAAATCTACTTTTATACTACTCTTTTATCATTGTTTTTTTGTTCTTTAAGTGTTTCTGCTCAGGAAACAAAACAACAATATAGACTACAAGAATCAGCTTCAATAGAAGGTATAAACTTGTACCCTAATCCTGTGAGTAATGGTAAAGTATATATCACAACTAAAAATGATTTGGATAAAGAGATCCAAATTTTTGACGTTTTAGGCAAAAAAGTACTTCAAACTGTGTTGAGCTCAAGAGAACTCAATGTTTCTACACTAACACCTGGTGTGTACATCATCAAAATCAAAGAAGAAGAAGCTTCTACCACTCGAAAATTAATCGTACGATAAAGATAATTATTAAAGCTCCATTTTTAGGAGCTTTTTTTATACCCATTTCTTTTCCCATTTATTTCGATTACTTTTGTAAAAAAATAATTCTTGATTTCAACCCACGATATATTTACCATTAGTAATCAAAAGCAATTTGACAAAATTGCTTTGAAAATTTTTCGTTTCCAATACGAGAACAATGGGGTGTATCGTGAATTTTGCAATTTCTTAAAAACCGATGTACAAAAGGTAAAATCAATTCAACAAATCCCTTTTTTGCCCATTCAATTTTTCAAAAGCCACTCCGTAGTTTCCAATACTAATCCTATCCAAGCTACTTTTACCAGTAGTGGTACAACCGGAATGAGTACTAGTAAACATTTAGTTACTGATGTGAGTATTTATGAAGAGAGTTACCGCAAAGGATTTTCACAATTCTATGGCAACATTGAAGATTATGCCATTTTAGCATTGCTTCCTTCTTATTTAGAAAGAGAAGGTTCCTCCTTAATTCACATGGTAGATGATTTAATTCAACTATCAAATCAGCCCGAAAGTGGATTTTACTTGCATAACTACGACGAACTAATTGAAAAATTAATTCAACTAGATCAAGCAGGACAGAATGTAATTCTAATTGGAGTTACCTATGCTTTACTCGATTTAGTCGAAAAACACTCTTTTCAGTTAGAGAATACCATCATTATGGAAACCGGAGGAATGAAAGGTAAACGAAAAGAAATGATTCGCGAAGAATTACACCAAAAACTTTGCGAAGGATTTGGTGTCAATGCCATCCATTCAGAATATGGAATGACCGAATTATTGTCACAAGCCTATTCTTTAGGCGAAGGAATTTTTGAATGCCCCTCTTGGATGCAAATTTTAGTTCGCGATACCGAAGATGCTTTATCTTATGTAAGAGAAAGTAAAACAGGCGGCATCAACGTAATTGATTTAGCCAACATCAATTCCTGTTCGTTTATTGCTACACAAGACTTAGGTAAAAAATATACTAATGGTAGTTTTGAAATTTTAGGCCGATTTGACCATTCTGACATTAGAGGATGTAACTTAATGGTGGTTTAAAAAGCGTAAACAAGACCAACACCTAACATTTGTTTCAATTGTACCTTAGGCCCTACCGTAACCTGTTTACCGTCGATCTCCTTCTTGGCTTTAATATCATCATCATAAATAATTCGCGCACCAATACTTGCACGAACATATTGATTCACCACCAAATCTAATAGAAAATCATAATCAATATCAATATTACCAAAATTATTAATGTAGTCTGAATACAATACGACCTTATTGACCATCATTATATTTTTTACAATTTCTTTCTTGTAATAGCTTGTAAATAAAAACCCTAGTTCTGTTTTAGAACGTTTTCCGCTACTAATTAAATTTCCATTTGTATCATACAATGCTTTGGTTACTCCAAAAGCCCCTTGATTAGCCAAGTGTTGATCTAAAACCAAAGTAGTTTTGAAAGTAAAAGGGGAGATATAAAAAATACGATGCTTACTTTTACTAGCATTCTCCGCTCCAACACCTAAAAAAACATAAGCTGGAGCAAACAATCTAGAGATGGCTTTTTGAGTATTTGGATACGCATAACCATTCGTAAATTGAGTATTAAAGTTAAATTTAGCCGAATGGTACCAATTGGTAATCGTATCTTTTCTGTAGCCAAAAGTGGAGTTAATTTGAATTGCATCGTCTGTTTTTCGAACTTCGTGCCCATCTTGTTTGTTTAATCCATAACGAATTGATAACTCATTTACCCATTTTTGATTGTCCTTGGCATAAACTCTTGAAAAATCACCTTTGAGCAAACCAGAGACAGCACTATTACCTCCTGCACTCCAATTTAGAAAGACAATTTCAGAAATATCAAATCCTAATTTATTCTTTTTCGTCCAATGTGAAATCGTATCTACCGATTGGGTATTTGTCAATTCTTGTGCATCAATAGCAATCGAAAAAAGAAAAAAGAAAAGAACAAAACGTAATCTCATTATGTTTTAATATTTGATTGGTTAGTATAATAATTCTCGAAAAAGAGCTTCTAAACTTGTAACGTCTATTTTACAATATTGTTGCAATTCCAAAACAGTTCCTTGTTCAATAAATTCATCTGGGATTCCTAACAACCGAACATTGGAATGGTACTCATTAGCTGCTGCAAATTCTAAAATAGCACTTCCAAAACCACCAGTAATTACACCGTCTTCAACAGTAATTATCGTTTTAAATTTTGAAAAAATAGTATGCAAAAGGTCTTCATCTAAAGGTTTCACGAAAGGAAAATCAAAATGGGCAATCTCACTTGGATGATCTAAATTTCCTAAAGCTTGCATCACATTATTCCCAATCGTTCCGTTAGACAAAACGGCGATTCGAGTTCCTTCTTTTATACAATGTGCTTTACCAATGAGTATAGTTTGATAGGGTGTTTGCCAATGGGTATTTTGTCCGCGTCCACGTGGGTAACGAATAGCGATGGGATGTTCTAATCCTAATTGAGCGGTGTACAAAATGTTCTGTAAAGCCATTTCATTCAATGGCGAATACACAATTAGATTCGAAATACAACGCAGATAGGCCAAATCAAAAACACCGTGATGGGTGGCGCCATCCTCTCCCACTAAACCTGCACGATCCAAACAGAAAATAACCGGTAAATTTTGCAAAGCCACATCATGAATCACTTGATCATAGGCTCTTTGCAAAAAAGTTGAATAGATATTACAAAAAACAACCATCCCTTGTGTTGCCATTCCGGCTGCCAAAGTAACCGCATGTTGTTCCGCTATCCCTACGTCAAAAGCACGTTTGGGAAAGGCATCCATCATTAACTTTAGCGAACTCCCAGTAGGCATTGCTGGAGTAATACCTATAATTTTTTCATTCTTTTGTGCCAAATCCAAAATCGTTTCACCAAAAACATCTTGGTATTTTGGCGGTAAATTTGCTTCCGATTTAGGAATGATTTCTCCCGTATTGGCGTCAAATTTTCCTGGAGCATGGTATTGCACCTGATTCTCTTCCGCTTGTTGTAGTCCTTTTCCTTTGGTCGTAATAACGTGCAAAAATTTTGACCCTTTTACTTTTTTTAGTCGCTCTAATTCTTGAATTACAGCCTCAATATCATGTCCGTCAATAGGTCCTGAATAGTCAAAATTCAAGGACTTAATCATGTTGTTTTGTCTCGGATTTTTCCCTTCTTTGACTGCCGTCAAATAGTTTTTCAACGCACCCACGCTTGGATCAATCCCAATGGCGTTATCATTTAAAATGACTAATAAATTAGCATCGGTAACTCCCGCGTGATTCAATCCTTCAAAAGCCATTCCCGAAGCTATCGAGGCATCGCCAATAACCGCAATATGCTGCTGTTCCAAATCACCTTTCAAATTAGCAGCAATTGCCATTCCTAAAGCGGCAGAAATAGAAGTAGACGAATGGCCTACGCCAAAAGCATCGTACTTACTTTCGCTTCTTTTTGGAAAACCTGAAATGCCATGAAGTTGTCTGTTGGTGGGAAATTGATCTCTTCTCCCCGTAAGTATTTTATGTCCGTAGGCTTGATGTCCTACGTCCCAAATCAAACAATCGTTGGGCGTGTCAAAAACATAATGCAAAGCAATAGTCAACTCTACCACTCCCAAACTAGCACCCAAATGCCCTTCTTTTACCGAAACTATATCGATAATGAAGTCGCGCAACTCTTGAGCCAGTTGCGGCAATTGATTGACATCAAGTTGACGTAAATCATTGGGACTGTTAATACTTGAAAGTAAATTGTTTGACATGGTGCAAATGTACAAATTGAATTCTTATTTTTGCTAAATGGAAAACCCTTTCAACGACACCTATTTTATAAAGAAAGCCTTGCAAGAGGCTGAGATGGCTTTTGACAAAGGCGAAATTCCCGTAGGTGCACTAATTGTAATCAACAACACCATCATTGCTCGTAGTCATAATCTAACCGAATTACTGCATGACGTAACCGCTCATGCCGAAATGCAAGCTATCACTTCTGCCGCTAATTTCTTGGGTGGAAAATACCTGAAAGATTGCACTTTGTATGTTACGCTAGAGCCTTGCCAAATGTGTGCTGGTGCCTTGTATTGGAGTCAAATATCGAAAATAGTGTATGGTGCAAGCGATGAACAACGTGGTTTTACAGCAATGGGAACGCAATTGCACCCAAAAACCGAAGTAGTTTCAGGTATTTTAGCAGAAGAAGCTTCGGAACTAATGAAACGCTTTTTTGCGGAGCGTAGGAAATAATCTTTTCCTTCGCAATAGGACATAAAAAAACCGCCAATCTTTCGAAAGGCGGTTTATTTTTTATTCTGAAATAACATTTCCTTTTTTGTCAAAGAAATGATATTCTAAATACGTGTAAGCGTCACGTGGTATAATTTTCACCCATTTTTTATGTTCAAAGAACCACTTTGAACGTATTGATGGAAAACCTTTGGTAAGGTAGGCAGCCACAAACGGATGTACATTAAGTACTACATTTGAATGACTGTTGAGAACTCTTTCTAGGTCTAAAGTAATCTTGTCAATGATAAGAATTGGCGCTTCAATTTCGCCACTTTCATTATTAGGATCTTCTTCTCTAGTCTTGATATTCATTTCTGGTCTTACGCGTTGTCTTGTTATTTGGACTAATCCAAATTTACTCGGCGGTAAGATTTTGTGTTTGGCTTTATCATCACTCATCTCTTCTCGTAAGAAGTCGAATAATACTTTGCGATTTTCAGGATTCGCCATATCGATAAAATCAACTACGATGATTCCGCCCATATCACGAAGACGCAATTGTCTTGCTATTTCGGCGGCAGCAATCATATTCACTTCCATGGCGGTGTCTTCTTGATTAGAAGCCTTATTAGAACGGTTTCCGCTGTTCACGTCAATAACGTGTAAAGCTTCGGTATGTTCGATAATAAGGTAAGCCCCTTTACTCATAGAAACCGTTTTTCCAAACGAAGTCTTGATTTGTCTCTCTATATTGTATTTCTCAAAAATGGGAGTATCATTGGATTGATAAAACTTCACAATTGATTCTTTGGACGGTGCAATTTCTTGTACATAATCCTTGGTTTGTTGGTACAACTCTTCATCATCAATTTGAATACCACTGAAGGTATCGTTAAATACGTCTCGTAAGATGGAAGAAGCTCTGTTGAGCTCTCCTAATACTTTTGACGGATGATGAGCAGTTGGTAATTTCTTACACATTGCATTCCATCTGCTAAGCAGGTTCTGCAAATCTTTTTCTAATTCGGCTGTATTTTTGCCTTCGGCTACTGTACGAACAATAACACCAAATCCTTTTGGTTTAACAGATTGTACCAGTTTTTTCAAACGATCCTTTTCTTTTTTGTCTTCTATTTTTTGAGAAATAGAAACACGGTCAGAAAAAGGAACTAACACAATAAAACGTCCGGCAAGAGAAAGCTCAGCGCTAATTCTTGGTCCTTTGGTTGATATTGGTTCTTTTACGACTTGTACTAAAATTGATTGATTGGCACTTAAAACATCTGTAATGGTACCGTCTTTATCAATTTCATTGTCAAACTGAAAGTTTTTTAGGGAGAAATCTTTTAATTTACCTGCGCTTACAAGTTTTATGAATTTCAGTTGGGAAGCTAAATTTGGACCTAAATCGTGATAGTGCAAAAAGGCATCTTTTTCAAAGCCAACATTCACAAAAGCAGCATTCAATCCAGCAACTGGTTTTCTAATTTTGGCAATAAAAATATCACCAACTTGAAAGTTGCTTTTTTCTTCTTCTTTGTGTAATTCAATTAGTTTTCCATCTTTTAATAAGGCAAAATCTACGGCTTCTGAACTGGATCGAATGATTAATTCTTTATTCACGCTGTACATTTTTATCCGAACAATGGGTTGTCAATCATTGGTTATTCATCGGTAGAAAAAACTACTAACGACTAACCATCAACTACCAACTTATAGTAAGGATGGATTAAACAATATTTTTAACAGGTATTGAACCCGGGGAGATTTTAGATTTTCGAGTTTTGATTCTTAATTTTAGATTTTTTAAATCTGCCATCTTAAATCGAAAATCTACATTCTTAAATCTCAATTTCAATGAACGTTTAAAAAGAAAAAAGTAGTTTAAAACTACTTTTTCTTCTTGTGACGGTTAGCTCTCGCTCTTTTTTTACGTTTGTGCGTCGCTACCTTATGTCTCTTTCTTTTTTTACCACTTGGCATATCTTGTAGATTTTATGATTAATTACTATTTTATTTTGCTTCGTTATTGATTTTTACGCCTTCTACAAAAACTTTTGCCGGTTTAAAAGCAGGAATATTGTGAGCAGGTATTTTTATTGTTGTATTTTTAGAAATGTTTCTACCAGTTTTTTCAGCTCTTGTTTTTACGATAAAACTTCCAAAACCTCTTAAATATACGTTATCTCCAGTCTCTAATGAAGTTTTCACTTCATTCATAAATGTTTCTACAGTTGCCTGAACATCTCCTTTTTCAAGACCTAATTTCTCTGAAATTTTCGCTACGATATCTGCTTTCGTCATTTTCTTTCCTTATTTATAAATGTTGTACTATTTTTTTGAGTTTGCAAATATATGAATTAAAAAAACAATTATTCAAGCTAATTCATTAAATTTTAATCACATAAACTTTTACTTTTGCAAACAAATATTTAACAATGGATTTTTCTAAGTTATTGATAGATTGGTATTTACAAAACAAGCGCGATTTGCCATGGCGAAATACCACCAATCCATACCCGATTTGGCTCTCGGAAATTATGCTCCAACAAACGCGAGTGGCTCAAGGAATGCCTTATTTTTTTTCGTTTACCAATGCTTTTCCAACCGTTTTTGATTTGGCCAACGCCAATGAAGAACAAGTTTTGAAATTATGGCAGGGATTAGGCTATTATTCTCGTGCCAGAAACTTGCACCAAACCGCACAATATATCGCCAATGAACTCGGAGGCGTTTTTCCAAACAACTATAAAGACTTACTTCAATTAAAAGGAATTGGCGAGTATACCGCAGCAGCTATTGCTTCATTTGCGTATAACGAAGTAGTTCCTGTAGTAGACGGCAATGTTTTTAGAGTTTTATCTCGTTATTTCGATATGGAGACCGATATTGCTTCGGCTTCCGCCAAAAAAGAATTTAGTGCGATCGCTCTCGAATTAATCCCAAAAGACAACCCCGCTTTATTCAATCAAGCTATTATGGAATTTGGTGCTTTGCAATGTGTTCCAAAAAACCCGAATTGTTCCGATTGTATTTTTAACCAAAGTTGTGCTGCTTTGCAAAAAAAGAAAGTAGATCAACTTCCTGTAAAATTAAAAAAACTAAAAGTTAGAAACCGATTTTTCAATTACCTCATCTTTTCTGATGAAGCTGAAAACACCATTATTCAAAAAAGAACCGACAAAGGTATTTGGCACAATCTATATGAATTTCCTTTAATTGAGACCGAAAGGGAAGAAGACTTTAACACTCTATCCAAACAAATCAAAACCCATTTTCAACATTGTAACATCATTACTATAGGAGAAGAAAATTCCAAAAGTATCATCCATAAACTATCACACCAACATTTGCATATCAAATTTTGGAATGTAAAGGTCGCCGGAACTATTGCAAACGGCATCAATGTAACCGATTTAAAAACATTCCCTTTCCCCATCGTGCTTCATAATTTTATCGAGGCAAAATAAAAAATCCTATCTTTGATTCAAATACCACAGCATTATGAATGGAACAGTAAATAAAGTGATTCTTATCGGCTATCTTGGAGACGAAGTCAAGTTGCATTATTTTGAAGGAGGGAATTGTATTGGCCGATTTCAATTGGCAACACACGAAGTCTACATCAACAAAACCACCAACGAAAAAATTACGTCTACAGAATGGCATAATTTAGTGGTACGCAATAAAGCAGCCGAACTATGCGAAAAATACCTCTCTAAAGGAGATAAAATTTATGTAGAAGGCCGCATTAAATCCCGTCAATGGCAAGCCGAAGATGGCACAACGAAACACACGTCTGAAATCCAAGTAGTTGAATTTACTTTTCTGAATACTAAAAAAGATTCCGAAAATAACAAAACAACTCCTATAGAACCTCAGAATACTACTTTACCTATTAACGATTTACCTTTTTAATCGCTATACATTTAAAATTATTTATGCCAAAAAAAACAATCCTTTTTATAACGCTCATTCTTCTAGCCTTGACTGTGTTGAGCTGTAAAAAAGAAGTGTTACCAAAACCTTCAAGTTATTTACGCCTTGACTATCCTGAAGCCAATTATGCGCAATTTGAAAGTCAATGCCCTTTTACTTTTGAGATGAATGCCGATGCAATTATTAAAGGTGAAAAAGAGTGTGGTTTCACCATCAGCTACCCAAAAATGAAAGCGACCATTTATTTGACCTACAAACCTGTCAATGGGGATATCAATAAATTATTGCGCGATGCTCAAAAACTAACCTATGAACACGTGATTAAAGCCGATGATATTTTAGAGCAACCGTTTCTAAATCCACAACAAAAAGTATTTGGAATGTTTTATCAGGTAGATGGAAACGCTGCGACTAATTCACAGTTTTATGCTACCGATAGCACCAAGCATTTTGTAACAGGTTCGGTTTATTTTTACGCCAAACCTAATTTTGATTCTATTATGCCCGCCGCCAGTTATATCAAAAACGATATGCAACGATTACTAGAAACTTTGAAATGGAAATAACAAAAAAAGCATCCCAAAAAGGATGCTTTTAATTTTATACGGCAATTCGTTTATGATTTTGGTAAAACTACTTTATAGGTTTTCCCGTCAGCAGTAGCTTCAACTACTTTAGTCAAACTTTCTTGATTTTGGATTGTTTTATCAAAAACGACTGTGGCTTTTTTAGAATCGAAATCCACCGTGGCTTTTTGCACCCCGTCTAAAGCGCCTAATTCTTCTTCAATGGTTTTGGCACAACCTATTGCACAAGTCATTCCTTCAATTTCAAAACTCGCAGTTTGTACATTTTCAGCAGCTATTACTACTTCTTTTTTAGGTACTGCAGTTTCTTTTTCAGCAGCAACATCCTTTGCTTCAGCTTCTTTTTTGCAGGATACCGTTAAAAAACTAACGAACGCCAGTGCCAATATTGTTTTTGTAATTTTCATATTTGTGATATTTATTTCTTTGATACTGACAAAATTAATCAAAAAAAGACGGACAATTTCACAAAATTAGTAGAATTTTGAGGCAAACTATTTTTTATGGAATCCAAACAACTCAAATGGGTCTACCTCACTATTCTTTCTTTAATTTGGGGGAGTTCTTTTATTTTAATTAAAAAAGGCTTAGTCGGATTAACCGCTCTACAATTAGGCTCTTTACGTCTGATTTTTTCAGCGCTTTTTTTACTGTTAATTGGATATAAAAGTTTGTTTACACTAACTAAATCGCAATGGAAATACGTTGCCTTAACAGCTGTTTTTGGTACATTCCTACCTGCCTATCTTTTTGCCTTAGCCGAAACCGAAATTGACAGTTCGACAACTGCCATTCTAAATTCATTAACTCCACTAAATACTTTAGTGTTAGGAATGCTAGCTTTTGGAGTCCCTTTTAAAAGAAATCAATTTATTGGAATATGCATTGGTCTATTAGGAAGTGTTTTACTGGTCTTTAATGGAGCTTCAAATCATCCTGAACAAAACTATTACTATGCGCTTTTGGTAGTAGTGGCATCCATTTGTTATGCAACTAATGTGAATTTGATTAAAAAATATTTACCTAACGTAGCTCCTCTAAGCATAACCACAGGAAACTTTTTGGTTTTATTAACTCCCGCTATTTTGTTATTGTACTTTTCAGGATTTTTCGAAATAGCAACAATTCCAGAAGTTCAAACATCAATGGCATACATTGCGATACTCGGAATAGTGGGTACTGGAATTGCCAATATTCTTTTTTTTAAATTGATCCAATTATCATCACCAGTTTTTGCAACTTCAGTAACGTATTTAATTCCGATTGTCGCTTTCTTTTGGGGCTTATTGGATCAAGAAATACTGACACCTATTCAATTCGTAGGTGCGTTTATTATTTTAATTGGAGTGTATCTTTCGTCTAAGAAATAAAAAAAGGCGGTCTTTTCAGACCGCCTTTTAATTATACAAACTAAACGCTATTTATTGAAAATCAGCATCTGTTACTCCTTCGTTAATTTTCACATCAGACATTTTCACATTCAATTCAAAACCTACATTTTGAACCAAGTTAAATGGGACTTTCACTCCTTTTACCTCACGGTAGTCTAAATAGGAATTGGTTTTATTCATCGTTTTTCCGCCCTGCTCAATTGTAATAACATCCGCAATTTTCAAACCTGATTTAACATCATAGTACAGGGTTGTTTTTCCGTTTTTCAAAGCATAGGCTTCCGTTCCGTTGATAGTTTCTATTCCTGTTAAACTCACTTCTGGTTTTTTCAATAGATTCAACTCTTCAAATGGTGTTGCTGCAGCTTTCAAATCTTCCAAATCTTTGCCTTTAATTTCTACTTTCTGACCTTGTTGAATAACAAAACCACCTTTTTCATTTACTAATTGCTTCATCAAACTCATTCCGCCCATAGCCAGTTCTACCACTAATTTACCTTTTGCATCAATTTTAGAATTAAAACTCAAAGGAGCTGGCGCTTGCGGAATAGTAGTTGACCCAACCATTGCAATTGTTTTCACCGCAAGAGCGGCTTTTTCGCCACCAATAGCTTTGATGTAATTATCCAAAACCGTTTTGGCAGTCATCCCTTTAGGAACTTCTTTTTTGAAAACTGGTTTTTCTACAGCATTTCCGTATTTGTCAAAAAACAAGATCGGAATTTTCAATTTTTCTAATGCTGGAGCTACATCAGCACCTTTACCCACAATTAAGATTCGGCTATTATCTGCTAAGAAATATTTATTGGCTACACGCAATACATCGTCAGCAGTAACTGCATTGATATTTTTGATGTAGTTTTCATAAAAATCAGCTGGTAAATTTTGTGTTTGAATACGTAATGCGTAACCAGCAATAGTTTGAGGTTTTTCAATTTGCATTACAAAACGTCCTATATAACCTGCTTTAACGCTTGCTAACATTTCGTCAGTAACTTTTTCAGTTCTAATCTTTTTGTATTCTTTAAAGATTTCAACTACCGTACTGTCTGTAACTGCATTTCGAACTTGAGTAGACGCTTCAAATTTTGTAATACGTTTTTCGCCACGAATACTAGATCTTGCACCGTAAGTCCATCCGTGTGCTTCTCTTAAATTCATATTCAAATAACTATTGAAGTCTCCTCCTAAGATTTGGTTAGCCACCAAAGCTGGAAAATAATCTGGATCGGTCATCTTTAAATTAACCAAGTTTACTACAGCTACTTCTGACTGAACCGCATTTGGCATGTCCACGAAATTGATTTGTGAAAAAGCAACGTCTTTTGGCTCCGGATAAGTCTGAACTGGAGCCGAAGCTTTTTTCCATGAACCAAATAACTTTTCTACTGCTTTTTTAGTTTCTGCAAATTTTATATCCCCTACAATAATTAAGTAGGCGTTTTCTGGAACAAAGTAAGAGTTATAGTTGGCTTGAACATCTGCTAATGTAACATTCTTGATGGTGGCCTCACTAACATATTCTCCGTTTGGATGCTCTTTTCCGAAAGTCAATAAATCATTAACTCTTCCGGCAACATCTGGTACGCTTTTCTCACTTGCTTTTAATCCTTCAATGATTTTGGCTTTTTCTTTGTCAAATTCTACTTGAGTAAAATTAGGATTCAAAGCACCATCTGCTAACAATTCTAATACACGTCCAGAATATTTAGACAAGGCACTTCCCGATGCACCATTAGAACTAAAATTAATATTAGCTCCCATAAAATCGATTTCTTCATTGAAAGCCGTTTTAGAGATTTTTTTGGTGCCGTTTCCAATTAAACTACTCGTCAAATCAGAGACTCCTTTTTTAGCTCCTTCGGCATAAGGGGCGTTATCTAAAGTTAGCGTAAACGAAACCCTGGGTAATTTATGATTTTCAACCACCATTACTTTCAACCCATTCTTTAATTGGAATGATTCTGGTTTCCCTATTTTTATTACTGGGGCTGGTCCTGATTTGGGTTGAGGGATGATTTGTCCTTGCATTATCGCTGATATAAATAAGCTTGATAAAATTATAATTGATTTTTTCATGATGTATCTTAGTTTTGGGATTTATCTTTCACTGGCACATAGTCCAACACCATTCTTTGGTTTGGATTCAAATACTTCTTAGCAATATCCCTAATTTCCTCACGAGTGATGGAATGATACATTTCGATTTCGGTGTTAATTAAATTTACATCACCGTACAACAAATGATACGTAGCTAGATTATTAGCAATCCCTTCAATGGTTGAATTACTATTTACATATTGATTATCAAATTGATTTTGTAATTTTTGTAAATCTTTCTCAGAAATTAACTCAGTTTGTAATTTAACTATTTCTTCGTCTATTTCAGCAAGCAAATTAGCTGCTGTGAATGGAGATTGAGGTAAGCCATACAAGATGTACGTTCCATAATCTTCTTGACTGTAATTGAACGCTCCTATCTGAAGTGCCATTTTCTTATCGTCAACAATTTTTTTGTACATTCTTGAACTTTTCCCATCGCTCAAGATAGACGAAATCATATCCAAAACACGAGCATCACGAGTTTTCATTGATGGTGTTCTGTAAGCAGTAACTAACATTGGCAATTGAATGTTTGGATCTTCAAATTTGGCTTTGATAGTTTCTGTAATTGGACTTTCTTCAAAAGTTGCTCGTTTAATTGGCGTTCCTTTTGAAATCACTCCAAAATATTTCTGAATCCATTCTTTAGCTTGTTCCGGTTTGAAATCTCCAGCAACAACTAAAACGGCATTATTTGGAATGTAGAATTTTTTATTAAACGCTTGAAATTCCTCTAGCTTAGCTGCATCCAAATGTTCCATTGAACCAATAGTTGTCCAACGGTAAGGATGATTTTTAAACATATTTTTCTTCACTTGCGGTAATAATTGGCCATAAGGACTGTTATCATAACGCAATCTTTTCTCTTCTTTTACTACCTCATTTTGAGTATCTACTCCTATTTGGTTGATTACAGGATGCAATAAACGTTCTGCTTCCATCCACAAACCTAACTCTAAATTGTTAGAAGGGAAAACTTCGTAATAATAGGTTCTGTCTTCCGTAGTATTGGCGTTATTTACACCGCCATTTCCTGTGACAATTTTAAACCATTCGCCTCGTTTAATATTTAGTGTTCCTTCAAACAACAAATGTTCAAAAAAGTGAGCAAAACCAGTTCGATCTGGTTGTTCATCTTTGGCACCAACATGGTACATTACAGAGGTCACCACCGTTGGGGCTGACGGATCGTTGTGCAAAATTACATGCAATCCATTGTCTAAGTCATACTCTTCAAAGGCGACTTTCTGAGCAGAAGCAACTCCTCCCAACATCAATGCAGCACTTAACATCATGATAGATTTTTTCATAAAGATTAATAATTTAAATTAGATTTAGGGTTTAATACTCCCAAGGAATTTATTAGATATCCCAAAAGGAATATTGTTACATCAAAAATAGTTTTTTTTAATTGGAATTGGGTTACAAATTCAACTTTGATAAAAAATTAACACTTCTTTTCTTTAAAGAAAATAGCGCTAAAAACTTTTTCATCAGAGGGATTGCACAGTAAAATATTAGTTGTATATTTGCAACCTTAAAATTAATAAAAACAATTTCGTATGTATGCAATCGTAGAGATAGCAGGGCAACAATTCAAAGTAAGCAAAGACTTAAAGGTTTATGTTCACCGTTTGGCTAACGAAGAAGGTTCAAAAGTTTCTTTTGACAAAGTTCTTTTATTAGACGATAAAGGTAATGTAACTTTAGGCGCCCCAGCTATAGAAGGTGCTTCTGTAGAAGCTAAAGTGTTACAACACTTAAAAGGAGACAAAGTTATCATTTTCAAAAAGAAAAGAAGAAAAGGATACAAAAAGAGAAACGGTCACAGACAATATCTTACTCAAATTGTAATTGAAGGTATTACAGTAGGTGGAGCTAAAAAAGCTGCAGCACCTAAAAAAGAAAAAGTAGTAGCTGAAGCGCCTGCAACTGAAGAAGCTAAACCAGCTCCTAAAGTTAAAAAAGCAGCACCAAAAGTTAAAAAAGAAGATACTAAAGAATAAATAACAATATTAAAACCAATACGTCATGGCTCACAAGAAAGGTGTCGGTAGTTCGAAGAATGGTAGAGAATCAGAATCAAAACGTTTAGGCGTTAAGATTTTTGGTGGTCAAGCTGCTATTGCTGGAAACATCATCGTAAGACAAAGAGGTTCTAAACACAATCCAGGTGAAAACGTTTACATCAGTAAAGATCACACTTTACATGCAAAAGTTGATGGAGTTGTTAAGTTCCAAAAGAAAAGAGATAACAAATCATACGTTTCTATCCTTCCATTCGAAGCATAATCAGTACGATTTTATATATCATTAAAAAACCTGTTTCTCACGAAACAGGTTTTTTGTTTTATACTATTATGCTGATTTTAAACCCAAGCACAAACAATTGCTCCAATAATCATCAATGAAAC
>JACCDX011037492.1_pt1 | contig 34256 bp, 35 predicted proteins | sample 7449681 | NCBI WGS metagenome assembly JACCDX01 (sample SAMN15323450, study PRJNA562643) | freshwater metagenome | isolation source: river surface water | place: USA:Blue River Watershed | collected 2017-08-18
AGAGTTGATGATTTTGCCAATCGGTGCGACAAGTTTCCGCGAAGCGCTTCGCATGGGCGCGGAAACATTTCATGCGCTTAAGAAAATCATTCATGATCAGGGGATGTCGACTGCCGTTGGTGACGAAGGTGGCTTTGCGCCGAACGTTCCTAATCACGAGGCTGCGATTCAGTTAATTTTGCGTGCGATCGAAAACGCAGGGTATGAGCCTGGAACGCAAATCGCGCTTGGACTCGATTGCGCAGCCTCAGAGTTTTATAAGGATGGCAAGTACACCTTGCACGGTGAGGGTGGTATTTCCTTGTCCTCCAAAGACCTGACAAGTCTGTTGGCGACGTGGTGTGACAAGTACCCAATCATTTCTATCGAGGACGGCATGGCCGAAAACGACTGGGAGGGTTGGAAGCATCTGACAGAGCAGCTGGGACGTAAGGTTCAGCTAGTTGGTGACGATTTGTTTGTCACGAACACCAAAATCCTTAAGCAGGGTATCGATCAGCACATTGCGAACTCGATCCTCATCAAGATCAACCAAATTGGCACCTTGACCGAGACCTTCGCTGCGATTGAAATGGCCAAGCGCGCCGGCTACACCGCAGTTGTGTCGCATCGCTCGGGTGAGACAGAAGACTCGACTATCGCAGATATTGCCGTGGCGACGAATGCAATGCAGATCAAAACAGGTTCGTTATCTCGTTCCGATCGTATGGCTAAGTACAATCAGTTATTGCGTATTGAGGAAGAGTTGGCTGAAGTCGCAACTTATCCCGGGCGTGACGCGTTCTACAATCTGCGTTAAAACCGTATTGCTGCAATCGATGATTGTGGCAATACCTTGAGGTGCTATGCGTCTTTTGTTTGTCGGATTGTTATTGCTAGCTGGTCTGATCCAATATCCCCTGTGGATGGGTTGGGGTGGTTGGTTTGACGTCTGGGATTTGCAAATGAAGGTATCTGATCAACGCACCGTGAACGATGGCCTAGCGAGCCGCAATAAAGCGCTAGCGGCAGAAATTGAGGACCTCCGTACCGGCACAGAAGCGGCGGAAGAGCGTGCGCGCACCGAACTCAGCATGGTCAAACAGTCTGAGGTATTTGTTCAGATCCTCCCTCCCGGGGTCAAGCCGCCTGAAGTCAAAACACCCCCACCTCGCGTTGGCGCCAAACCAGCGACGACTCCTGCCCCTGCAGCGCCGCAGGCTCGTCCGATCCCTCCGCCGCGTTAAGTGCTGGGTGTCAGTCAGGAAGATCGCTTTGCATCAGAATCTTATGTTCCACAACGATCGGGATCAATCCCGCCGAGCGGATCTGTGCGTTCAGATGTGAATATTTCGGCATCTGAGTGGGGCTGAAGTGTGCAATCGCTTTGATTGTCGACCGAAGCCAGGGTTGCTTTGGCATATACACATACGTCAGTCTCAGGTGTAGGACAGCGTCACTTGGCTGGCCGTGGCGGCGCGGCTTAATCATGAAAGGTTTGCTCTGAGCCTGCCGCGCGCGTTCGGGCGACAAAACTTCAGGGTAATAGGGATGCAGTCCCTCGCGTTGAATCATCCGAGTGTGGCGCTGCTCGGCCAGTGCACTCGCGTATGTGGGGCGCAGGCTTTGAGCGAGTATCGGACGCCAGCGCAGCGGATTTGCATGGGTTACGGCAGCGACGCGGGCAGCCTCCTGAAGCGCTAGGCTGCTGAGATATCGAGTTTGGTGCATTTGCGCGAGTTCGATACAAAGCCCTCCTAAAAAAAGTATCACTAACAGCGCAAGAGTCGCTTCGAGCAGCGCTGTACCCTTTTGTTGTGCTGCGTATAGTTGTTCGTTGCGTTTCATCGACAGAAGTATTTGCTCTTGTCGCGAAATGGTCGATTCGGATAAGTTCGTAGATTGATGCTCGGGTAAAATAAATCAACTTTTTCAAGGATAAGTAATGACCTCGCCCACTGCTGCTTTCCCTTACATTCCCGGCATTCGTTTATTGCATTCCCCGGGCCCTTCGAATGTACCGAAAGCTGTGTTGGATGCCATGACAAATCAGCCCATTGATATGGGTGATCCTCGCGTGGATGCATGCATTGATGCGTGTGAGGAGGGTCTGAAGGGTTTGCTGAATGCACCTTCTGCCGAAATCTTTATGTACGCCGCCAACGGTCATGGTGTTTGGGAAGCCATCATTGTGAATTTGTTGGCCCCGGGACAGAAAGTTCTGATTCCAGGCACAGGACATTTCTCGGACTCTTGGGCATTGATGGCCGAAGCGATGGGGGCAGTCGTTTTGCGTACGCCCTATCACGAGGGGTACCCCATCGACCTTGGCGCAGTCCAAGAGGCGCTGCGCGCAGATACCCGACATGAAATTGTCGCGGTCTTCGCGGTGCATACCGACACGGCGAGCAGCACGACGAGTGACGTACCGGCACTGCGTAAAGCGATGGATGAAACAAAACATCCCGCGCTCTTTGTTGTTGATGTGGTGGCATCGTTGGGTGCGGTGCCCTTTGAGATGGAGAAGTGGGGGGTCAACGCTGTGATTGGCGCCTCGCAAAAAGGGTTGATGGTGCCTCCAGGAGTTGGATTTTGCGCCGCTGATGCCCGTGCGATGGAGGTTTGCGCGGCTAACCCAGCTCCCCGTTTTTATTGGGATTGGTTACGTCGCCGAAAAGGTCCGTCGTACAGTCGCTTTTGTGGCACGGCACCGCAGAATTTGTTGTTCGGTATGCAGGCTTCGTTTGGATTGCTGGCCAAAGAGGGTTTGCCTAATGTGCATGCGCGCCACGCACGTTTGGCCGGTGCGGTGCAGGCTGCGGTCCAGTCTTGGTCTGAGGCCGGTAATCTACAGTTTCTTTGCCGTGTTCCCGAAGCGCGTTCTGTATCGGTTACTGCAGTGCTGGTTAAGCCAGGCATTGATCCTGAGCTTATTCGTAAGACGGCACGTGATAAGTTTCAGGTACTGATTGCAGGTGGCTTGGGCCCATTCGCAGGTCGCGTCTTTCGTATCGGCCATCTCGGGGATCTCAATCCAGCGATGATCCTAGGTTGTTTGTCTGGCGTTGAGGCTGCGATGCAGTCCTTGGGTATCGAAGTTGGTGAGCGTGGCGTGCGTAGCGCGGTAGAGTATCTGGCGCGCACTGCGGATAAATAAGCGTGTTCTTAGCCAGACTGCTCGCTGTTGTCTGGTTGAGCTTGGTTGCGATTTCCGCGCACGCTCAATCTGACCTGATTGCTCAACGCGCAATATATGTAGACGACTCGCGAGCACTCGGCATACAAGATGTCGTTGATAAGGACTTTGAGCGATTTCAGGGTTTACTAAAACGCTCCCTGACACCTAAAGTTCGTTGGATTCGCCTAACAGTCGATAAGAGTGCGACCGCCGACAAATCCGCTGTTTTAGTTGTTGGCCCGCACTACATCGCAGAGATTGCGTTGTACGAGCAACAAAAAAACGGTGATTGGCGACAACGCGTGGTGGGCGATCGCTACCCAGCTGAGCAGGTGGGTTGCCCACTAGGACAGTATTGTTTCTCGATCGAGCTAGACCGTCTGGAAGGTAACGAGCTGTATTTGCGGGTCAACACAACCAATGGTTACTACCTGACGACGAAGCTGCTTGATCAGGTCTCACTTAATCAAGATAATTCAGACCAAGCCCTGAGCGCTGGCCTAGAGTGCGGTGCCTTGCTTGCTTTAATTGCCCTCTCTGCATTGCTGTTTTTTAGTGGGGGTGGAGCACTCGCTGTTTATTTTTTAATGACCCAGACGTTTGCGTTGTTGTTAACGTTGAGCGTTTTGGGCGTTTATGCTGGTTACCTGACGCTTGAGACTGCGTGGTTGGACAATTTTTTGTTCAATGTGCTTTATGTTTTTCGTTTGTTTTTTACTTTAATTCTGTCCATTGCGTTTTTACAAAATCTAGCAATGCCCCAGTGGTATGCCAAGCTGGCGCAGGTCGTGGCGGCGCTGTTTGTCGGTCAGCTCTGTTATCTATTGTTTGCACCAGTTTCGTTGTATGCCTTGGCGTTTAATTTTACGTTCGTCGTTTTTTGGCCAATGGTTTGGATAGTTGCTTTGTATCAAGCGCGCATCCGGCCAATAGTCCATCGTAATCTGATGCTTGGCTTGGCAGGGCTAATGCTTTTTATGCTTTGGGCCGATATGATGCCTGCGATCGGCCTCTCTAGCGCAGATCGAATGGTTGTGCCCGGGAATTTTGGCGGATTACTGGTCTCCGTGTTTATGTCGATTTTAGTGGCAAGTGAGATTCGAATTCGTCGTCTAAAAAATCAAGAAACGACCACAGAACTGGCCCGCATTCAGGCGCGTAATGCGCTTGAAATTCAGCAGATTCGAGAGCGCAGCATGATGATTGATATGTTGACTCACGAACTAAAAAACCCACTCGCAGCCATTCGAATGGCCGCGGGCTCGCTGAAAGTGAGCCTTCTGCAATTGCCTCCAACAGAGAGTGCCGAGGCGAACGAGCGCATAAGCAGCATGGTTCAGGCGATTCAGGGGATGAATACCGTGATTGAACGCTGTATTCAGGTTGATTCTCTAGATCAGAAAAAAATGATGTTTAATCCGGAAGATCTGAATGTCGAGGATGTCTTGCGGGATGCCATACATAACTCAGCCGATTCTTCCAGAATAAAGCTGCATGTCGCATCGGATAGTCTAAACGTTAAAACGGATCCGAATCTTTTTGCAGTGATTGTCACAAATCTACTGGATAATGCATTGAAATACTCTCTTAAAGATTCACCCATCGAGATGACTGCGGGACAGGATCATGAGGGTGTTTTTACTCTGAGTGTAGAAAATACGATTGGATTAGCGGGTACGCCGGATCAGGCGAGTATTTTTTCTAGGTATTATCGAGGCGAGCATGCGCATACCTTCCCAGGGACTGGGCTCGGTCTGTACCTTGTCAAATCGATTTGCGATATGTTGGGCGGCACCGTTAAGTGCCATATCAATGATCAAAAAATATCTTTTTCAGTAAGCATAAAAGCATGATTAGTGAAAACGCATCGAGTGCAACGAACCAGGGTTTGCGAATCGCCGTCGTCGAGGACGATCCGTTATTGCGCAAAGAGATTCATTACCATCTCAAGCAGCAGGGGTTCGTCGTCTATGCGTTGGATAGCGGTGCATCGCTCGATCAGCTATTGTTGACTGAGCCAATTGATGCGTTAGTGCTTGATTTAAATTTACCCGGTGAAGATGGCTTGTCCATATCGCAGAGGATGCGAACCAGTATTCCTTCAATGGTCATTATTATGTTGACCGCTCGTACGGCGATTCCCGACCGGTTGAAAGGTTACGAGTCAGGCGCCGATATTTATTTGAGCAAACCTATTGCGCCTGAAGAACTCACCGCGGCGCTGCTTAGTCAGTATCGTCGTGCGCAACAGGTTGCTACGCCATCGGCGGCTTTGATTTTATCGCTACAGAACTTGTCCTTGAGTTCTACGACCAATCAGCAAAAAATATACCTGACAAATAGTGAAAAAGTTTTCTTGGTTGCATTGGCTCAAGCGACACATCACTTGCTCGAAAGTGAAGTGATATGTGAAATACTAAGCCAGCGTGCTGATGTCAGTAATATCGGACGACGTTCGCTCGAAAGTCTTGTTAGTCGATTGCGAAAAAAAATCGCAGCTGTCATCCCCGCAGGTTCTGAGTCGCCAATTAAAGCGGTCTGGGGGGTGGGTTACCAGTTATGCGTGCCTGTTGAGTTACGCCCTTAGTGCACAGCATCGAAGAGTGCGAGAGCCTCTTTAGCTTCAAAAGTGTAGGGCTGGCCACAAAACTCGCAAGCGATATCAATCGCGTCTCGGTTTTCCAGCATGTCCTTTACTTCTAGTTTTCCAAGCATTCGTAACATATCAGCGACACGCTCGTGTGAGCAAGAGCAACGCCAGGTGATTGCACGTGGCTCAAACGAATGCAGTAGCTCATCCCAAAATAATCGATGCAGCAGCGTGTCTTGATCGATATTCAGCATTTCGGTTTGGTTTAGCGTCTGCGCCAAATGTTGCGCACGTTCCCAAGACTCCTCTGCTGTGGAGAGTGCTGCTTGCTGATTGCCGCCTTGCACAGGGAGTCGTTGTAATAGTAGACCTGTGCATAGACGTGAGTCCGCTGCAAGCCAAATACGTGTCTCAAGTTGTTCGGAGCGCAACATGTACTGTTCGAGCGCTTCTGCAATCGTATCGCCCTCGAGAGGCACAATACCTTGGTAGACCTGACGCCCAGGCGTGTGTTTGGGCGGATCGAGCACAACAATAAATTTTGCCGAGCCGCCGGGATTCACCAGCGACTGCAGATTCGGTGCTTCCGGTAGTTTGCGTTCACGCATTTTGACCGTCGCTCGCACGCTCAGGTCTGCTCGGCATTCAACAACCATCAAGGCGATGGCGCCATCGCCTTGCAGCTGTAATAGTAGGGAGCCATCAAACTTAAGCGTCGCTGAAAGCAGTGTTGCCGCGGCAACGAGCTCCCCGAGAAGCGCGGCAACGCTTGGCGGGTAATTGTGGTGAGCCTGTGCAGCCAACCAGGTTTGCGTGAGTTGCACCGACTCGATACGAACGCTGCGATCTTCGAATAAAAACTTTTTAAGTGAGTCTGACATGCAAGCCAAAGAAAGGGATTAACTAACGCGTTTGAGTTGCTGACGATACATCTGACCACGACGCGCATAGTTTTCAATATTGTTACGAATCGTTGCGATTTCTTCCTCGGAAAGCGTACGTGTAATTTTTCCCACTCCAATTACGAGGCTGCCGTCTGGTATCTCACGTCCCTCTGGAACCATTGCACCGGCGCCGATCAGACAGTTGCGACCGATCTTCGCGTGATTCAAAACGATAGCTTGCATGCCGATCAAAGAGCCGGATCCAATTTGACAGCCATGCAGCATCGCCTGGTGTCCAATCGTGACGTGGTCTGCGATGATGAGGGGGGCTCCCGAGTCGGAATGCAAAACACTACCTTCTTGCACGTTGCTGTGATGGCCAATATCAATCACAGTGTTGTCACCGCGTATGCTGACATTTGACCAAATGCTTGCGTGCTCACGAACGATTACATCGCCAATGATGTCTGCCGAATCAAAAATGAACGCGGTCGGGTCGATGCGGGGGGTGAGGTCACCGAGTTGGTAAATCGCCATGTTGGGAACGCCTGTAGAGCAAGTAGAAGAGTTGCAGTTTACCCGACCGCTTTGGGCTTATTGGCCAGGCGGCTCCGACGCCCCGCAAACCAGAAGTAACCATCGGCGTCTTGTTGGACTAGATCCCCGGTGCGCCACCAGTTGCTGGTGCTGAACTCGAGGTTTGCCAAATCATTGCGCCAATACTGCAGCGGGATGACGGGATCTGGGTAACCGAATCGATCTTGGCGATAAATCGCGAGCTCACCGATCTCGCCAGTGTCGGCGAGCGTGCCGTCCTCTCGCAGCACGCCTAGCTTGTGTCCGGGAAAGCAACGGCCAAGGCTGCCAACGCGCTTCGGCCATTTATAGTTACTGTCACCGAGTACGCAGCTCAGCTCTGTTTGACTAAAGATCTCGCTCGGGATCGCACCTAGCACGTGTTCACACCATGCGAGTGTTGGCGCGTTTAATGTTTCTTCACAGATAACGATGTTTTTGAGCGTCGCGAGCTTGCTGACGCTCGCGCTGGGTAGGTTCGCAGCCCAATGTTTTAAGGCGCTTGCAGGCATGAGCGCATGGCTCACCCGATAGTTTTCGATGAGGGTGGGTATTTGTTCAATACTCAATGGATCGCTCGCGCCCACGATCGGGACACCAAAATACAGTGCGGGAAGGATCCCGCTAAGTAAACTACTCGAGCGTGCCCAATCTAGGGGTGTCCAAAACGCTTCGGCATTGGCAGGAAACCAATTCTGCGAGGCAACAAATCCAGGCAGATTGCCCATGAGTACCGAGTGAGGCAGTAATACGCCGCGTGCAGGGCCGGTGGTGCCAGCGGTGTAAAGCATGAGTGCGGGATCATTCGCAGCCGTCAATGCGGGTTTGAATGCGTCTGATTGCCTGATTAATAGGCTGCGCCACGGCAATACGCGGTCATCGGCGACATCGATACCAACAAGTTGCGTCAGTTTGTGGCAGCGGTGCAGTATGGGTAGAAGGTTTGTCGCTCCCTGTGCATCCAAGAAGGCGACGCGTACCTCCGCATCGCGCAAGCGGTACTCAAGCGCTTTTGGAGGAATCTGTGTCGAAATCGGTAAAACGACGGCTCCGATACTGTAGATCGCAATGTGCGCAGCGATTGCCTCGGCGCGTTGCGACATTAAGAGCGCAACGCGATCGCCGCGCTTGACCCCCATCTTTAAGAGGCCGTTTGAGAGTTGATTTGCCGTTGCGCCCAGTCGCTCGTAGGTCCAGACATTGCGTCCGCTATTTGCACTTTCTGTGAATAAGGCGATACGCCGCGCATCTGCTGAACTACTTGTCCAGCGATGACAGCATTCCTGTCCAATATTGAAATTGGCGGGCACTTGCCAGCGAAATGAATCGCACAATGAAGCGTGTTGGTCCAACATCCTGAGGGTTCGATCTGTTTCAGACCATAAGCATGGCGCAGCCAGACAAATGGTGCAACAAAGACCTGCACAGGGAAGAGCAAACTAAGGGTTTTTACTAGGCTGAACGCTAATCAAGCGTGTGCCAGCGATACGATCGTGCAAGAACTGGGCGTCTTGAGTAAACCAAGTCGGTAGGAACACCAAGAAAGGCGTCACCACGATGAGCATAAGAAAGGCTGGCCAGCCCGACAGTGTTGCAGCACCCCAGATGAGCGCAGACCCTGCCAGCGGAATCGGCCACATCAGTACGTAACGCGTGAGCATCTGTCGCCAACTTAGACTGCCACCTGTGACGCTTTGTAGTCGTATGTGCCACGCCTTCATGGGAAGAGTTTGCCCGTTACGACGCCAACAAATTAAAAAATATGCCCCAATCGCAACGAAAAGCCACACCTGACGTGTGCCGCGAAGGACTAGGCCGTGGCGGCTTTGAGTCAGGGTATCAAAAAGATAGCCGGCCAGAAACGTCACGGCAAATAGCAAAACACCTTCATACATCATCGAGGCGAAGCGCCTGCTGCGGGACGGTGTTGGGTACTTACCCTGCGTGGGTTGGGTGGTGGGTGTTGGCTGAAAGCGAGCATTCATAACGGGCATTATCCCGCACTTTTTGCCCGCCTTTTCGCCACGGACCTTCGTGTTACTTAGACCTACTTAGACCATGTCGCGCACGTTGGTTTGCGAACGGGCTGAGGCGATAAAGGTCGCTGTGCTGTTCACGAGTTTGCCGATACTGCGCAATGGACGAAAACGGAATTGCTGGTCAATTGCTTTGGCCAACAGGTCGCGTTCGAGCGTATCGGTCAAGCGTACGGTTTTTGTAGTTTGCATGATGATTTCCTGATTGGATTAGGGATAACCCTATTATTAGGGAAAACCCGAAATCATGCAAATACCATTAAGGGATAACCCTATTTTTGCTAAAAATGTTGCGCTGCGACAACATTTTTGAGTGGATTAATCCCGATAGCTTGCCGCTACAAGCTCAAAGTTAAAGAGCCTGCAATCCAGGGCGCCGTTGAATACCGGTGTGCGTCGATTCGGCTTTAGGCGCAAGTGTTTGGGCAAATCGAGATCGGAGGTGATGATGTTGACTTGCCAGCCGGCGAACTCTCGTTTGAGGTTTGCGGACCATTCGCGCCAAAACGCTAAGTCTTCCTCGTCTAGGCGTTCACCGTAGGGAGGATTGGTGACCATCCAGCCCGACGGTGCCGGTGCAACGGCATCGCGCGCATCACCGAGCTCAAAACGGATGGTGTCCTCGGTTAGGTAAGCACGTTCTGCGTTACGTTGCGCTGCTTCGATCGCGAGCGGATCCGCATCGATACCAATGAGTGGTGTTTCAAGCTCGGGGAGAATGCGGCTGCGCGCTTCATCTTTGACCTCGTCCCAGTGATGAGCATCGTGATCGCGAAGACGTTCAAATCCAAAGGGACGCGTGATTCCGGGCGGCACGCCCAGCGCAATCCAAGCCGCTTCAATCAAGATGGTGCCGCTGCCGCAGAAAGGATCAAGTAATGCCGCTTCTGGATCCCAGCCAGAGAGCGCGAGAATCCCCGCTGCCAGATTCTCACGGAGTGGAGCATCGCCTTTATCGAGCCGCCAACCGCGCTTAAACAAAGATTCGCCTGATGTATCCAGATAGAGCGTGGCGGTGTCGTGCGAGAGAAATAAGTGCACGCGCGCGTCAGGCCGCACCGTGTCGATCGAGGGACGCTCACCCTCTAAGTCACGTAAGCGATCACAGATGCCGTCCTTTGCTCGCAGGTTGCAGTATTGCAAACTCTGCATAGGACTCTTGACTGCTGAGGTGTCAACGCGCAACGTGTGTTCAGCGCCAAACCAACGTTCCCAAGCAATGCTACGTGCGAGTTCGAGAATATCGTCTTCGTGTTGTACAGGCGCTTGACCGACGCTCACTAGGATTCTCGTGGCGAGGCGTGAGTAGAGATTTGCTCGTTGTACACCCCACCAGTCCGCCACAAAATGACAGCCGGCCCGAGTGGTGGCCACCTTGTCGTACCCCAGCGCACTGAGTTCCGCGGCAAGTGCTTCCTCGAGGCCCATCGGGCAGGGCGCGAAGACTTGAAACCTTTCAAACTCGTTGCCTTGAGGTACAACTATTTTAGGCAAGGCCTTTGGGCCATTACTTCGAGGGGAGCGTGTTTTAGGTGCAGTGGCCGTATAGGTTGACGCAAAGCTCTCGGGCGGCGCAGCAGAGGTTTCTGCACCCGGCTCAACCAGCCGTTTCATTTTGTCTTTCGCGAGCTTTTGTTGCGCCACCTGACGACCACGCGCGCCTGCGCGCAAGCGGGGTTTCTCGTCACGCGCACTCGGCGTTTTAACCGTACGCTTCTTTATGCTCAGCGTGGCGCGCTTTGGGTCCTGCTCTGACATAGAAAATCTTTAAAAAGGCTTGATCACGACAAATGCTGTCGCTGCAGTCAGGATCAATACTGGCACTTCATTGAACCAGCGATAAAAAACATGTGAACGGCTATTGACGCCTGCTTCGAAATTACGTAGCACCACTCCACAGCCATGGTGATAGCCAATTGCCAGGAGTACGAGCACCAATTTGATATGCATCCATCCGTTGCCAGGGCCTCGGCCAATCCCATAGCCAAGGTATAGCCAGAGCCCTAATCCAATGGCTGGGACCGCCAGAATGGTCATGAACCGAAATAGTCGGCGCGACATCCCAATCAAGACCTGTTGTGTCTTTGGATCCTGCTGTTGTGCCATATTGACAAAAATACGGGGCAGGTAAAACAAGCCTGCAAACCATGAGGCAACGAACACAATATGAAACGTCTTGATCCAAAGCATGTGCTTGACCTTATCCTCGGAGTTGTCCGTCGCCTTGCAACACCCACTTGAGCGTTGTGAGACCTTCCAAACCTACGGGTCCGCGCGCATGTAACCGGTTTGTTGAAATTCCAATCTCGGCACCCAAGCCGTACTCAAAGCCATCGGCAAAACACGTCGGAAGATTGACATAAACAGAGCTTGAATCAACTTCGCGCTGAAACTGCTGTGCGGCTTGGATCTGCTCGGTCACAATGGAATCCGTATGTCCAGAACCCCAACGCGTGATGTGCGCGATGGCATCTTCAATCGAAACGACGACCCGAACGGCTAGGATAGGGGCGAGATATTCAGTTGCCCAGTCTTCATCGGTCGCGAGTGACGCACTCGGTAAAAAAGCTTGCCCAAGAGAACAGGCACGCAACTCGACACCGTGTGCAACAAAGCGTTTGCCGAGTTCGGGCAAAAATTTTGCTGCGACGTCTTGGTGTACCAACAGTGTTTCCATTGCGCCGCACACACCATACCTGTAGGTCTTGGCATTAAATGCAATGTCTGCCGCTTGTTGCAGATTGGCGTGTCGATCTACATAGACATGACAGTTGCCATCTAAGTGCTTGATCATGGGCACACGCGCCTCATCAGCCAGTCGCTTGATTAACTCCTTGCCGCCACGAGGGATAATCACATCGATGTAATCGGTCATGGTGATCATCGCGCCAACGGCTGCTCGATCTGGAGTGTTTACGACTTGAACGGCGTGCTCAGGCAGTCCCGCCGCGTGAAGACCCGCATGGATGATTTTGCCTAGAGCAAGGTTCGAGTGGAGCGCTTCGCTACCACCACGTAAAATTGTTGCATTGCCGGATTTGAGACAAAGCGCCGCTGCATCGATCGTGACGTTTGGACGCGATTCGTAAATGATTCCGATCACTCCGAGTGGGACACGCATTTGTGCCACTTGCATACCGTTGGGGCGAACCGTGGTCGCCGTCAAACTCCCAACTGGGTCAGCCATGTTGGCGATTTGGCGCAAGCCCGCAATCATTGTGTCAATACTCCGATCCGACAACGTTAGCCGGTCGATTAAGGGGGCGTCTAATTGCTTTGCCCGAGCGGCTTCAAGGTCGCGCCGATTGGCAGCTTGAAGGCTGCTGCGTTGTACGTCCAGTGCTTGAGCCATGGATTCAAGTGCCATGGCCTTCTGTCGATCGTTGGCACGTAGCATGCCGTGCGAGGCAATACGCGCCTGACGTCCAATTTGCTGCATCGTATCGTGTATGGTCATCGTGTAGATACTCGTTAAGGCCTAGCTGGCGAGACGGCGACGCGCATTGCCAATCGGCTCATTTCTTCCCAGGGATCTTGAAGACGCCCCGTAACATTCAGTCCCTTGATTAAGCGATCGACTTCGTGCGCATGCTGAACCGCAGCAGGCCAACTACGGGCAGGTACACGTGCAATCGCCTCACGGGCTAAACGCTCGTGTTGTCCGAATATACGCTGTGAGCGTAGCACGCTCCCCATATCTTGTCCCGTGGATGCGGCTTGCGCGACGCGAGCGAGCGAACGTATCTCTTCCCCTACGGCCCACAGAACAAGCGGTAGCGCTTCGCCCTCTGCTTTGAGTCCGGACATCATCCGTAACATTCTAGGAACATCGCCGGCCAGCATCGCATCCCGCAGTCCAAACACGTTGTAGCGTGCAACGTTCATGACGGCTTGTTCAACTTCTGTTGGGTCGAGCATGCCAGGCTCAAACAGTAGTCCAAGTTTGAGGATTTCTTGATGAGCCGCCAACAAGTTACCTTCGACTTTATCTGAGAGCCAGTTAAGCGTTTCGGGTGTCGCCTGCTGTGACTGCCTCGCAAGCCGCTTCGCGATCCATTGCGGCAATTGCGCGCGGTCGACGTTCGGCATATCAAGAACAGTTCCTGCACTGAGCAACGCAGCAGCCCACTTGCTATCGCGGGTCGTTTTATCTAGCTTAGGCAGTGAAACAATCGTCAGTACATCGCCGTCCGTTACACCCGCGCAACGGTTTGCGAGCGCAATCAGTGCGTCTGCGCCTTGCTTGCCGGGTTTACCAGTCGGTAGGGCGAGCTCGACAAGCTGCTTGTCACCAAATAGCGAGCCGCTTTGGCTCGATACACTGAGCGCGCTCCAGTCACTGCGCGCATCCATTAAAAAAGACGTACGCTCAACGTATCCAGATGCCTTACCTATTGCGCGCAATGCGTCTGCAGCCTCAATCGTGAGCAGCGGATCATCACCGACTACGACGTAAAGCGCAGCGAGGCTTGCGCCCGGACGTCGAAGGCCTTCAAGTATGCGTTCAGGATCCACCGGTGACCCCCACCTCTATTGTGGGTTGACCGAAACGGGAGGCGGCGTGAGCGAAGGGTTTTGCCACATCGACGGCACGACCGTTGGCTCGTTGACTGGTGCCACCGTTTCAATTTCTTCGGCCTCTTCGCCCTTGGCTGTCGCTAACATTTCCCAGCGCTGCGTAATATCCGGAGCTGTGATGCGTCGAACGATTCGTGTCACTAGACTTTTTTGCATATCTCTAAATAGCGTGGCAGCTTCGCCCTCTTTCGCTTGAACGACTCGCTCGTCGTAAGGCATGCTGCGCGCAGCCGTCAACGTTGTCGCAGGAAGAACGATTTGGTCCTTAGCGTTGACCAATCTAAATGTGAATTTTAGGGTCAGCTCAAACTCCTCAACTTTCCCCTGTGCGTTAAGTGCAACGATTCGCGTTTGCCGCTCTTCACCGAGCTGCTCTAAGCGTGCCTGTGCAAGCTTGCGTACTTGTTTGGCCTTGATGTTGTCTTGCGCTGCCTTACTCTCAACATCCTCGTCCTCTTTCATATCCTGAGGTCGGACAATGATGTCATTGAGTTCGATTAGACGGGTGTTAGGCGAGGCGGCTCGAATCGCCCGACGCACATCTGCACCAAACTGAGAGTTCTGTGGAATGGTGATGTGCAGGGAATTAAAAGGCAGCGGCGTCGAGCCCTGCATTTTGAATCCACAGCCAGCAATTAACAGTCCACTCATGCCCACGATGATCCAACGCCACGCTAGGGCGAGTGAGAAACGAAAGCAAGAGCGGTCTGTCAGGTGCTTGTGCATAGGGTGTTGTCCTATTAACCGACTACGTTGACGAGTTTACCGGGCACCACGATGATGCGTTTGGGAGCGCGCCCCTCTAGGTTGCGCTGGACGGCTTCATGCCCTGCTGCGAGTTGCTCAATTTGCTCGCGGGTGGCCTCACGCGCGACACTCAGGCTTCCCCTAAGCTTACCGTTGATCTGTAAGACGAGTTCAATTTCATCGGTGACCAATGCGCTTTCATCGACTGCAGGCCAAGGCGCATCAAGCAAATCACCATAAATATCGCTATAGCCCAACTCTGCCCACAGGTTCCATGTCACGTGCGGAACAACTGGGTAGAGCACACGCAGCAACACCCCGAGCGTTTCTGCAACGGCCGCTTTGGCAAAAGCGGAATCCCCCAGCGATGCATCGTCGATAGCATTGAGCATCTTCATGCAGGCGGAAACAACGGTGTTGTATTGAATACGCTGATAGTCGTAGTCTGCTTGTTTCAGCAACGTGTAGATTTCGAAGCGAAGCTTTTTAATCTCGTTGCTCGCGGCTGACCAATCGGTGGTGGGTGTTTTGAGGCCAGCTGTGACGTCTGCTTGCTTCTGGAAGCAAAGAGACCACAGGCGGCGCAGAAAACGGTTCGAGCCCTCGACACCCGAATCCGACCACTCGAGCGTTTGTTCAGGTGGGCTAGTGAACATCACAAACAATCGGGCTGTATCGGCACCTTGGGTGTCGATTAAGGATTGTGGATCGACACCGTTATTTTTTGACTTCGACATCGTACCCACACCACCGTAGGTAATGTCACGTCCATCACTTTTAAGTTTCGCACCGATGATGGCGCCTTTTGCGTCGTAGACGTTTTCAACATCTTCGGGCCAGAAGTATTCGATGCCGCCTTTCTCATTCTTTGCTGAGTAGATGTGATTAAGCACCATTCCTTGGCAAAGTAGCTTGGTGAAGGGCTCATCAAATTTGACTAACCCTAAGTCACGCATGACTCGCGTCCAGAAGCGAGCATAGAGCAAATGCAGCACTGCGTGTTCGATACCACCGATGTATTGATCCATCGGCATCCAGTAGTCATTACGCGCGTCGACCATTTGTTGGTCGTTACCTGGCGACGTGTAGCGCATGAAATACCAAGACGAGTCGATGAAGGTATCCATCGTGTCGGTTTCACGCTTCGCGGGTTTGCCGCATTTGGGGCATTGGCAAGATAGGAAGCCTTCGTGCTTAGCAAGCGGGTTGCCACTGCCGTCTGGAATGAGATCCTCGGGTAGTACAACAGGGAGGTCTTTCTCCGGAACTGGAACCGCACCGCAGTCTGTGCAGTGAATAATTGGAATGGGTGTGCCCCAGTATCGTTGCCGCGAAATACCCCAGTCACGCAAACGCCAAGTCGTTTGACGTGTACCCAAGCCGAGAGCCTCTAGTTTGCTGGATATGGCATCAATAGCCTGCGCAAAGTTCAGGCCGTTGTATTCACCAGAATTAATCAGGTGACCTGATTGCTTGTCGGCATACGATTCGTGCCAAACCTTATTGTCAAAAGGCTTATCGCTAACCTGAACAACCTGCGTGATTTTCAGGCCATACTTGTTTGCAAACGCAAAGTCGCGCTCATCGTGGGCTGGTACGCCCATCACGGCGCCATCCCCATAGCTCATTAACACATAGTTACCGACCCAGAGGGCAACTTGTTGTCCTGTCAGAGGGTGTGTCACGGTAAGCCCGGTATCCAAACCTTCTTTTTCACGTGTGGCGAGCTCGGCCTCTGTGGTCCCGCCTTGTTTGCACTGTTCAATAAAGGCAGCAAGGGAAGGATTCGTGCTCGCGGCGTGTGTGGCAAGCGGATGCTCTGGGGCAACCGCGCAGAATGTCACTCCCATGACGGTGTCGGCGCGCGTAGTGAACACGAACATCTTGCCGTCTTGAATTAGCTTACCCTGAGCATCTTTAATGTTGTGTGTAAACGCAAATCGAACACCTTCGCTTTTACCGATCCAGTTTTCTTGCATGGCGCGTACACGGTCAGGCCATCCGTCCAAACCAGTTTGCACTTGTTCAAGCAGCTCGCTCGCATAGTCAGTGATGCGGAGGTAGTAGCCGGGAATCTCACGCTTCTCGACTGGCGCACCCGAGCGCCAGCCGCGGCCATCGATTACTTGCTCGTTCGCTAGCACTGTGTTGTCGACCGGATCCCAGTTCACAATTTGCGTTTTGCGATAAGCGATGCCTTTTTCTAGCATCTTTAAAAATAGCCACTGATTCCATTTGTAGTACTTGGGATCGCAGGCGCACATCTCCCGCGTCCAGTCGATGGCTAAGCCCATCGCCTTCATTTGCTTCTTCATGTAGGCGATGTTGTCGTACGTCCACTTTGCTGGTGGTACGTTGGATTTAATCGCTGCGTTTTCAGCGGGCATTCCGAACGCATCCCAGCCCATCGGCATTAAAACGTTGTAGCCGCGCATGCGTAACTGCCTCGCCATCATGTCATTGATGGTGTAGTTACGTACATGTCCCATGTGCAACTTACCGCTAGGGTAAGGAAGCATAGAGCAAGCGTAATACTTGGGCTTGGGCTCGCCCGCGGCATTTTTTGCATCCTCGGTTACGAGGTATGCGTCACGAGAGTCCCAGTTCGCGTGGGCAGCCGCTTCGACGGCGTTAGGTTGGTAGCGTTCCTGCATGAATACAGCCAAAAAAATGTGAGGCGCACCATGCGCCAATCGACCTTGTCATTATAGGACGGTACACCCCCTGTGCCCTAGCGGTGACAAAGTAATAAATGCGGAAAATAGGGCACAAAAACAAACAGCCTCGCTAGGCGAGGCTGTTAGCTCAGAAACCAAAGAAACGCTCGAGTTACTTGAGCTTGGTTTCTTTATAGTCAACGTGCTTTCGAGCAACTGGATCAAATTTCTTGATCAACATTTTCTCGGGCATGTTGCGCTTGTTCTTTGTCGTGGTGTAGAAATGACCTGTTCCAGCGCTGGACTCAAGTTTGATTTTCTCGCGTGCACCTTTTGCCATGATGGTCTCCTTTAAGCGACTTCGCCGCGTGCGCGAAGATCTGCTAGAACGGCGTCAATGCCATTCTTGTCGATTGTGCGCAGTGCGTTTGTCGAGACGCGTAGGCGCACCCAACGGTTTTCGCTCTCAACCCAAAAACGACGCGACTGCAGATTTGGCAGGAAGCGACGCTTGGTCTTATTGTTAGCGTGAGAAACATTGTTGCCCACCATGGGCTTTTTTCCGGTCACTTGGCATACACGTGCCATGGCTACACCTATTGTTTGGTCAGATTTTCACATCAAGTCTGACATTCTAATACGAAACTACTATTTAAATCAAACGCTTCGAGCGGTTCCACGTGCCATTGCGCCGAGCAGACATGCCGCTGAGGTGCAGCAACCCATAATCAGCGCTAAAGGTAGGGGGCCAGGCGCCGTGAGCAAACTGACCGTCATTCCAGCCATGGCACCGCAAGAAATCGTGATGGTACCCATCATCGCCGACGCTGAACCCAGCTGACGCCCTTGGTCAGAGAGTGCCATCGCCGCAGAGTTCGGCCCGACAAAGCCTTGGCTGAACATAAACCCCATCATGCAGGCCATGATCACGACGAGATTGGCGAGTTCAAGCAGAGTGAGCGCGAGGGCTGCGACTCCGGCTGACATCATCAAGGCAAGGGCCCACGGAAGAAGTTTTTCGGGGCGGTGGCGCCTAAGGAGGCGGGCACTTACCTGCGAGCCCATGATCAAACTGCAGGCGTTGACACCAAATAGCAGTCCGTAGGCCTGTGGCGATACCCCGAAGTGCTCGATGAACAGCCTGGGTGATGCTGCGATATACCCGAATAGGGTGGCTGACCCCATGCCGCCCGAAAACGCAAAGAGTGCAAAACGTCGATGACTTAGTAATCCTGAGTAGGTGCGAAAAATATTCGCCCAACTAAGCATTATTTTATTTTCAGGTGGTAGGCTCTCCGTCATCACTTTCCAGACCGTGATGAGCAACACAAGCCCAATCAGGGTGATCACGGCAAAAATCCCCCGCCATCCTGCAAGCGCGAGAACTTGGGACCCCACGATGGGTGCCAAAATCGGCGCAACACCCATCACGAGCATTAGCATTGACAACGCGCGCGCTGCCTCTTGTGTGTTGTAGTGGTCGCGCACAACGGCACGAGAGATCACCATCCCGGCGGCGCCGCCCATGGCTTGCGCAATGCGGCTAAGGGTGAGGAATTCGACACTCGGTGCTAAGGCGCATGCTGCTGAGGCCAGAATGTACAGAACAAGTGCGCCGTAAAGCGGTGGTTTACGACCAAAGCGGTCAGCGAGCGGTCCATAGATCAGTTGCGCGCTAGCCATCCCGACGAGGTAGGCCGCGAGTGTGCGTTCGACCTCATTACTGTTGGTGGAAAGGCCTCGAGCAATCTCCGGGAAGGCCGGCAGATACATATCGATTGAGATCGGGCCAATTGCAGTCAGGGCCCCCATCAAAATCAGCCAGCCAGGAAGCCCCATCGTGGCGAGCTTCAAGCGGCGAGCGCCGTTCGAACTTGTGCGTCTTGTGCGGCTTGAGCGGCGATCTCGAAGGACCGCAGGCGCGCTTTGTGATCAAAAATTTGACCCGCCATAATCAGCTCATCTGCGCCGGTTTTGTCAACCAGCGCTTGCAGGCCCCGTCTGACTGTCTCTGGTGAGCCAACTACGGAGCACGACAACTGCTCGGTAACTGAGGCTTTCTCGTACGGAGTCCAAAATGTTTCGATGTCATCGATCGGAGGAGGGAGTTGACCACGTGTATTGCGTCGCATGCGCGTCGCATGTTGTTGGTGTGTGGTGAAGAGGTAGCGCGCCTCTTCGTCGGTGTCCGCCGCGACGATATTGACTCCAATCCCTGCATACGGCTTGGCCTGTTGCGCGGAGGGTTTGAACAAGCTCTTGTAGGCATGCAGTGCCTGCATCAGGGCTTCTGGCGCAAAGTGCGATGCAAAAGCATAAGGCAATCCGAAGTGAGCAGCCACCTGGGCGCCGTATGTGCTTGAACCCAAAATCCAAATCGGCACATGAAGGCCTGCGCCAGGGATCGCTTTTACAGCTTGGCCGGGCTGTACGTCGTCGAAATAAAACTGGAGCTCTTGCACGTCCTGTGGGAATTGATCCGACGAACTTTGAAGGTCACGACGTAAGGCGCGAGCCGTCATTTGATCTGTGCCAGGTGCCCGACCCAACCCAAGTTCAATGCGACCAGGAAACAACGAGGCGAGGGTGCCAAACTGCTCCGCCACGACCAAGGGGGCGTGATTAGGTAGCATGATCCCGCCGGACCCGATCCGAATAGTAGAGGTACCGGCGGCAACATAACAAAGTGCGACCGCTGTTGCAGAGCTCGCGTTACCCGTCATGTTGTGGTGCTCAGCCATCCAGTAGCGTGTGAACCCCCATTTTTCCGCATGTTGTGCAAGATCGCGGGAGTTATTTAGGGCGTCAGTGGCCGTAAAACCTTGCGGAATCGGGGACAAGTCTAGGATTGAGTAAGGGATGCTCATAGGGTTTTGGGGCGCTTGGGCGGGTTATGCTTATGGATCAAAGAGTTGATCACGACTCGGTTTGATCCGAAGTGATTCAATAATACGCCCATTTTTTGCCGAGTGACATACAAAGCCTCGGTCTTTGGAAGCCTAACCGTCTGTCATAAAAGGAGCACGCGATGCGTGAAGTATTTATTACCGCTGCAGCCAGAACCGCGATTGGTGATTTTGGGGGAGGTCTCAAAGATGTCGCGCCAATCGATCTTGGTGCGACCGTTGTGAAGGCAGTTTTGCAGCGCTCTGGTGTAGACGGGTCGGCTGTCGGGCATCTTGCTTTCGGTCACGTGGTGCACACTGAACCTCGCGATATGTATCTATCGCGCGTCGTTGCGTTGAACGCAGGTTTGCCCCAGAGTTGCGCTGCGTTCAACGTAAACCGTCTTTGCGGTTCAGGTTTGCAAGCGATTGTCTCGAGCGCCCAGTCAATCTTGCTGGGTGATACCGAAATGGCAATCGGCGGTGGTGCAGAAGCCATGAGCCGCGGTGGTTATTTGTCGCAGACGCAGCGCTTCGGTGCGCGCATGGGTGACACGACTGTTTCGGACATGATGGTTGGTGCGTTGACTGATCCGTTCGGTCGTATGCACATGGGCGTCACCGCGGAAAACGTTGCGAAACAGTTCGGCATTTCGCGTGCTGATCAGGATGCGCTTGCTGTTGAGTCACATCGCCGCGCAGCGAAGGCACAGGACGAGGGCCGTTTTAACGAGCAAATCGTTCCAGTTGTGATCAAAACACGCAAAGGTGAGACTGAGTTCAAAGTGGACGAACATCCACGACGGGATGTTTCGATGGAGGGCTTGGCTGCTTTGCGCGCGGTGTTTGTCAAAGAGAACGGTACCGTCACTGCCGGCAACGCTTCAGGTATTAATGACGGTGCTGCCGCTGTGATGATGATGAGCGGCGAGGCTGTCAAGTCAAGTGGTGCCAAGCCAATGGCACGTTTGGTAGCGTATGCACATGCGGGAGTTGATCCCAACATCATGGGTATTGGTCCTGTGCCCGCGACGCAGGCGGTGATGAAACGTGCTGGTTTGACAGTTGATCAGATGGATGTCATCGAGGCGAACGAGGCCTTTGCCGCACAAGCTTGCGCGGTAGCCAAAGAGCTCAAACTAGATCCTGCGCGACTGAATCCTAACGGCAGCGGTATCTCGCTCGGACATCCTATCGGTGCAACGGGTGCGATCGTGACAACGAAGGCGATTTATGAATTGCATCGCACGGGTGGTCGCTACGCCTTGGTCACGATGTGTATCGGTGGCGGTCAGGGGATCGCGGCGATTTTTGAGCGCGTGTAAGATGTAAGTTGTTGGTGCTTCTAAAACCCCATCGAAAAGGGACAACGTTAGTTGTCCCTTTTTTTACATTTGCCCCAACTCTGCGATCGACACTACTTGATTTCCGGCGATCACGAGGTGGTCGAGTAGCGCGATATCCACCACTGAGAGTGAGTGCTTTAATTGTCGCGTTAGCGCAATGTCAGCGGCGCTCGCTTGTGCGAGTCCAGAAGGGTGGTTGTGCGCCAAGATCATTGCAGCTGCGTGATACATGAGTCCGATCTTCACAAGTTCGCGCGGATAGATCGTGGTTTCGGTGAGCGTGCCTCGCGAAATCTCTCCCGCATGGATAAGGCAATGCTGGTTGTCGAGTAGTAACGCAACGCAACGTTCAATCCTGCAGTTACCAAGCAAAGCCATGCAGTACGCATGAATTTGTGGACGGTGTTTTAACGAACATCCCTGCTTGAGGTCCTCGGTGATCGCTCGCCTAGCGAGCTCGAGGATGGCATTGAGTTGGCATATGCGAGCGTTTCCTAATCCCACGATTCCTTTAAGGTCTTCCGTGTTGGCGCCCAGTAGAGGCCGTAGTCCCCCAAACTGTTGAACAAGTTGTTGGGCAAGCCCAAGCGCGCTCAAGCCGCGAGTTCCTGTTCCTAGTATGAGTGCTAGCAGCTCTGCGTCGGTCAGTATGTGAGCACCGTGTTGCATTAATCGCTCGCGCGGCCGCTGGTCAGGTGAAAGTTGTTCGCGCAAGGTCATCTCGTAAGCTCTAAAATAGGCGTTTTGCCAAGCTCTCTACGGTGACAGATTTTGACTGACCAAAACCAAACTACGCCTGCCATAGTCCGTCCGGACTCTTACCTGACCTTGCACTACCGAATCGTGCTGGAAAGCGGTCCGGGGAAGGGGTCCATTTTTATGGATACGTTTGATGGTCGCCCTGCAACGTTACAACTCGGGATGGGGCAGTGGTCGCCGGGGATGGAGCAGCCGCTGATCGGCAGGCCTGAAGGGGACTGTTTCAGCTATGTTCTCGAGCCTGCAGCGGCCTACGGCGACCGTAATCCTGAGCTTATTCAACGCGTATCACGCGCCATGCTAAACGAGCACGCTGGCGAAGACGCGAGTTTTGATCCCGGCGATATGGTTGAGTTCACCGCGCCGAATGGCGGTCGTTACTCGGGCGTGTTGAAAGAAATCGACGCTGACAGTGCACTATTCGATTTCAATCACCCACTGGCTGGTGTGACGTTGCGTGTCGACATTGATTTGCTGGGAGTGTTGTGATGGTCAATACCACCACTGTTGATCTAACGACTTTGCCTGGACACGGTGCGGAAATTGTGTTGGCACAGCCCCGTGGATTTTGTGCGGGCGTTGATCGCGCGATAGACATCGTTGAGCGCGCCATCGAGCTGCACGGTGCTCCAATTTATGTGCGTCATGAAATCGTACATAATCGATTTGTTGTGGAGGACCTGCGCGCCAAGGGCGCAGTATTCATTGATGACCTCGATCAAGCTCCATCAGGCGGGATAGTCGTTTTTTCGGCTCATGGCGTTTCGAAGGCGGTGCGTGCCGAGGCTGAGTCGCGAGGGCTTCAAGTGTTCGATGCAACCTGCCCGCTTGTCACTAAAGTACACATTGAAGTGGAGCGAATGCGTGCTGCGGGTCGAGAAATTATCATGATCGGGCACAAAGGGCACCCCGAAGTGGAAGGAACGTTGGGGCAAGCAAAAGATGGCATGTATTTGGTTGAGACTGTCGAAGACGTGAACGCTCTGCAGGTAAGTAACCCGGATTTGTTAGCGTTCGTTACACAAACGACTTTGTCTGTTGATGATGCCTCTGTCGTCGCAAATGCGTTGCGCACCAAATACCCTCAAATTATCGAACCTAAAAAAAGCGATATTTGTTACGCCACACAGAATCGTCAGGACGCAGTGAAGATCATGGCGCCGGAGTCTGATTTAGTCTTGGTGGTGGGAAGTGCGAATAGTTCGAACTCGAATCGCTTGCGCGAAGTTGCTGAGCGCAAAGGGATACCTGCGTATCTGATTGACGGACCTGAGTCGATTGAGCCCGCGTGGTTAGTCGGCCGTAAGCGTATCGGAATCACAGCGGGTGCGTCTGCCCCGGAGGTGCTAGTGCAGCAGGTGATTGAACGCCTCAAGTCGTTGGGTGCAATCTCTGTACGAACGCTGGATGGTTTGCAAGAGAGTGTATCGTTTCCCTTGCCGAAGGAATTGTCACGAAAGATGATCGACTGATTAAGCGTTAGCGAATCTCGCCAGATTTGTTAATGATCGTCGTGCGCACAAAATCTATGCTGCTGCGTAGACTAAAATAATCGCTCATGAGGCTACGAGGGACTCTGAGCGTTGCAGCCCGATCGTCAATCTCGTTGATCTTTGCAATATATGCATCTGCCTCCGCGAGCACAAAATTTTCACGAATCTCCAACTCAACCTGCTTTAGATCCAAATACACGTCGTTAATGCGTGCCTTCGCGCGATTCAGGCGATAACTGGGCATCGATTTGATGATCGGATAGCAGAACGCGAAGAGCGGAAGGATCAAAATTAAAAGTCGATCAAAGAACTCTGCGAGCCAAAAAGGGAGGTACTCAAGAAGAGTGGGTGGGCCTTTTTGGAAATAGGATTTAGCGACGTCGCTCTCGGGTGTAACAGAGTCTTTGTAGGCGGGGAATTCACCATATTTCGCAAAGAACGAACGACCACCATTAATTTTGGAGGCGGCTTGTAAAAACAGAAGTTGAATTGCTGGATGTAAAGATTTGTCGATGATCAGATTTGTTGTCGATGCAATAAGTTGCATATCATGAGGCGGTTCGTTGCGAGGCAGACTGAGTGCCCCTTGAGGGATCGTTAGGGTGTGATAGAACGGAAGTAGGCGAGTGTAGCCTGCAGCACGTTTGAACTCGACCAGACTCGCTCGAGGATCATTGAGTAGAGCTTGCACGTTTTTTGACTCCATACCATCAATCAAGATAATCGAAAGCACCTCGCCATTTTGGAATGCTTTAACGCCCTCTGTATTTGAGATGGCTCGCAGCCCTGAAGTGTCCTTGTACTCGTTGATGCGAATAAGATTCATCACCTGATGATAAGTGCCGCTGCCTGGCTCGCCAATCGCGATTGGATAGGTCAGAAAATTCTCTGAATTGATAAATTTCCGATCAATGAGATCGTTTCGATAAAAAAACCATATCGGTTCATAACCCACGCTACCTAGAGACAGAAGCCCCTGGCTTAGTTGCTCGTCAATCAGCCCGCTTTGCACAAACGCTGCTTGCAGCGGATCCTTGGAGTCTTTAATTCGGGCAATATTTTCTTCAGCGCCTGAGGTTCGAACTAAGTCAATGGTTACGCCATGAAGAGCAAAGTAGTCGGCATATTTTTTTGCGAGAATTTCATACGAGCCACCCACGGAGCCTGTTGCCATTTGGATGCGTTTGGGAGGGGCGGGTTTTGCTAGCCACACTGCAATGCCTAGGCCAATGACCAATAGCGTAACGAGCGGCCATGCTTCTATAAAAAATTGTTTCCAAGCACGTAGTTCCTCACAAACCGTTTCATAAGTTGCGATGACGTGTTCGCGAATCTCTTTCTTATAGTTATCCATGATGACTACTGTTTGTGTTCGACCCAGATCAATTTCTGTGTTGCAAAACCAAGGTCAGTGGCTTGCTTGACGAGTGCCTCGCGCACCTTGGGGGCGATGGATTTGTCTCGAGCCAAGATCCAAAGATAATCCCTGTCAGGACCAGAGATCATCGCCCATTGATAGCCGACTTGATCTAAAGCGATGACATGGTAGCCGCCATAAAAAGGACCAAAAAACGAAACTTTCAGCGAGCCCTGTGTTTTAGGGCCAGTAAATAAGGCTCGCCCGGTGGCGGACTTCCACTTGTCGCGTTTCGCGTCGTAGCCCTTGTTAATGACCTCAAGACTGCCGTCCTCCTGAAGTCGATAGGTGGCCGAGACTTCGCTCAGGCCACGTTCGAACGAGTGATCGAGGCGGGCGATTTCATACCACTGACCGAGATAACGATTGACATCAAACGGGGAGACTGATTTCACACCATCAGGCGGTGTGGTGGAGCACCCTGCCATTAGGATCAGAAACGCTGCAAATAACACCCGCATGGAGAGTCCTTTTTTATGTGTCTGATCTGTCGAATGCGAAATAAAAATGTCACGCTACCAAAATAAACTAGCTAAGTTTACTTGATCTAAATTTACATCTCCTGAGCAAAACAATGCGCAATTGCTAGGCTAATTTGTTGCTTTTTGGTGTTATGAAGGTTTAATGTATCTGCGACACATTATTTAAGGGGTCGTGATGTCATCCATACACTCATCGCATTACGCTGGTTTTACCTGTCAATGTTGTACTGAAATGCTAGCACCACCAAAAACTCGTCGTGATTTTTTGCGTGTTGCAGCGGGTGTTGGACTGGCGGGATTCCTTGCACCCCAGTTATCCTTTGCCGCCTCGGGCGATTACGACGCAATGGTCTTGTCCTGTATCGACCCACGGTTTCAGCGGCTCGTTTTTGACCGCGAAGCGAAAGAGGGTCGTACTGACAAATACAGTGCGTTCACCGTAGCGGGGGCTTCGATTGGTGTGGTGGCGCCTGCGTTTAAAGCGTGGCACGAAACATTTTGGCAAAATCTCGCTGCATCTGTGCAGCTACACAACATCAAACAGGTCATTGTGATTAATCACCGAGACTGTGGGGCCGCTAAAATTGCCTTCGGCGAAGCCGCAGTGGCGACACCGGCAGCTGAGACAGAAACGCATAAGTCGGCTTTGATGACATTTAAGAAAGAGCTTCATGCGCGTCAGCCAAAATTGGGTAGCCAGTTAGGCCTGATGGCTTTGGACGGCAAGGTAGAGCTTTTCAGCTAGATTGGGATGGTCCCGATGAGTGAGTTGGGACCAATCGATGATTTGCCTGAACCGACTAGAAATGGTGCCGATGAACGGAATCGAACTGTCGACCTTCTCATTACGAATGAGCTGCTCTACCAACTGAGCTACATCGGCACTAAGGCGAAAATTATAGCAGAGGGTTTAGCCGCCCCTTAAACCGTCAAGTCTGGCAAATCTATCCATTTACGCTCGGCATGACTGCGGTAGCAGGCATCGACTAACTGAATGCCTTTCGCACCCGCACGAAGAGGGGAGGGGAACTCATCATCTTCCACAACATGCTTTAAAAACAACTCCCAACCAGCACGGTACGAATTGTTATAGACCGCAACGTCAGGCACTTCTAGCCACTGCGCATCGAAATTCTCGGTTGTCGGGGTGTCAATGCTCCAGACAGGCTTGGGCGTGGCAGACATGGGTTGGATGTAGCATCGATACAGCCCAGCGAGTGCCGAGCCTTGGGTGCCATCGACTTGGATCGTTAAGATATCGTCGCGCTTGATCCGTGAAGCCCACGACGCGTTGACCTCGACGAGTGCGCCATTTGCGAGTTCGAATGTTGCAAGCACTACGTCTTCGACGTCAACGTCGTAGGGGCGTCCTTGTTCGTCGAGCCTCTTGGGTGTTGCAGTTTTTGTACGACACGAAACCGCTTTGATATCGCCCAGCAGCGTGTCGACGATATAGCGCCAATGCGGAAACATATCGAGCACGAGACCGCCGCCGTCACGCTTGCGGTAGTTCCAACTTGAGCGTTGTGCTGGGTGAATCATTCCGTCAAACACCCACCAACCAAAATCGATTTTGGCTTGCAGGATTTCACCGAAGTAACCGGATTCTTTGAGCTTACGTAGTTTGAGCAGGCTTGGCAAAAATAATTTATCTTGCACGGTGCCGTTTTTAAGTTTGAGTCTTTCGGCCATGCTGGCTAGATCAAGTGCCTGCTCGAATGTTTCCGCGATCGGCTTTTCAAGATAAACATGTTTACCCGCGCGAAGTGCCGAAGCGGCACGCTCATAACGACCGGCGGTCACACTCGCATCAAAGTAAATTTCATTGGTTTTGTCAGCCAGATACGCTTGGCGGTCGGTGCTCCACGCGATACCGTGCAACGTGGCAAGCGTTTGTAGTTTGTCGGCATTGCGTCCAAGCAAAACGGGCTCAGGCAAAAGGCGGTCACCGTTTTTTAATAGCAGCCCACCTTCTTTACGAATATTCAGTAATGCGCGCAGGTGTTGGTTATTCCCCAGGCGGCCGGTTGCACCTTCGACGATAACTTGAATTTTTTTTGTGGACATGATGAGTGCCTATTGCGAAACGGGATGAGCAACAAAAGAGAATTCACAGGGTGGACCATCTGCAACATGCATCGTGCGCAGTTCTAGGTCAATAAGCACGGCGCCAGTTGTCATGGTCTGTTTAGCCGGAGCTTGCTTGGGGTCAGGGTGACGACAAAGTGCATGTGGGAAGCTAAAGTGATCACTCATCGCGGCCGTCATTGTTGCAACATCAATCGCGCGCCCACCTTTCTCGAGAAGCCGTCGCATGCGTGCGGCGCGGAAAAGCGTTCCAGGGCTCACCTTTTCCATTTGCGAGTCACCGTGACCATTGCCCAGAAAGTGATTCGAATGGGTCACAATGCCTTGCTGCGGCAGTAAATATGAAACATGGTTTGGACTTGTTTCGAGATCAATGATTTCGCCCTGCGCGCCACCAATCACAAAGTTTGCAGAGCAGGTGCGTTTTGTCGCGACGATGGGGCTCAGTGCATTGGCGTAACAGTCCGCATCTAGTACTTCGCGGCAGCGCATATGAAATGGCTTTTGGTAGGGGTTGCAGCCATCCAGGTGGGAGGCCAAGCCGTTCTCCACTAGGCCGATTCCTAGTTCGTTCACCCCCATCTTACCTCCCACGATTCCCGCTTCAGTCATGCACACTAGACTTGGCTTGTTTTTGCGTTGAATGCGCAAAACCAATGTGCGCTGATGGACGCCTGCGATCCAGTCCCAATTCTGTCCAAGCCACGTGTGACCGTCTGCGGTGACATCGGATAACAAACCGAAAGTTGTGCATCCGTCGGTCTCACTGGTGGCTTGCTCTTGTTTTTTTGCATCTTTGCCAAAGATCATGAAGGCAATTTCATAGCGTGCATTGAGTAGTGCGATGGCCGCAGCAGATTGCTCTGAGCCTTTGGCCAACCCAAGCATCTCCTCTGCGTACTCTGCGTTTTGTGATTCCATTGCACGCTGCCAGCGCAGGGCCTCTTCGAGTGCCTCGGCACGCGGTAGGCCGGACGCTTCAAATCGCAGCAAATACGTTTCAATGTTCGCGGCGACATCGGACGCGAATTGTTGACCGTGCTTGAGACCTCGCTCAAATGGATCTTCCCCGACGGTTAAGGCCGGCATATGTTTGCGACTTGTCATTGAGTTACCTGTTCATGCATGACTTTGTAGAGTTCTCGGTTGATTTCCGCGACAAGCGCTAAGAACTCGTCAGATAGACGTGTTTCTTCTGTACGGGGGCGCGGTAAATCTATCTCGTAGACTCTGTGGATGCGGCCCGGGCGTGCCGACATCAGTACGACACGATCCGAGAGAAAAACCGCCTCGGCTAACGAGTGCGTTACAAAGATGACGGTTTTTTGATATTGCTGCCAAATCCGCATCAGTTCATACGCCATTCGATCTCGCGTGATTTCATCCAGCGCAGCGAAAGGCTCGTCCATCAGCAGTACAGAGGGATCAAGAGCGAGCGCACGTGCAAGTGCTGCCCGTTGTTGCATGCCACCGGAGAGTTGATGCGGTAGCTTTTTTTCAAAACCCTTTAGACCAACTATCTCAATGAGCTCGGCAATGTCGATTGACTGAGTTGTGCCTGCATTTTCTTTTCGCTGACGCACTAACTCCCGCAAAAGCCATATGTTCTTTTCGATTGTTAGCCACGGCATCAGGTTTGCTTGCTGAAACACTAAACCTATCCGGCCTGCTTGGCGCAGCGCTGAAGGCGCATCGCCATCAATACGAACAGTGCCTGCTGTCGGTGGCATCAAGTCGGCAAGGACTTTCAATAGCGTGCTTTTTCCGCACCCGGACGGACCAACCAAGGAAACGAATGCACCAGCCTTAATACTTAAATTGACCGGTGCGAGTGCGCGTACAGACTCGGATGATCCAATACCATACGTGACCTCCACTCCCTCGATATGGATGCCTGTAGCATCGAGGCGTTTAGACTCTCCCATTTTTATTTTGCTGGTTGCTTGATGATTTGGGCGAGGGTCTTGGCTTCGTCGATACTATTCAATATTGCATTGGTGTACATCGAACTGGCGGTTGGCTTTTTCGGTAAATCGCCACCACTGGCCAGGATGTCGATGGAAGATTGCCACTTTGCGTCGGTCATGAGCCCAAAGCGCTCCGCGTAATCGGGCGTGTTGTAAAGATCGTAGATCATGCGTAGCTTTTTGGATTCGAGCTTGAGCTCGCGGTCTGGTGAGACGGCAACAATCTCTTTCATCGCCGTTTCGATATTGCCATGCGTCCAGATTAAGCTCTTGATTGTTGCGCGCACAAACCGTTTTACGAGGTCTGGGTTCTTCTTCAGCAGTGCATCGCTTGTGTAGATTACCGTTCCATAAAACTGAACGCCGTAGTCACGAACCGGCATGACGTTCACAGGGAATCCTCTGCCTTCTAGCGTGAGCGCCTGGCCAAACGAATAGCCGAAGAGGCCGTCTACCTGTCCGGCGGCCAGCATTTGGACCTCTGCGCCGCGCGCCACGGTCACGAACTCAATATCTTTGCGGGTCAGCCCGCCTTTTGCGAGCACTGGTTCGATTAGGCCAATGACGTTTGCTTGGAACCACGCTAACTTCATTCCTTTCATTTTTTCTGGAGAAGTGATTCCCGCTTTTTTGGGTGTGATGACCGAAAACGGATTGTCTGGCTGATCAGCCATCACCGCAACGATCGGTAGCCCACTGCCTTTGGCTTTTACAAAAGCGTCGGCATTTGTAACGCCGAACTGTTCACGTCCCGTGGCGATAAACACTTCATTTTGTTGGCCTGCGGATGGTGGACGAATCTCGAGATCAATGCCTTCTTCTTTATAAAAGCCCTGTGCGCGTCCACCAAAGTACTGTGCGTGCATTCCCCATGGGGTAAAGTTGATACGCAACACGACCTTGTCTAACGCTTGCGCTTGTTGTGCGAGGGTGGGGGCAGGCGCTACGCTCAAAAGCGTGAAAGCTAACAGCGATGTGTTTCGTAGCACGGACCATGCAGATCCCAAAGCGGTGTACGCCATGATATTTTCCTTAGACGTGTGACGTGGAGTCGTTCAGACCAGTTCGCCAAGACATGCGCGCTTCGATCCAAGACATCAGGTTAAAAAATAATGTGCCAATGACAGCAAGAGAAATAATTGCTGCAAAGGAGCGTGCGGTATTAAAGTTAAAGCTGCCCGATAAAACTAGGTATCCAAGTCCGTTTGACGCAGCAAGCCATTCGGCCACGATCGCACCGAGCACAGCTAGCGTCGTCGCGATCCGAAGCCCGGCAAAGATGTAAGGGATGGCATACGGCAGACGAAGCTTAAACAGCATCTGCCTCTCGTTGGCGGCGACAGAGCGAAAGACGTCCGCTAGTCCTCGATCTACCTCTTTAAATCCCGCCATTGTGTTGATCACAATTGGAAAAAAAGCAATGGACATGACCACCGCGATCTTTGAGCCAGAGCCCGCCCCGATCCATACAAGAATCAATGGGGCGATGGCGATTTTCGGGACGCTTTGAAGTCCCACGAAGATTGGCATGATTAATCGCTCGATGAGTGGATATCGAATCATCAGCGCGGAGACGGCCAAAGCAAATATCACCGCCGTGATATAGCCCGACGCGATTGCCCAAATCGTCGCGAGCGAATGCATTTGAATCAGAGCCCATTCGTCTACAAAAAGTGTAGCGATCTCTGTAGGTGCCGGTAACAAAAAGTTCGGCACCTCGAATAGCCGTACTCCAGTTTCCCAAAGCAAAAGCAATACGGCGATCAATATGCCAGAGCTCCAGCTCTGCGCAAAACGACCTAAGGCTGCCATGCGTTCTTCCTAAGTAGATGTCACCAAGCTAACATATCTGCCAGTAGCCTGTGATGTCAACGCATTTGATATCTGAATCTAAAGGAATCCCTATGGCCCGCCATATCGTTTGCTTAAGTTATGACTTTGATGTGCAGTCGGGTTTTATTTCCCGAGGCCTTACATCCCCTACGCCGCTTTCTCGTGGCGAGTTCGGAGTGGTGGGATCTCAAAGAATTCTGTCTTTGTTAGCCTCTTACAGCATCCCAACAACGTGGTTTGTTCCAGGATTCACGATCGAAACGTATCCAGAAGCCTGTGAGGCTGTCGTGAAGGGTGGCCATGAGATCGGCCACCACAGCTGGGCACACATCGCACCGGCCAGCCAGACTTTGGAGGAGGAAGAGGCGGATATGGTGCGAGCGAGCGAGTCGATTGTGCGATTGACCGGCAAGCGTGCCGTTGGTTATCGCTCCCCGGCTTGGGATTTAAGCGATAACACCTTGAATCTTCTGCTGAAGTACGGTTTTGAATACGACAGCAGCATGATGGGCGGCGATTACGTGCCTTATCCAGTCCGGCGGGGCGATCACGTGAAACTTGGCGAACCCGTTCGTTTTGGGACACCGACATCGCTCATTGAAATGCCGATCAGCTGGCATTTGGACGATCACCCACACTTCGAGTACTGGCGACTGCCGAATACCGTCAACCCAGGCTTACAAAGTGCTCGGGTTGTCATGGATAGTTGGCTTGATGAGTTCCGTTACTTTAAAAAGGCGACTGATTTTGGCATCTTGACCTACACCATGCATCCTTACGTTTTGGGGCGTGGGAGCCGTATGTTAGCTTTCGAAGGTTTCGTGGAGAGCCTTATTAAGGAAGGGGCAGAGTTTATGACGATGCAGGAGGCTCTTAAGGCTGGTAGAGGTTTGATGTACTAGATTAGTAGGGCATTGATGTACTATCTATTTGAATTTAATGGCTAAATATGTCTTTTTTTATTTAAATAATTTATGATTGTCTGTAATAAAAATTAATTATTTATAACAATTTATAACAATTTATTTGCCACATGTAACCAATTTTGTATATTTAAAAATTAAAATAATCGTTTTGTATTTTAAATAAACAAAAATTAAGCATGCTTGGATATCAATGGCTTTCTGATCGTTTTTCGATTAAACCAGTACAGACTTTTGCGATCTCTAGTCGTATCGCTAACGCACGTTCATCTATTCAGGTGGATGGTGTTCGCATGGATAGCTATCCGGAGGCATACCGCCCAAAGGATGTCTTTAGGGATCATCTCGTCTTTGCCTTGAAGTATCAGGCGCTTCATCTAGAGTTTTTGGCGCGATTGTTTGCCTTACCCCAGATTCGCTTTGAGCTTGAGCGGTGGATCGTGGAGGAGCCAACAGGTCGTTACGCCCGACGTGCCTGCTTTTTGTATGAATGGCTTTTGCCAACACCCCTGGATCTGAGAGCGAGGGTGAGTGGCAATTATGTTGATTTTCTGGATGCAGCAACGTATGTGACAGGCGAACCTATCAATTGCCCTCGGTGGCGCGTGCGCGACAATCTCCCCGGACCTGCCAATTTTTGTCCGATTGTGCGCCGGACTGAGGCTGTGATCGCGTTGGAGCGGTTAGATATTGCAGCGCTATTGACCCAACTCGAGGCCGAGTGTGGCGCTGAATTGGTTCAGCGTAGTGCTGTTTGGCTCACCATCCGGGAGAGCCGCGCAAGTTACTTGATAGAGCACGAGCACGAGGCCGATGATCGTGTTCGTCGTTTCGCTGCAGTCATTGAGCAAGAGTGCGGACGTGAGAGACAGCCCCTAGCTGCCGAGCGGCTGCTGCGCTTGCAACGAGGCATTCTTGGTTCAAATGCCCTGCGTTATGGTATCCGGCAGTCTCCAGTTTATGTAGGGCATTCGGCGCACTATGAGCAGGTGGTTGATTACATTGCACCGCATTGGGAGTCTGTTACGACTTTATTAGACGGATTGGCCCAATTGTTGGATCGTACGCGTGAGCAATCCAGCTTAGTGCGTGCCGCATTAGCGTCATTTGGGTTTGTCTACATACATCCAATGGCTGACGGTAATGGCCGTATTTCTCGCTTTCTAATTAATGACATTCTCAGGCGTGATGGGGTGATTGCAGAACCAATTATTTTGCCTGTCTCTGCGACAATCACGCACAGTGAGCGAGATCGCGTAATGTATGACGAGGTGCTGGAGCATTTTTCCAAGCCCTTTATGAGACATTACGCTGGGCGGTATCATTTCGGCGCGCTTGAAACAGCCCCCGATGGTGTTGAGTACAACTTACATTTTGATGCCTACCAGGATGCGCTTGCGGCATGGCGTTATCCAGACTTGACCGCGCATGTGGTTTATTTGGGCGACATCATTCGGGCGACACTTCAGGAAGAGATTCGCGCTCAAGCGCGCTATTTGAAAGCAAATGACAGTGCGCGTTATTTGATCAAAAATATTTTTGAGGCTCCCGATAGCGATTTGGATCGGATCATTCGTAGCATCCGCCAAAATGGCAATGTTGTGTCCAATCAGCTTAAAAAACGTTATCCAGTCTTTTCCACTGAGGAGCTCTGTGAGGAGGTCGTTCAATGCGTGCGGCGGGCCTTCGAAAGCACCTAGATTTTTGGATTTTTCAGGGTTTTATGCTACAGTGGCGGACGTTGTGAAATTTCAACAACTATTCCCTGATAGCTCAGTCGGTAGAGCGACGGACTGTTAATCCGCAGGTCGCTGGTTCGAGTCCAGCTCGGGGAGCCA